>Ga0326728_10013840_pt1 | contig 17366 bp, 11 predicted proteins | sample MB3enrmetagenome_FD_207602 | JGI IMG/M metagenome (GOLD analysis project Ga0326728, IMG submission 207602) | Lab enriched peat soil microbial communities from McLean, Ithaca, NY, United States - MB31MN | ecosystem: Environmental > Terrestrial > Soil > Wetlands > Peat | place: USA: New York... | reverse complement strand
AGAGCGCGCTGAAGCCTTATCTGCCGCTGGAGGCGATGATCGCCGCCGCCTTCGACGTCGCCCATCGCCTGTTCGGCCTCTCGTTCGTCGAGCGAAAGGACATCCCTCTCCACCACCCGGACGCGCGCGCCTGGACGGCGCTCGGCCGCGACGGCCAGCCGATCGCGCTGTTCATCGGCGACTATTTCGCCAGGGCCTCGAAGCGCAGCGGCGCCTGGATGACGACGCTGCGCGAGCAACAGAAGCTCGACGGCCGCGTCCTGCCGATCGTCGTCAACGTGGCGAACTTCGCCCGCCCGGCGGCGGGGGAAGCATGCCTGCTCGGCCTCGACGAGGCGCAAACCTTGTTCCACGAATTCGGCCATGCGCTGCACGGGATGCTGTCGGACGCGACCTATCCGTCGCTCGCGGGGACCCGCGTCGCGCGCGACTTCGTCGAGTTTCCCTCTCAGCTCTATGAGCGTTGGCTGGAGCGGCCGGAGACGCTCAAGCGCTTCGCGCGGCGCGCGAGCGACGGCGCGCCGGCCCCCGAGGCGCTGATCGCGCGCGCGGAAGCCGCGCGGCGCTTCGACCAGGGCTTCGCCGCCGTCGAGCTTATCGCCTCGGCGTTGGTCGACCTCGACCTGCATCGGCTCGCCGACCCGGGCGCGATCGACGTCGCCGCCTTCGAGGCCAGCGAGCTGGCGGCGATCGGCATGCCGGCGGCGATCGCGCCGCGCCACGCCGTCCCCCATTTCCAGCACGTCTTCGCCGGCGACGAATACGCCGCCGGCTATTACAGCTACCTGTGGTCGGAGGCGCTCGACGCCGACGCGTTCGAGGCGTTCGAAGAGTGCGGCGACGTCTTCGATCCCGCGTTGGCGGCGCGGCTCGAGCGCTTCGTCTACTCGGCGGGCGACCGGCGCGAGCCCGGCGACGCTTATCGCGCTTTTCGCGGCCGCGACCCGCGAGTCGAGGCGCTGCTGCGCAAGCGAGGATTGACGGCCGCCTGACCGACGCGGCGTCGAGCCCACGCCTCAATCGCTCCTCGCGGACGCCGGCTTCGCATTCGCGGCGACGGTCGGCGTCCTGGCGTCCGCGGCGACCCGGACGGCGTCGCCGGTCTGCATCGATTCCAGGGGATTGTCGACCAGGCGGTCGGAAGGCGAGACGCCGGATTCGATCTCAACGCGGTTGCCGAGGTGGCGGCCGAGCATGACCGGCTTCAGCGCGACGCGATCGTTGGCGTCGACCGTGGCGACCTGCATGCCGTGCGCGCCGAACACCAGCGCGGTCAGCGGCACGAACTCGGCGTTCGGATTCGCCGGGATGTGGAAATGGACCTCGGCGAAAGCGCCGGGCCAGAGCTTGCCGTCCGGATTGTCCGCTTGCAGCTCGACCAGAGCGGTGCGCGAATTCTCGACCAGCGCGTTGGCGGTCGACGCGAGCTCGGCCTCGAAGGTCTCCTTAAGGCCGGGCAGCCGCAACGTCGCCTTCAGCCCCGGCGCCAGCTCGCCGAGGAATCCTTGCGGAACATTGACGTAGACGCGCATACGGCGAATGTCGGCGACCTGGAAGAGGGCGCGGCCAGTCGTGCCGCCGGCGTTCACCAAGTCGCCGACGTCGACGTTGCGCGCCGTCACCACGCCGTCGAAGGGCGCCCGGATCTGCTCGAAGCCGATCAGCTCCTGCAGTCGGCTCACCGCCGCCTGCTGCGCCGCCACGTTGGCTTTGGCGACCGCGACCGCGGCGAGGCGCGCCGCCGCGGTGAGGTGATCGGTGTCGCCTTGCTCCTTGCTCGACCAGCCCTGGGCGACGAGCTGGGCGGTGCGCTGATCGGTCGCCTTGCCGAGGTCGGCGTTGGCCTGCGCCTGCTCGACCGCCGCCTGCAGCTGAGCGAGCTGGGCTTTCGCCTCCTCAAGCTGCTGGTCGAGATCTGGCGCCGAAATGGTGGCGAGCGCTTCGCCCTTCGCCACCCGGGCTCCGATGTCCTTGCTCCAGGAGGCCACGTAGCCGCTCGCCCGGGCGTACAGCGAGCCGTTGTAAAAGGCGCTCACGTTGCCCGGCAGGACCAGCTCCTGCTCGGCGGGGCCGCGTTCGGGCTGGACGAGCCGAACGGTCGAGATCGCCTGCTCGTCGGTCCAGGCGGCGACTTCCCGGCGGCTCTCGGCGCGATCCATGACCCCGGAGACGGCGAGGCCCACGGCGCCGATCGCGACGGCGCAAAGCAACATTAGAACGCGGCGCAGCCTGGGAGGATGGATGGGGGGGACGGACATGGCGGCTCCGGATCAGGCGTGGGAGGGCAGGCCGGCGAGCGGCTGCGCTTCGGGGGCTTGGCTGGTCTGGCGTCGGTGAACGATGCTGAAAACCGTGGGCACGAACATGAGCGTCGCGACTGTCGCAAAAAGAAGGCCACCGATCACCGCGCGTCCGAGCGGCGCGTTCTGGCCCGGCTCGATCGCCATCGGCAGCATGCCGATGATCATCGCCAGCGCCGTCATCAGCACCGGGCGGAAGCGGGTTCCGCCGGCCTCGATGGCGGCGGCGACGACGTCCTTGCCTTCGCCGAGTTGCTCGCGCGCGAAGCTGACGACCAGAATGCTGTTCGCCGTCGCCACGCCCATGCACATGATCGCCCCGGTCAAGGCGGGCACCGACGGGGTTGTGTGCGTGAGGAACAGCATCCAAACGATGCCCGCCAAAGCGGCGGGAAGCGCCGTGATGATGACGAAGGGGTCGAGCCACGCCTGAAAATTGACGACGATCAGCAGATAGATCAGCACGATCGAGAAGCCCAGGCCGACCAAGAGCTGCTGGTAGGCGCTGGCCATCGTCGCCACCTGGCCGCGGATGGCGATCGTTGAGCCTTTGGGCAGCTCGCCGCGCATGTCGTCGACGATCTTCTCGATGTCGGCGGCGACCCCGCCAAGGTCGCGACCCTGCGCCGTCGCGTAAAGATTGACGGTGTTGCGAACGTCGTAGTGCGAAACGATCGCGTCGAGCGGCTCCGGCGAGAAGGTGGCGAGCCCACCCAGGAGCTGGGTCGACTGCGCCGCGGTCAGCGGCAGGTTCTTGAGCTCGCCTAATGAGTCGATCGCGTATTGCGGCGTTTGCACCGAGACGGCGTAAGACACGCCGTTGGCCGGACTGAGCCAGTAAGTCGGCGCGGTCTGGGTGCTGCCCGACAGCGTCGCCTGAATGCTGGTGGAGGCGTCCTGTTCGGTCAATCCCACGACGCCGGCGAGGTCGCGGTTGAAGTCGACCTTGATGCCGGGGTACTGGAACGCCTCCTGCGCGCGCGGGTCGGCGACGCCCGGGACGCGGCGGATCTTGGCGAGCAGCTTGTTGGCGAAGGCGCGGCTCGCGGCGAGATCGGCGCCGGCGATCTGCACGTCGATCGGCGCCGGCGAGCCGAAATTGAGGATCTGGCTGACGATGTCCGCCGGCAGGAAGGAGAAGGTCGCCCCCGGGAAGGCCTTCGGAAGCCGTTCGCGCAAGGTCTTCACATAGACGTCGGTCGGCGTCGACCCTTGGTTGAGGGTCAGCAGGATATCGGCGTCGAACACACCGATCGTGCCCGAATTGCCGTAAGAAATGTTGATGCCGCTGATTGGCAGGCCGATGTTGTCGACGACGCTCGCCAAGCGCTCGGGCGGAATGATCGCTCGGATCGTCTGCTCGACCTGCTCGGTCAGCATGGCGGTCTGCTCGATGCGCGTGCCGGTCGGCGCGCGCAGGTGAATCTTGATCGCGCCGGAATCGACCGAGGGGAAGAAATCCTCGCCGAGGAATGGCGCCAGGCCGAGCGACAGCAGCGCGACGCCGACGAAGCCGCCGGCGAACCACAAGCGATGGCGCAGCGCCAGGCCAAGCAACGCCAAATAGCCGCGACGGAACCGCTCGAACCGATGTTCGAAGCCGTGCTGGAAATGGCTGAAGAAGCCGGTCCCCGGCGGATCCTGCTCGTCGCTGCGCGCCGAGTGGTGATGTTGATTGCGCAGCAGGAAGCGCGCCAACGTCGGCACCAGCGTGTAGGTGAGGACATAGGAGGCGATCATGGCGAACACGACGGCCATCGCCAGCGGCCGGAACAGATAACCGGCCACGCCGCCGAGCGCGAGCAGGGGCGTGAAGGCGATGCAGATGCATATCAGCGCGACGGTCGCGGGCGGCATGATCTCGCGCGCGCCGTGGGTGATCGCGGTCAGGATGTCCTCGCCGAGCTCCTCCATGTGACGGTTGACGTTCTCGATCGTCACCGTCGCGTCGTCGACGAGAATGCCGACCGCGAGCGCCAGGCCGCCGAGAGTCATCACGTTGATCGTTTGGCCGAGCGCGGAGAGCGCCGTCAGTGAGCTCAGCACGGCGAGCGGAATGGAGACCGTGATGATCAGCGTCGAGCGCCAACTGCCGAGAAAGACCAGGATCATGAAGCCAGTGAGGGCCGCGGCGATCAGGCCCTCGCGCAGCACGGCGGAGACCGAGTCCTTGACGAAGCCGGACTGGTCGCCGACGAGGCGCAGCGCCACTCCCGGCGGCAGCGTCGCCTCGATGGCGGGCAGGCGCGCCTTAACGCTGGCGATGATGTCGAGGGTCGAGGCGGAGCCGATCTTCAGAACCGACATCAGCACGCCGTTGCGCCGGTCGAGCTCGACGACGTTGGTCTGCGGCGGCGAGCCGTCGTGGACATCGGCGACGTCGCGCACGAACACGACGGCGCCGTCGACGACCTTGATCGGCATATTGTTGAAATCTTCGAGCGCCTTGGGCGAGTCGTTGAGGTCGATCGTGAATTCGTACGGGCCGATCTTTTCGGCGCCCGCCGGCGTGATGAGGTTCTGCCGCGCCAGCGCATTGCCGACGTCGTTGGCAGAAAGGCCGTGGGCCGTGAGCGCGTTCTGGTCGAGATCGATCTGCACCTGCCGCACGGCGCCGCCGAAGGGGAAGGGCATTTGCGCCCCGGGGACGGTCGCGAGCATGGGACGGATGAAGTTTAGCGCGAGATCGAAAAGCTCGGTTTGCGACAGCGTGTCGCTCGACAACGCAAGCTGGACGATCGGAACGCTCGAGGCGTTGTAGACCAGGATGATCGGCGGCGTGACGCCGGGAGGAAGCTGCTTGAGGATTGTCTGCGAGATCGCGGTGACCTGGGCTTGCGCGGCGCTGATGTCGACGGTCGGCTGGAAGAACACTTTGACGACGCCGTAGCCCGCCAGCGACTGCGACTCGATGTGCTCGATGTCGTTGACTGTCGTCGATAGCGCGCGCTCGTAAGGGGCGATGATGCGGCCCGACATGTCGTCCGGCGCAAGGCCGGTGTAGCTCCAGACCGCCGAGATGACGGGAATGCCGATATTGGGAAAGATGTCGGTCGGCGTCCGCAACGCGGAGAGCGCCCCGAAGATCAGGACGAGGATCGCCATCACGACGAACGTGTAGGGACGGGTGAGCGCGATGCGAACGATAGCCGTCATGGAGCCTGTGTCTGACTTCAACCGCGGAGGGACGCGCCGGCGCATTTATGGTGCGCCGCAGTATCAAGGTCGACCCGAGCGCTCGCGGCGGGCGCGGCGCGACGATCCAACGTAGCGCGAACGACGTCCTGCAAGCTCATGACGCATAACGCTTCCGCGCCCAGAGAGTTGCCGTCGTCGGAGGCCAAGATGGCGTCAGTCGCCCGACTCCGCAATTGTTGCGCCGCGCACGAAGTCGCGACCTCACGCGATCGTGCGTGATCGTTCGTGATCGACCGGTCCCGTCGGTCCCCCCGGGAGACGACGCGAAGCGGCGTCTCGTCGCCGACCCAAGCGCGCTCGCCGCGGCGGCGTTCGGGGGCCTACGGGCACGCGCGGCGATTGAACCTCTCTCCGCGCCGGCGCGACAGAGCCGGTGAGAGGCGCCGCGGGCTTCGCCGGCTTGCGCGCCGGCGCGCGCCGCCCCTATGATCGTCTGGGCGATTTCGGCATTCATCGCGCGCCGGGGCGAAGCAGCTCGGCGCGAAGCCGCCGCGAGGGCGTGAAGATGAAGAAGTTCGTCGTCGGCGATTGGCTCGGACGCGCGTCGCTGTCGCTCGCGCTGGCGATCGGCGTCGCCGCCGCGCCCGCCTCGGCGCAAGTCGCGCCGCCGCGCGAGCCGTTCGGCCACGACGGAGGCGGGCGGGGCTTCGGCGTCGGCCTCATCCTGCTGCCGCTGCTCGGCGGCGCGATCGCCATCTCGGCGGCGAACGCCGGAAAAGGCGAGGCGCCGCCGCCTCTGTCGTCCGAGCCGCCGCCGCGCCGGCCCCCGCCGCGCGCCGCGCCGCATCTGACGACGCGGGTTTCGCCGCCGCCGCCGGGGGAGACGCGGTTTCGCCCCAGCGAGTTGCTGGTCGAGATTTCGTCGGCCGCGCCGCCGGCGGCGGTCGCCGCCGTGCTGCGCCGCCATCGCCTGGTCGAGGCGGAGGCCGCCTCGATCGGCCTCATCGGCGTCTCGGTCCGCCTGTGGCGTATTCCCGACGCGCGCCCGGTCGCCGCGGTCGAGCGCGAGCTCGCGGGCGAGGCGGCGCTGGCGAGCGTGCAGCCGAACTACGTCTACGCGATCCAGGACGACGCCGCGCCGCCCGCCGACGCGCCGCCCGCGCCGCCGCAATACGCCCTCGCCAAGCTTAACGTCGACGCCGCGCTGACGGCGGCGGCGAGCGAACCGGTGCGGGTCGCGGTGATCGACACCGCGATCGACGACAGTCATCCCGATCTTATCGGCGCGGTCGAGGCGCGGTTCGACGCGATCGGCGGCGCGACGCCGCCGCGCGCCTTCGACCACGGCACCGCCATCGCCGGCGCGATCGCCGCGCGCGGTCGCCTCAAGGGCGTCGACCCCAACGCGCGCATCCTTTCGGCGCGCGCCTTCGACAGCGACGGCGCCGGCGAGTTTGGCGCGACCTTCGCGCTGTTGAAGGCGATCGATTGGGCGGCGCGCGAGCGGGCGAAAGTGGTCAACATGAGCTTCGCCGGCCCGCCCGACCCGGCGCTCAACGACATCGTCGCCGCCGCGCTCGCCAAGGGCGTGACGCTGGTGGCGGCGGCGGGCAACGCCGGGCCGAAGTCGCCGCCGCTCTATCCCGCCGCCGACCAAGGCGTGCTCGCGGTCACGGCGACCGACGCCGACGACAAACGCTACGAGAAGGCCAACCTCGGCCGCTACATCGCGGTCGCCGCGCCGGGCGTCGACGTGCTCTTGCCGGCGCCCGAGGGCGGCTACGCCTTGCAGACGGGAACCTCGGTCTCCGCCGCGCTGGTCTCCGGCGTCGCCGCGCTGATGCTCTCGCGTCGCCCGGAGGCCCGGCCGGCGGACGTCCGAAAGTGGCTCACCGCCACCGCCGCGCCGCTTGGCGGCGGCGTGCGGCAAAACGAGTTCGGCGCGGGTCTGGCCGACGCCCGCCGCGCCGCCGACGCCGCGACGGCGAAGTAGGACAGCCTGAGCTGCGGTTCGAATCGCCGGCGGCGCGCCGCCTTTTCTGTGGACTTTGGGCGGCGTGTGCGGACGTTCGTCGGTTTCCGGGTCCGCAAGGCTGTCAGAGTCGGCCCATTGCCCCGTCCGTCGCGGCCGTGGTCGCCGCGCCGACCGCGCTCAGCTCTGAATCGGGCGCAGCGCGGCCTCGAGCGCGCGCAGCCGCGCCAGGCCTTCGGCGTCGGTCTTGGCGAAAGGCTCCTCGCACAAGGTGACCAACGCGGCCCCGTCTTCGAAGGCTTCGACTTCGATGTCGGCGGGGTATTTCGCCCGCGCGGCGAGGTTCGCCGGCAGGTAGGTGATCCAGCCGATCCAGGGTCGAAGCGGTCGCGGGTGCGGCGGAAAAATCGGATTGGGGGTATTGGGAAGATCGAGGATGTAGAAAGAGAACATCGCGCACATTTCCGCGGGGTTCCAAACCTCGCGCGCGAACTTCATCAACGGCCGCAGCTCGGAGGCGCGCCACGGCCGCCCGGTGGACGGACGCAAGTCGGAGAGGCGCATCAAGATGTCGTTTGGATGGACGGAGGCGTGCCGGCCGAAAGCGCCGATGCTGCAGAGCGTATCAGCGTAGCTCGACTTGCGGAAATCATAGGGCGGCGGTCCCGCATGCCCTCCCCAGACATAGCTCCCCAGTTCCGGCCAAGGGCCAGGTGGGGCGTCATACTGGCCGACATTGTCGATCAAGAGCTGCTTTGCCGCGGCCTCGCTGAGCGGGACGGGAACCGTCTCCTTCTTGGTTTTCGGCGACTCCAGCCAGCTTCGATAGATCGGGTCGAAGTCCGGCAGGCCGTTGACAAAGCGGGATAGCCTGCGGGCGTCGTCGGCTTGCGACGGGTCGCGCGGCTCCCACCAAAGGTTGAGCTCAAGGTCGCTCATCAAAAGCCTCCGCTCAGTTCGGATCGTAAACGACGGACAAGTTTTCAAACTTCAGACCGTCCACGATCTTCTTCAATCCCCGATAGCCCTTCTCGGTCTGCGCATGCCAGACGACCACGCGGCCCGCCGCAGCCGCGGCGTCCGACTGTCTTTTCATCTGAATTGTGGGGTTATTTTCCGGCTTGATCCATGAGTACAAGTTATCGTTCTCGTCATACATGAAGTCGACGTCGGCCTTGGCTTCGAGCAGGAATCCCGTCGTCTCATCGCAGCCGTCGTATCTGACGATCCCGAGAATGATCGCCAACCCGTAGCGCAGTCCGCTGACGTATTCCTGATAGGCGATCGAATTGGCCGATTTGGTCGTCTTCGGCTCATCCCTCGGGTCGGGGCAGAGCCTGGGCTCGCGATCGTCGACGGTCGGCGCGGCGGCCGGCGCGCCGTCCCGGCGGCGCAAATCCGCGACCGCGCGGTCGAGGGCGTCGACCGTCGCGACCAAGGTCTGTCGCCGATCGGGACCGCCGACCACCCTGGCGACGGCTTGGCCGTTTCGATCGTGAACGACGCTGTCCGGCGGCGCGCCCCCGACGGCCAGGGTTCGCCACTGGCCGTCGATGAGTACTTTGAGCGTCACCGCGGTAGCGGTTTCGTCGTGCGCCCAGCGATAGGCGACGTCGGGACGGCCGGGAATGCGGCCCTCCTCGACGATTCGGTTGTCGCTTGGGACAAAGATCGCGCCGAAAAGGATCGTCGGGACGGACACGCGGGCGGCCAACGCCGCCAGCCCGTCCAGCGCGGTCGCGGACAAGTCGCTGGCGAGCAGCGAACCGGCGCCGGCCGCCGGCGCCGGGGGAACAAAGGCCGGCGCCGCGCCGCCGCGAGACGACGCGCCCGCCGAGGAGCTTGCGTCGGTCTTCGGCTTGTCCGCCCCCGGCGTCCCCGGCGTCGGCGCGAACCAGCCGGGGTTCGGCGGCGCGTCGGTTCTCGGGTGCTTCTCGTTCCAGTCGCCGTCCGCTTTCAGCAGGCCGCAAGCGGCGAGGTCGTAAGCGAGACGCCGCTTTTCCAACGCGCCAGGCTGGGCGCCCGCGGACGCGGGAGGGTCGGGAAGCCGCAGCGGCAACGCGCCGACTTGCGCGCGGGCGAGATCTCCGTTGTCCAACGCGGCCGCGACCGCGTCGACGCGCCTACGCATGCGTCCGAAGTCGACCGGGAAGCCATAGAGCTTGGAAAGCTCGCGGTTGAGATCGCGTTCGTCGCGCCTCGTCCACGCGCCCTTCGCGTCGCGCGCCAGCAGCGCGACGCCGCCGACCCGCAACCCTCCGGCGTCGCACTCGATTTGTCCGGGACGGAGCCGGAAGCAGCGCGCGAAAACGACGTCGTCCATCTGGCGTTCTCACAAATTTCTGAAATTCAGAAGAACATAAGATGAACACCTTGGCAAGCCTTATGTCGCCTATTTTTTCGTGTCGCTCTGTCGCGGCGGACAGGAGCCGCCTCGCCGAACTCTCATCTTCGTCTTGGCTGGCCCGCTATTTCTCCATCAAGCGGGGTTTCGGCGCGATAAGCTCGCTCCGTCCAGCCGGTCATGGACTCGCCGAGCCGACCGGCGTGCGGGCGCGCGCCGAAGGCGACGCGCGATTGCGTCGCGTTGTCTTTATCGATTGCAGCAGGCAGCGTGAATCGAGACGACGAATTCGCCGCCGCTCGCGCCTGCCGCCGTCGCCGCTTGCGTCGAACGCGTCTCCGTTCATCGCCCGACGAACCGCGCGCGCAGATGAAGAAGCGCGGATGAAGAGGCGCGGCGAACCGCGCCGACGCGTCGTTGGCGTTGCTTGGTCCGTTCGACGATCGCGTCGCAAGGCGGGCGCCGCGCGCCGATGGCGGCGTCGTCGCGACAATCGGTCGCGCCGGCTGCGACACAAAAGCGTCAACCGCGCGAAGCGACGAATTGATCTTCCGCAAAACGTGCGAGGCGGATCGAGCCATTGTGCCGATTCGCGAGCTCAACGGCGAAACGACCGAAACGCTCGCGGGGGAGGCGGTCATGGAGACCCTTGCTTCGCATGCCTTGTCAGGCGCGACGAAGAACTTCATTGACAAGGTGGTCTCTGAGGAGAGTGGGCGCGCTGGCGCCGTCCTCGCGATTCTCGAGAGAGTCCAGGAGAGCCACGCGCGCAAGTATCTGCCGCGCGAAACCCTCGAATACATTTCGTTGAAGGCGGGCGTGCCGCTGTCGCAGCTGTTCAGCGTGGTCACGTTTTACGCGCTGTTCAATCTCGAGCCGCAGGGACGCAACACGCTGTGCATCTGCCGCGGCACCGCCTGCCACACCCGCGGCTCGAGCCGCCTGCTTGAACAGGCGCTGATGGGCTTGGGGCTGCACGGCCACCAGGACGACGGCGAGACGGACAAGCTGGCGGTGACGACCGCCGACGGCGAAACCACGCTGCGCACCGTCGCCTGCTTCGGCCAGTGCGCGCTCGCGCCCGTGATCGAGGTCAATCATGGGATTTTCGGCCACATGAACGAGCGGTCGCTGCAACGTGAATTGGACGCGCTGAGCAAGCGGGAGGCACGGCCGTGACGCGAATTCGCGACCTGAGCACATTCAACGCGGTGCGGAGCGCGGGGCTGGCCAAGCTGCAGCCCGCGCGTCCGCGTCTGGCCGTCGGCATGGGCACCTGCGGGACCGGCAACGGCGCGGAAGGCGTCTACGCCGCGCTCGCCGACTCGATCGGCCAGCGCGGTTTGGACGCGAACCTCGTCCGCACCGGCTGCTTCGGCTTCTGCGCCGAGGAGCCGCTGGTCAATGTCTGGATCCCCGGACAGCCGCTCGTCATTCTCCATCAAGTGCAGACCGATCACGTCAACCCGATTCTCGACGCGTTGGCGGCGAAGACAGTTCCGGAGCGGCTCGCTCTGTGCAAGATCGAAGATTGGGACCACATCACCGCGCAGATGCACTTCGGCGGCGGCTATCCGGACATTCCCGTCTGGAACGAGATTCCGTTCTTCCGCGGACAAAAGAAGATCGTCCTGCGCAACTGCGGGCTGATCAATCCGGACGACATCGAAGAGTACATCGCCGTCGGCGGCTACCAGTCGCTTTACAAGGAGCTGATCGACGGCAACGCTGAGCTGGTGAACGAGCAGATCAAGATTTCGCGGTTGCGCGGCCGCGGCGGCGCCGGTTTCTCGACCGGGTTGAAATGGGAGTTCCTGCGCAAGGCGACGGCGGAGCACAAATACCTCATCTGCAACGCCGACGAGGGCGACCCCGGCGCCTACATGAATCGCAACGAAATCGAGGGCGATCCGCATTCGCTGATCGAGGGCATGGCGATCGGCGGCTTCGTCACCGGCGCCAAGCACGGCATCATTTACGTTCGCGCCGAGTATCCGCTGGCCGTCCACCGGCTGCGGGTGGCGCTCGCGCAGGCGAGGGAATACGGCGTCCTCGGCGACGACATCCTCGGGCGCGGCTTCAAGTTCGACATCGACCTGGTCGAGGGCGCCGGCGCCTTCGTCTGCGGCGAAGAGACGGCGCTGATCGCCTCGCTCGAGGGACGCTCCGGCCGTCCGCGTCCGCGTCCGCCGTTCCCCGCCCAGAAGGGCCTGTGGGGTTATCCGACCGACATCAACAATGTCGAAACCTGGTTCAACATCGCCCCGATCGTCGCCAAGGGACCAGCTTGGTTCACCGAGACCGGCAGCGTCGCCAGCGCCGGGACCAAGGTGTTTTCGCTGGTCGGCAAGATCAAGAACACCGGCCTGGTCGAAATGCCGTTCGGCACGCCGCTGTCGAGCTTCGTCTACGACGCCGGGGCCGGCAGCATGCGCAACCATCCGGTCAAGGCGGTGCAGACCGGCGGTCCGTCGGGCGGCTGCATCCCGCATGAGTTGTTCGACACCCCGGTCGACTACGAATCGCTCGGCAAGCTCGGCTCGATCATGGGCTCGGGCGGCATGGTGGTGATGGACGACGACAACTGCATGGTCGACGTCGCCCGCTACTTCGTCGAGTTCACCCGTTCCGAATCGTGCGGCAAGTGCACGCCGTGCCGGGTCGGCCTCGACAAGGCGCTGCGCACGTTGACGCGCATCACCAAGGGCGAAGGCCGCGAGGAGGATCTGGTCGAGCTCAACGAGCTCGCGCGGATGATCCGCGACACGGCGCTGTGCGGGCTCGGCCAGACCGCGCCGAATTCGATCCTCACCACGCTGCGCCATTTCCATGACGAATTCGAGGACCACATCCGCGCCAAGCGCTGCCGCGCCGGCGTGTGTCAGGACTTGGCGCTGTCGCCGTGCGAGAACAGCTGCCCGCTGCACATGAACATTCCGCGCTTCCTGCAGCTCTACAAGGAAGGCAGGCTCGCCGACGCCTTTGAATCGGTGATCATGGACAATCCGTTGCCCGCCTCGACCGGCCGCGTTTGTCAGCACCCGTGCGACGATCGCTGCCGCCGTCAGACGCTCGACGAGTCGGTCAACATGCGCGAGGTCCATCGCGTGATCGCCGATTCGGTGCTGCTGACGGATCGGTTCGAGGAGATGGTCGAGCGCATCGTCGCCAAGCGCCGCGCGCCGACCGGGCGCAAGGTGGGCGTGGCGGGCGCCGGCCCGACCGGACTCACCGCCGCCTTCTACCTCGCCCTGCTCGGACACGAGGTCACCGTCTACGACTCCCATGCCGAAGCGGGCGGCATGTTGCGCTTCGCGCTGCCGGAATACCGGCTGCCCAAGGCGGTGCTCGACCGCGAAATCGAGATCATCCGCCGCCTCGGCGTCCGCTTCGTCCTAAACACGCAGGTGGGCGTCGACATTTCGCTCAACGATCTCGACGCCAAGTACGACGTGGTGTTCCTGTCGATCGGCACCTGGAAGGAAGGCTGGGTCTACCTTCCCGGCACCGAGCTGACGGGCGTCACGCCGGCCCTGCCGTTCCTTGAGGCCGAAGCGAACGACAAGCCGGTGAAGCTTGGCGAGCGCGTCGTCATCATCGGCGGCGGCAACGCCGCGATCGATTCGGCCCGCACGGTCGTCCGCAGAGGCGCGTCGGCGACCGTCGTCTATCGGCGCGAGCGCAAGGACATGCCGGCCATCGCGGAGGAAGTCGAGGCGGCCGAGCAAGAGGGCGTGCGCTTCCGCTTCCTCGCGGCGCCGCACCGCATCGTCGGCGAGCAGGGCGCGGTCAAGGCGATCGAAGTCGTCACCACGCGGCTGGGCGAATTCGACGCGTCCGGGCGACGGCGGCCGATCGACACCGACGAGGTGCACATCATCCCCTGCACCAGCGTCATCCTGGCGGTCGGCGAAGGCGTGGACACCGATTTCTCCCGCGCCTCCGGCCTGAGAATCAAGGAAAGCGCGATGCTCGAGGTCGATCGCTACACGCTGGCGACCAGCCGCGAGAAGTTCTTCGCCGGCGGCGACTTGATCAGCGGCGCGTCGAACCTCTCCAACGCGATGGGCTTCGGCAAGCGGGCGGCGAAGAACATCGATCAGTACCTCACCGGCGAAATGGGCTTCGACAGCGTCATGCCGACCTTCGAGTTCGACCAGACGCCGCCGGGCGAGACCAGCTCCTTCCGCCGCCACCAAGCGCACGAACTGCCGGCGGCGATTCGCGCCAAGACGTTCCAGGAGGCCGTGTCGGCCTTGCTGCCTGAAGAGGCCTACGAGGAGACCTGCCGCTGCCTGCGGTGCGATCTCCGCGAGACCGCCAACGCCGTCACACACCGGTAAGGAGATTCGACCGTGTCCCAACAGGTCTCGGTGCGCATCGACGGTGAGCTCTGCGCCGCTGCCGAGGGTCAGACGATCTTCGAGGTGGCCCAGGCCAACGGGCATTACATCCCCGCTCTCTGCCACATGGAGGGGTTGAGCTCGGCGGGGGCGTGCCGGTTGTGCCTGGTCGAGGTGGCGGGCATCGGGCGGCTGTTGCCCGCCTGCACCACGCCCGTCCAGAGCGGCATGGCGGTCACCACCGATTCGGAGAATCTGACCCATCATCGTCTGATGGCGCTGGAGTTGCTGTTCGTCGAGCGCAACCACATTTGCGCGGTGTGCGTGTCGAACGGCCACTGCGAGCTGCAGGCGCTGGCGCAGAAGCTGGGCCTCACCCACGTCCGCTTCCCCTACAACTATCCGCGCCTGCCGGTGGACACGTCGCATCCCCGCTTCGTGCTCGACCACAACCGCTGCATCCTTTGCTCGCGGTGCGTCCGCGTCTGCGACGAGATCGAAGGCGCCCACGTCTGGGACATCGCCGTGCGCGGCATCAACTCGCTTCTGGTCTCCGATCTCGATCGTCCGTGGGGCGAGTCCGCGAACTGCACCGGTTGCGGCAAGTGCGTTCAGGTTTGTCCGACCGGCGCCCTGGTCGAAAAGGGCCAGGCGGTCGAGGAAATGACCAAGCGCAATCTCGTCGTCAGCAACCTCGCCGCGAAGAGAGAGGCCCACCCATGAAAAAGGCGAGAGTGGCCACGCTGTGGCTCGACGGCTGCTCCGGCTGCCACATGTCTCTTCTCGACATCGACGAGGCGATCATCGCCATCGCCCAGCGGGCGGACATCGTCTACGGGCCGTTGGTCGACGCGCAGGAGTTTCCTGCCGAGGTCGACGTCGCCATCGTCGAGGGCGCCGTCAGCAGCCAGGACGACGTGGAGAAGATCAAGCTTGTCCGCGAGCGCAGCCGCATCCTGGTGGCGCTGGGCGATTGCGCCGTCACCAGCAACGTTCCGTCGATGCGCAATCGGCTTCCGGTGAAGACGATCCTCGAACGGGTCTACATCGAAGGCGCCGACGTTCAGAAGGGGATCCCGACCGATGGCGTGCCGACTTTGCTGAGGCACGCCATCCCGCTTCAAGACGTGGTCAAGGTCGATCTCCACGTGCCGGGTTGTCCCCCGGCGGCCTCTTCGATCCTGTTCGTTCTCAACGAGCTTTTGGACGGCCGCATCCCCGAGCTGGGAACAAAAGTGCGTTTTGGCTGAGGAAGCCGTCATGCGAACCATCGTCATCGACCCTGTCACGCGCATCGAAGGCCACGCGAAGATCACCATTCGCCTCGACGAGGACGGCAAAGTCTTCGACACGGCGTTCCATGTCACGCAAGTCCGCGGCTTCGAGAAGTTCACCGAAGGCCGGCCGTTCTACGAAATGCCGGCCATCACCGCGCGCATCTGCGGCATCTGTCCGATCAGCCATCTCCTCGCCTCGGTGAAGGCGTGCGACGCCATCATGAGCGTGCGCATCCCGCCGACCGCGGCGAAGCTGCGCGAGCTTTTGCATTGCGGCCAGATCACCCAGTCGCACGCGCTGAGCTTCTTCCATCTTTCTTCGCCCGATATGCTGCTCGGCTTCGATTCCGATCAGGCCAAGCGCAATGTTATCGGCGTGATCGAAGCGCAACCGGCGCTCGCCAGGGATGGCGTCACGCTGCGCAAGTTCGGCCAGCAGGTGATCGAAAGCCTGGCCAAGGAACGCATCCATCCGTCATGGACGGTTCCCGGCGGCGTCAACGCGCCGCTCGATCGCGTCGCGCGCGACCGCATCCTCGCCGGCCTGCCGGAGGCGAAAGAGATCGCCCTTCGCACCCTGAGTTTCTACAAGGGCGTGGTCGACCAGTTCAGCGACGAGATCGCCTATTTCGGCAACGCGCCGACGATGTACGCCGGGCTGGTCGACGAGAGCGGCGGTCTGCAGCTTTACGACGGCGGCCTGCGCTTCGTCGACGCCGAGGGCAAGGTGGTCGTCGATCATGTCGCGGCGGAGAACTATCAGCAGTTCATCGGCGAAGCGTCGGTGCCGTATTCGTACTTGAAGGCGCCCTACTTCAAGCCGCTCGGCTTCCCCGACGGCGTCTACCGCGTCGGTCCGCTCGCCCGGCTGAACGTCGCCGAGCGCTGCGGCACGCCGCAAGCCGACGTCGAGTTCGCCGAGTTCCACCAGCGGTTCGGCAAGGTCGCGCAGAGCTCGTTCCATTTCCATTACGCGCGCCTGGTCGAGATCGTCTACGCGCTCGAGCGGATGGAGGCGTTGCTGAACGATCCGTCGATCCTCGATCGGCACGTGCGCGCCACGGCGGGGGTCAATTCGCTCGAGGGCGTCGGCATGGCCGAAGCGCCGCGCGGCGTGCTGATCCATCACTACAAGGTCGACGAGAACGGCGCGATCGTCTGGGCCAATCTCATCGTCGCCACCGGACACAACAATCTCGCCATCAGCCGCAGCGTCGATCAGGTCGCGCGCCGTTACGTCGACGGCGGAAAATTCAAGGAGGGGATGCTCAACCGCGTGTCGGCGGTGGTGCGCGCCTACGATCCGTGCTTGAGCTGCTCGACGCACGCGATAGGCCAGTATCCGCTGGACATCCAGCTCGTGGACGCCGCTGGCGAAGTGGTCGATCGGCGCCGCAGCTGAAGGCGCCGAAGGGCGGCGGGGCGTTTTCCGATCCGACCAGATCGGGCGGTCGACTTAAAGCGGAACCGGCTTCGGCGCGCGCGCGTCCGCCGAAAGCGGGTCAGGCGCTCGACGCGCCCTGCAGCGCCAAGCGGCGCGCCGTCGCAATGACTTCGGGCAGCGCCGCCGCGACCGGGGCCGACAATTCCTCGCCCAGCGCCAACGACGCCGCGCCGACGGTGACGAGATAGGCCTCGGGCGATCGGCCGTAGAGGCTCTGCGTCAGGCGCAGCAACTCCGACGGATCGAGATGGTGGCCGAGGCCCGACGACCGCGCCGGCCCGGCTTGCAACGAGACGACGGAGACGGCGCCCGCCTGCTGGCCGGCCGCGACGTCGACCAGGACGACGCGCGCCGCCGTGGCGAATAGCTCGGCGAGCTCGGGGGTCAGCAGGCGACAGGCGATCGCCTCGACGCCGTCGATGGCGGCCTCGCCGGCGAACGCGCGCGCGACCGTCGGACCGACGCCGTCGTCGCCGCGCAGCGGATTGCCATACCCGACGATGAGCGCGCGTCCGGTCATTTTCGGCCGCGCGGCCGGCGATCGGGAA
>Ga0326728_10013839_pt1 | contig 17368 bp, 17 predicted proteins | sample MB3enrmetagenome_FD_207602 | JGI IMG/M metagenome (GOLD analysis project Ga0326728, IMG submission 207602) | Lab enriched peat soil microbial communities from McLean, Ithaca, NY, United States - MB31MN | ecosystem: Environmental > Terrestrial > Soil > Wetlands > Peat | place: USA: New York... | reverse complement strand
TTGGCCCTTACTACGCGCTCGGTATCTACGCTTTGAATCTCCTGGTGGTGGTGCTGGCCGGCCACATTCTGGCCCTGATCTGGCCGGAGATCTCTCCCGGGATGTTGATGGAAGTGCCGGCCTTCCGGCTGCCCGCAGTGAAAGTGGTGCTGATGAAGACCTGGTGGCGGCTGCGCGAGTTCGTACTGGTGGCGTTCCCACTGCTCGTCGCGGGCAGCGCGGTTTTAAGTCTGATCGAGTTCTATGGATGGCAACAGGTCGTCAATGCTGCGCTCTCGCCCATGACTGCACTGCTCGGTCTGCCACCCGCGGTCGGCCTGACGCTGATTTTCGGCGTGCTCAGAAAAGAACTCTCTCTCCTCATGCTCATGCAGGCGCTGGGAACCACCAACGTGGCTTCCGTGATGAGCGTGGCGCAAATCCTCATCTTCACTCTCTTCGTCACGTTCTACATTCCTTGCCTGGCCACACTCGCCTCCATGTACCGCGAGCTGGGCTGGCGCCTCACCGCTGCCGCCGCCACGGCGTTGCTGGTGCTGGCCGTGGGCATCAGCCTCGCCGCGCGCGGAGTCCTGGCGGTCCTCTAATTACAACGGAATGTTGCCGTGCTTCTTGGGCGGGTTGATGTCGCGCTTGGTTTCGAGCATGCGTAAGGCTGTGATCAACTTGGGGCGGGTGTCGCGGGGCTGGATGACGTCGTCCAACCAGCCGCGTTCGGCGGCGACGTACGGGTTGGCGAAGCGCTCGCGAAACTCCGCGACGCTTTCGCGGCGCAAGGTTTCTGCGTCCTCGGCCTTCTGAAGATCGCGCCGATAGACGATATTCACCGCGCCTTCCGGCCCCATGACGGCGATTTCGGCGGTGGGATAGGCCAGGTTGATATCAGTGCGGACATGCTTTGATCCCATGACGCAATAAGCCCCGCCGTAAGCCTTCCGAGTAATGACGGTGATCTTGGGGACGGTCGCTTCGCAGTAGGCGAAGAGCAGCTTCGAGCCGTGGCGAATGATGCCGCCGTATTCCTGCTGCGTGCCGGGCAGGAATCCCGGAACGTCCTCGAAAGTGACGATGGGGATATTGAAGGCATCGCAGAAGCGGATGAAGCGCGCGCCCTTGTCCGAAGCGTTGATGTCAAGACAGCCCGCCAACACGGCGGGTTGGTTGGCGACGACGCCCACGCTTTGCCCACCCAGCCGCGCCAATCCCACCACCAGGTTTTTGGCGAAGTGCTCGTGCACCTCGAGGAAATAGCCGTCGTCCACGACGCAGTGGATGATTTCCTTGATATCGTAGGGTTTCTCGGGCTCCACGGGCACCAGGGTGTCGAGAACGGCATCACGGCGGTCCGCAGGATCCTGGGTTTCAACCCGGGGCGGATCCTCATGATTGTTCTGCGGCATGAACGAAAGTAACTCGCGGATCAGGGCCAGGCAGTCGGGGTCGTCGTGGGTTACGAAGTGCGCCACCCCGCTCACCGAATTGTGAGTCATGGGCCCGCCCAGGTCTTCCTTGGTGACGTCCTCGTGCATGACGGTCTTGATGACGTCCGGGCCGGTCACGAACATGTAGCTGGTGTTCTGGACCATCAGGATGAAATCGGTGATGGCGGGGGAATAGACCGCGCCGCCCGCGCAGGGCCCCATGATGGCGGAAATCTGAGGGATCACTCCCGAAGCCAGTGTATTGCGCAGGAAAATGTCGGCGTATCCCGCCAGCGACGCAACACCTTCCTGAATGCGCGCGCCTCCGGAGTCATTCAGCCCGATGAACGGCGCGCCCACCTTCATGGCAAGGTCCATGAGCTTGCAAATCTTTTCGGCATTCGCTTCGCTCAGCGAGCCGCCGAAAACGGTAAAGTCCTGCGCGAAAGCAAACGCCAGCCGGCCGTTGATGCGCCCGTGTCCGCTCACCACTCCGTCGCCGGGTATGCGTTGCTGGTCCATCCCGAAATCGTGGCAGCGGTGCTCGACCAGCATGTCGATTTCTACAAAGCTGCCGGGGTCAAACAGCATCTCCAACCGCTCGTGGGCCGAGAGCTTTCCCTCCGCATGTTGTCTGGCCCGGCGCTCCTCACCGCCGCCCGCCTCCGAGCCAGACCGGCGTCGACGCAGTTCCTCGAGTTTCTCCTGAAAAGTCATCCTGCCCCCAGCCCGTTCCACTCCTCACAGGCGATAATGGAGTTCCCAGGCCGTTTGGGATCGTATTTCACGCTGGCCGTGCGTCCGGAGAAAACCCGGGCGCGCGCGGCAATCTCAGGCAGCGCCGATACGTCCTGGGCGGCCTCGTAGGTTACTCCGGCCACTTCGTAGGAATAAATCAACAGCGGGGTCTTGGATCCCGCCGTCTCGGCTTCCAGCAGATCCACAACTCGGCCTGCCCTGATGCGGCCGCGCTTGTTGATGTCCAGGCGCCGTAGCTTTTCGAGTTCGGCGGGGTCTTTGCGCCGCCAACGCAGGAATACTGCGCGCGTCATTCTTCTGCCCAGATCCCGCACGCGCGGCGACCATCGTCCCCATGCGAAACGGTGCGAGCGGGGTAACGCTTCCCGGCTGTTTCCCGCTTCGCCGACAGATGCGCCGGGCGCTGTTTTTTCCGAAGAATTGTCGAACAACGGTTGCGCCTTTCAGCGAGGGATTCGAAAGGCTCGCTCCGAGATTATACCATCTTCGCCTCCCGCGGCGTTGCATGCCGACCCTCGGCTGAGAAGGTGCGACGAAAACAGAAGCCTGTCATCCTGAGCGAAGCGAAAAATCTCGGCAGTTGCCGTTGTTTCCATGAACTACAGTGGACTGCTGAGATCCCTTCGCGGAGTTTACCCTGAGCGAAGCGAACGGGCTCAGGATGACAGCCGGTTATTTTTTCCGCACCTTTTGGCGCCGCGGGCTACAACCTGCTGTCAGCCCAGCAGGCTCATTTCTTTGGCGAGGTTCCGGCCCCGAACATCAGGGCAGAACGCACCGCGTTCACTTTTCCATCACAGGGCCGATTCGGGTTTCTACCTCAAAGGTCTTGAAACCCGAGTACTTGTGGACATTCTGGAAATGCCGTTGGTGAAGCCATACGTCGACGACAACTTCGGTGGGCAGCCATAATGCGGTGGCGGCCTGGTGAAGGTGAATTTCACTAAACTCGACGCGCGTCGTCTCGCGTTCCAGGTCGCCGCCGGGAGGCGGCGCCAACAAAAAGCTTTCGATGCGTACAATCTGATACGTTGTCGGGTCGAGCCACGCCAAGCCCTGCAGACACAATGGCACAACAGCAGTTCCGTGGCGCAACTCGGTTGGCCAGGGATACTTTCCCGGGACTTCAACGAAGCCCACCACCTCGGTCTGCTGCCCGCCAACCATCTGGCGCCCGAAATCACGAAACCGGCAATCGGTTTGATTCCGGGGGTGGAAATGCTGGAGAGGCGTAGTGGCGAATCCGTAGGTGAGAAAAATCCGCCCATGGCCGATGCTTCGATAATCAATAGGCCGCCCTTTCAAATCGGTGCGGAACTCGCCCATCAGAGGGTCGCCCTCTGTCCGCCGCACCACCAGATAGTTGAACTTGCCTCTATAGGTCACACGACATTTCTTGCGCAGGCCCTCATCACAGGGCCCCGCCCGGACCTCTTCCGCGGAGGTCATGTTGGGAAACTGATCGAACAACGCGGCCACGCGCTGGCCGACGGCGCTAAGGATGGCCGGGAGGTTCTGCTGGCTTTCCGCTGGTTGCAAATCCTGCAGGTCGGGAAAGTCCCGAATCTGGTCGGGCGTCCAATCGATCAGGGTTTTCGCTTCATCGTAGAGCCGAATCTCCTGCGGAGTCATGCGCGGCGGAGAATCCTCAGCTTGCGCAGGCCTGTTGCCGGAATCCACCTGAGCCGTTTGTTGCTGTTGGAAGTTCCTGCTTGCCGCCGTCTTCGATCCGAGCAGAAAGAGTGGTGCCAGCGCCCATGCCCCAATTCCAGGCCTCCGGCGGCGAGTGCTGCGACGCAGTAGGTTCATTGTTATCCAGCAAAAAAGCCCGTCCGAATGATCCAAATCTAATCATACACCCGGCGGCCCTGCTTTGGAGCGAGACAGGCGCGCTGACCTGTACCCGAGGCGGACTAGTGTCGCGTTACGCAAATAGGTGAAACACGCCGACCGTAAGCTGTCATGCTGAGCGAAGCGAAGCATCCCCGCAGTTTCACGGAGAAAACAACTGCAGAGACCCTTCGCTGCGCTCAGGGTGACCGACCATCGGCTGTTTCACTTTCTTCGGTAACGCAACACTAGTCGTGCCACCGGGTGCTCATAAGATTTCCCTTGACACTCTCAACTTATTAGTACTATTTTAATAGTATGAGACCCAGAAGCCGCACCTTGACCGAGCAGGAACTCGAAATCATGAAGGTGGTATGGGGCTTGGAGCGCGCCACGGTGCGCGACGTCTACGAAAATCTGCGCGAGCGCCGCAAGATCGCCTATACCACCGTCATGACCATGATGAACATTCTGGAAGCAAAGAAATATCTGAAGAAGCAGGCGCAGGACCGCGCCTACGTCTACCAGGCCACCCGGCCGCGCAGTGAAGTCATCAAAGCCATGGTGCGCGAGTTCGTGGACCGGGTGTTTAACGGTTCTGCCGAGCCGCTACTGGTCCACTTGATCAAGGACCGTCGATTGTCGCAGAAAGACTTGGAAAAGATTGCGCGGACCATTGAGGAGGCCGAATGAGCGCCGCGTGGTGGCTGGGGAATCTCGCGGCATATAGCGTCCAGGTGGCGCTGGTGGTTGCTGTGGGCGGCTTGACTGCGGCGTTACTGCGCTTGAGGCAACCGCGCGTCATGCTCGCCTACTGGCAGGCGTTGCTGGCGGCCTGCCTGCTTTTGCCGCTGCTCGAGCCCTGGCAGCAGACGGGCTGGGCCCCGACCGGCGGTGTCGCGACCGGCGTCAGCACAAAAACCGGTGGTGCGTCATCGCTGGTCTTGTTGATTCCATTTCAAACCTGGGTCTTGCTGCTAATGGCCACCGGGGTGGGCGTGGGGTTGCTGCGGCTGGCGCTGGGGCTGTGGCGCCTCAGCCACTATCGGCGCACGGCAGTACGAATCGCGCCTTTGTCCGCCGCACTCCGCGAGGCTCAGGCGCTCGTGGGCGTGGAGCCCGCCTTCTATCTCTCCGATCGCGTGGCGACGCCGGCAACTCTTGGCTGGCTCGATCCGGCGATCATCCTTCCCAGGTGGTTCGAACGCATGGAGGAGAGCCACCAAGGTGCGATTGCCTGCCACGAATTGCTGCACGTGGCGAGGCGCGACTGGCTGCTGAATCTTCTGGAGGAACTTGTCCTGGCGTTTTTCTGGTTTCATCCCGCCGTGTGGTGGGCGGTGCGGAGCATCCGCCTCAGTCGCGAGCAGGTCGTAGACAGCGATGTGGTGGCGCTGAGGGGAGCACGCCAGCCTTATCTTCACGCCCTGCTCGAAATCGCGGGAGTGCCGAGAGCGACAGCGCTGCCGGCGCCCTTGTTCTTGGTCGAGAACCAGTTAGCGCGTCGAATTGCCTTGCTGGTGAAGGAGGTGCGTATGTCGAAGCCAAGACTTGTTGCATCGTTGGTGATTGCCCTGGCTGTCGTTGTGGGCGCTGGTTGGTGGGGCGTCAAGACCTTCTGGCTGAGCGCTCCGGCGGGGAATAGGTTGACCGCCAATATCGTTGCCACACCGCGACATGGCCTCGGAAAGGTATACACGGTGGGAGATGGTGTCACTATGCCGATTCCCATTTACAAGCCCGAACCGCCTTATACAAATGAAGCTAGAGCCGCCAAGTTGGAGGGCACGAACGTCTCCTCGGTTGTGATTGATGACGGCGGCAAAGTCGCAGACATCCAAGTGGTGCGAAGCCTGGACAAAGGGTTGGATGAAAGCGCAATGCAGACCCTGCGCACCTGGAGATTCAAGCCGGCCATGAAAGAAGGCAAACCCGTGCCCGTGAGAGTTGTGGTGGAGGTCTCCTTCAGGCTGTTCTAGTCCACGGGCAGACGAACCGGTTTCACGCCAAGGCGCCAAGTACACAAAGGTCGCGAAGGAAAGTAGGGTCTTCCGCTTTGCGCTGCTTCGTGACTTGGCGTCTTGGCGTGAGCTGTTTTTGATTCGGTCACACCTTCTCTGCGTTGGGGAGAGGGGTCAACTCGCCGACGCCCTGTCGATTTCCTGTTTTGTTGATGCAGCTACAGAAGACACACCGTAGAATATAAGCAGGCATGGATGACGAACCGTTGCGCATTCCCGTCACTGACGTCTTCGACCTGCACACGGTGCGGCCTCAGGATGTCAAAGAAGTGGTTGAGGCGTATCTCGAGGAAGCCGACCGTCTGGGTCTGAAGGTACTCCGCATCATCCATGGGCGGGGAATCGGAGTGCAACGCGAAATCGTACGCGCCGTGCTGGCCCGCACGCCTTTTGTTCTCTCCTTCCAAGACGCTCCCGCCGAAGCGGGTGGCTGGGGAGCCACCGTCGTGACCCTGCGCCCTGGAGTGCGGTAGCGTAGCTACCGCCTTTCTCACCGGCGGTGCATTCCGGCGAAGTGAAGGCGGCAGCTTCGCTGCCGCACTCCACGCCGGACTCCGGCCGCCTGAAGGCAATCTTCAAAGAACTGTTAACAAACTACCTCGCCACTCGTTATAGAGGATGAATGAATCACTTTGCATGCGAGAACGGGGGAGGTTAGCAGTGATGAAGGGAACACTCAAGCGGCGAATCTTGCAGGTCGCACTCTTCGTATCAGCTTTAGGCGTTGTGGGGATCATGTCGCTGGGCGCCGCGCCCGCACCACAGGATACTGCCGGGCAAAGTGAGGCGGCGGTAGGCTCGACTAACCAACAAGAGCTGATCTCCTTCCTGGCGGCGCACATCGATATTTATAGCGAACTCCTGAAACAGCCCAAGTTGATTCGGGACAAAGCCTACCTCCAGCGGCATCCCGAACTCGCGGTATTTCTAAAGGACCATCCCGAGGTTGCGCAGCGGTCCTCGTTCGCTGAGGTTTGGCCTGTTCCTTACGAGATGGGGGCGGAAGCTGTTCCGTTTCTTGGAAGAGAGACACTCGCCGGGCCTTGCGGCCCTGCGCTGAAGATTCAGGCGCTCCAATACGAGGTCGAGCGGGCGAAGGCGGGACGTTCGCCCGACGAGTCCGGTTTTTTCCGACTTATGGATTTTGCCGGCCCCTTCCTGGCGTTTGTGGTCATACTCGGCGCGCTCTTGTGGGTGTTCAAGGTGATCCTGGAAAACCGAAGATGGAGTAAGGTGGCTAAGGTTCAGTCGGAGGCACACTCGAAGCTGCTGGAAAAGTTCGGCAACAGCCAGGAACTGATCGCTTACATGGGCACGGATGCGGGGAAACACTTTCTGGAATCTCAGCCCTTCCAGCTTGAAGCCGAAGGCGCGCGGCCAACTCCGTATCCCTTTGGGAGGATTCTTTTCTCCATCCAGTTAGGAATGGTCGTCCTGTTGGTGGGCTTGGGATTGCTTTTCGTGAAGGGACACTTCATGGACACCCAAGGCACCCGGGCATGCCTGATCTTGGGCACGCTGGCGAGCACGGTGGGAATCGGATTCCTGCTCTCCGCCGCGGCCTCCTACGGACTTTCCCGACACTTTGGACTCCTGGAAGGTGTAACATCGAAGCATCAGTAAAAGCGGGCGACTGGGCCTCGTATGAACAAGACTGGAGACAGCCGCCCCGAGCAGGATGAGCGCTGCGCCGCCATGCGGGAATTGACTTTTACAGAATTCGCACAAGCCGAGGACGCCCTGCAAATCGAAGCTGCCATGCAGATGGATGAGGCGGGTTTTCGGGCCTTCTACAACCGCACGGCCCGAGCGCTTTGGGCGTATCTTGCCAAGGTGACGGGAGACTCGGCGGCGGCGGACGATCTGATGCAGGAATCCTATTACCGCTTTTTGCGCGCCAGCCACGCCGCCATGAGCGAGGAGCAGGCGAAGCAGTACCTCTTTCAGACGGCCACCAACCTGCTTCGCGATCGCTGGCGGCGCGGCCAAGGCAAAGTGAGCGTCCCGCTTGACGACATCGCGGAAGTGCCCGCGGCTGAGCGGACGGCGGAGAGCGTGCAAGCGCGGTCAGATTTGAATGGAGCCCTGCGCAAGCTGACGCCGCGCGAACTGCAATTGCTTTGGCTGGCTTACGTCGAGGGCTCGAGCCACAAAGAGATTTCCGCCGTGGTAGGATTAAGGACGGTCAGCGTGCGCCCAATGCTTTTCCGGGCGCGGCAAAAGCTATTGAGCATCCTGAGGAAATCAGGCATCACGGGAGGAAGGTAGCGCGGACCTGCTTTTAAGGTCCGCGGCTCTTTCAGTGATCACCATGGCGCGCGCAGCGGTATTCGGGACGAATTTATGAGAGTCCCTCAGTGTGAAAAAGAACAGGCCGTTACGGAATTGCTCCAGTCCGGGCGCTGGCCCGAGGCGTGCGATGCGGCCTTGCGCAGCCACGTGGAGAGCTGTGCGGTCTGCTCAGAAGTTGTTCTGGTGGCCGGGTTGTTGCGAGAAGCAAACTCCTCTCTGCTCGCCGAGGTGAAGTTGCCTGACGCCGGACTGGTCTGGTGGAAGGCCCAGCTTCGTGCGCGGCGAGAAGCGGCTGAGCTGGCGACACGCCCGATTGCTCTTGCCGAAAAGTTCGCCTTGGCCTGCGGCATGGCTGTCTTGCTGGTGTTCATGGTCTGGAAGCGGGCGGATTTCCACGCCTGGCTGGGAAGACTGGCGAACTTCGGCCATTCCGATGCTCACTGGCTCCAACGCGTATTGCTCAACTCTTTGAACCAGCCTTTCTCCATCCTCTTTGTGGCCACCGCAAGCTTACTGGTGCTCTTCATGGCCTGCCTGGTTTATGCCATCTGGGCTGAAAAGTAGGACCTGCACGTAGGGGCAGTCCTTGTGGCCGCCCTGGGCAACCACAAGGGTTGCCCCTACACCGCCCAACAAAGCGGAACATTCTCAGGCGTTCGGCGTATGATTACACTGGAGCGCTTTACGGAGGCCGCTTATGGTCAAATTTCTCCTCTGGTGCATACTCTTGGTTCTTTGCTGGCCACTGGCATTGCTGGCGCTGGTTCTCTATCCGTTTATCTGGTTGTTGCTTCTGCCTTTTCGCCTCGTGGGCATCGCGGTGGGAGGAGTGTTTGATCTGCTGGGCGCGATCATCACGTTTCCGGCACGCGTATTGCGCGGGCCACGCCACGCCTGACAAGTTCAGTGGGGACGGGCGGAGGAATTCGGCAAGCGAAGGGTGGTTGCACGCCGCAGGGCGGCCACGAGGGCCGCCCCTACAAGGTGATTCGAATCACACAGCCTTTCCCTGGCTCGCATCCCAGATAACTTTCTTCCCCCGCTTCAAGGCGATATTTCCGATCCAGGAAGTGCGCGCCGCCTCGAAGGCGATGTGGATGTTCGCGTTGGGAGTCTTACGAGAGCGCATGCAGTCAACGAAATTCTTGACGTTGTCAATGGCGCCATCGCGCTCGGAGCGCACCAGGATTTCGGGTTCAGGAGTGAGTGTGCCGGGCACAGACCTTGCGCCCTCGGGATAAACCGCCATGTGGGAGCGGTCGATTTTGAGCGTCGCCTCGCTTCCTCGGAACTCGATGCCGCCGTCATCCACGCTGCTGTTGATGGCGCCCGTGAACGTAACCATGAAATTCCCCGGATACTCGTAAGCCGCCGTCAGCGTGTCCGGAGCTTGCCATGGCATGCGGTAGACGTCTCCTGTCGTGGTTGCGGAATGAGGCGCGGGCTCACCCATATACCATTGGATAACGTCAATCCAGTGGGTAAGAAGATCAGTTAAGATTCCACCGCCAAAGTCCCAAAACCAGCGCCACCAGTAGAATTTCTCCGGCGTAAAGGGCTGATCCGGGGCATTGCCAAGGAAGCGTTTCCAGTCGAGCTGCGACTGGTCCACGGGCTCCAGTCCGGTGGAACCCAAGAGGTAGTCCTGATACCAGTAAGTATGGACGAAAGTGATTTTGCCCAGCCTGCCGGAATCGACAATCTGCTTTCCCATGATATAGTGCGGCCAACTCCGCTGCTGCGTACCCGTCTGGACAACACGGTTGGTCTCTTCGACGGCTCGCACCATTTCGACCCCTTCCTCGATGGAATGCATAATGGGCTTCTCGACGTAGGCGTCTTTGCCGGCATGCACAGCATCAACCAGCATCTGCTTGTGCCAATGATCGGGGCTGCCAATGATCACGGCGTCGATTTCTTTGTTATCGAGCAACTCGTGGTAATCGAGGTAGGACTTGGCCTGCGGTCCGGCAATCTGCAAGGCGGCCTCGCGCCGCGGTCCGTAGACGTCGCAGACCGCCGCCAACTCAACCGAGGGGTTGCCCTTGAACAGCCTCATCAGGTATTGGCAACGCTCGCCGGTGCCCATAGCGCCCACGCGAATCTTGTCGTTTGCGCCCAGCACGCGCGCCGGGGCCAGGCCTCCGAGCACCGCGGCCGTTGCGCCCGCCACGGCAGTCTCTTTCAAGAAATCCCTGCGGGTAATTCCGGTCTCGTTCGTCATGTTGGTAGCTCCTCTTTGCAAGCTCTGTCATTCTGAGCGAAGCGAAGAATCTCACAGGCGTCAAGTCCCCGAACTGCGGAGATTCTTCGCTTCGCTCAGAATGACAGGCCAACGATCCAGTTTCCAAACCGATTTTCCATTTTCCAGTTTCTGTTTTCTTGTTTTGGGTGTCATGCGCCAAACGAAAGGCCCAACTGTCGAGCGACTCCTTGAATGTAGTTTCGCCCCTCAGCGTATTCCTCCGCGGTCTTCAGGTGCTCGAGCATCAAAGGAGCGTCTACCGGAAGCTTTGCGAGTTCGCTCAGATAGGCTCTGTAATCAATCTGGCCGCGGCCGGGGATAACTTCCCGCAGGCACACCTGCACGTAGTCCTCCCAGGTCAAGTCCTTGGCGTGGCAGGAGGCAATCCAAGGCCCAAGCTTCCGGAAGCACTCGCGGATGACGTCCCCGTTGTGATACATGCGCTCAGGGCTGTTCATCACGTTGCAGACGTCGAGGTGAACCGCGAAGGCCTTGCGGTCCACGCCTTTGATCAGCTTCAGGTAATCATCCGGTCCGCTGGGAAAGTTGAAAGGCATCATCTCAATGGAAAACTTGGTGCGCGTGGGCTTCACGCCATCAATCAGCTTACGACAATTCTCCACCGTGGCGTCGATGAATTCCTGAGTGATGTTCTTCGGGTTGGGGCCGTACCAAATCTTAGGGTCATAGGACCCTGCGATATCGACGCAACAACGCGTGCCCAGTTCCTCGGCTAGGGCCAGGCGCTCCTGCACGTAAGCCATATTCTTGCGGCGCTTTTCAGGGTCAGGGTCGAGCATGTTCACCCAGGCGCCTACCTCCGCTAGAGCCACATCCTGGGCCGCAAATTCTTTAATGATGTCTCTGATCCTGTCCTTGTCTTTCAAATCCACCTTGGGAGCGTAAGCGGCGCGGTAACCCAGCCTGCGGTGCTCTCGAGCCTGCTCGCCAGGATCATCCGAATTAAGAAAGATGGGGCCGCCCAGCCGCAATGGGCGGGCAGTGGCGGTTGTGCCGCTGCGCGGAAATGCGGGCATGGCTGCGGCTGCCATGGTGCCGGTTTGTGCGAGAAAAGTGCGCCTCGAAATCTGATTTCGCATCATGTGCTTCACTCCACAAGACTCGACTTCCTCTCCCCGTGGGGGAAGAGGGTGACACGAGGCTGGCGTCTTTCATCAGCGGCCGCGGGCGGGCTGGGAGGCCTCGCTACTGGGACCATGGCGCGGGCTTCCGGTCCCAGCGATGTGCGCGCAACTTCGAGAAAAGCTCATCCGGAAGTGGGCCCGCATTGCAGGCGGCGGCGTTGGCTTCCACGTTTTTGACCTTCCTCATTCCCGGAATGATGGTACTGACGATCGGATTGTTCAGAATAAACCGCATCGCCATCTCAGGCATCGTCATCCCGTCAGGAATCAGCGGCCTGAGCGCGTCCGCCCGAGCTACACTCGCCTTGAGGTTTTCCGGCACGAAGTAGGTATTGCGCCAATCGCCCTCCGGCCACTTGCTGTCCATGGTGAGTGTCCCGGTGAGCGTTCCTTCATCAAAAGGAACGCGCGCGATCACGGCAACGTCCTTCGCCTGGCAAGCCGGAAAGAGTTCATCCTCGGGATTCTGATCGAAAATGTTATAGATCACCTGCACAGCATCGATGAGGCCGGACTGGACTGTCTTTACGCCGTTCCAAGGCTCCCAACGGTTAATGCTGATGCCGATGGCTTGGAACAGCCCGTCGCGGCGCAGATCGTCCACCTTCTTCACCCAGCGGTCGTCCTTCAGCCAAGAATCTTCCCACACGTGAAACTGCACCAAGTCGAAGCTCTCGAGATCGGCGTTCTTAAGGCTTCGCAGGACGTAATCCTCGATGTGATCGGGTGGAAAGCAATCGTCCAATTTGAATTCACGGCGGCTTGGCCATTCGAAATTCTTGGGAGGAATCTTAGTGGCGGTGTAGAGCCTCTTGCCGGGGTTGTTGCGGAGCAGCCATCCCAGCAACGCTTCGCTGCGCCCGTCCCCATATGCCCACGCTGTGTCAAAGAAATTACAGCCCAGGTCAACGGCGCGTTGCAGGGCCCGCTTGGATTCCTCATCACTCGATCCTGTCCAGCCCGCCATTCCCCACATGCCGTAACCGAGTTCGCTGACCATCCGCCCCGTACGCCCAAACCTTCGGTATTTCATTGATTCCCCCTTTGATTTTCGACGGACGATTGTCGATCGACGATTATGTAGCGCGGCAATCGACAATCGGCCATCGTCAATTCCGTATGCCGAGGCCTTGCATCAAGCGGTTCGTCTCCCGATACGCTTCCGTCACCCAATCAACGATCTTCTCCGGCTGTGGCGAATACTCGAGCTCAATACTGATTGTGCCATCAAAGCCCAGGTTTTTCAGTTCCCGCAAGTAAGGAGTGAAGTTCACCACGCCGCGTCCCGGGGGCAGATCACCATGCACCTTGCCGTCACAATCCGAGAAGTGCACATGCGCAATGCGTCCGCGGAGTCTGGAAATGGACTCAGGCGGGGTGTTCACAAGCGCGAAGTGGGAGATATCAAGATTGGCGCGCACGGCGGGAAGGTCGACATCCTTGAGAAACCGGTCCATCTTATCGAGCGTATTTACAATCGACAGCTTGAACGGCTCGAGTTCGATCGCAATCTCAACCCCCAAGGAAGCGGCGTATTCACCCAGAATTCGGACGTTATCAACGGCAAATTTCCATTGCGCCTGGGGCGCTATGACCTCCTGCTGCCAAATGTATTCGCCCACTACCAACAACAGGTTCCTGGCTTCGGTTTCATAGACGAAATCCAGGTAAGCTTTGCAGCGGCTGACGTGGAAGCGCTGCACTGCGGGGTTGAAGTCGGCAATGCCCAGCGCACAACAGCAATGCGAAATAACGGGCAGGCCGACTTCGCGGCAGGTATCCTTGATTAATCGCCTCTCTTTGATGTCAATGTCGAGGGGATCGTTGAAGATATCGATGCTGTCGAATCCGATCTCTTTGGTCTTGCGAATTCCTTCGGCAGTGCCGACGGAAGTCCCCAGCCACGCCGAATTGATGAGTCCGAGTTTCACGAAGCCCTCCTCAGTGGTGCGGGCGTCTCGCCCGCACCACAATTCCAACTTACGCGCTACATTTCCTCCAGCCTGACAACCCGGTGTTCTTCAATGGATTTATAGCAAGCCTCGACCAGGGCCATGGTCTTTAAGTTATCACGGCCGCTGATTGCCGGCTCGGCGCCGGTGGCCAAAGCCTCGAGCAACTGGCCCATGGTGCCCTCAAATGCGTCAGGAAACCACACCTCGTTCCAGCGTGGCGAGAACCAGCATCCAGGTTGCCGCCGAGTGGTGAAATCGAGAGTGCTGGGTGTGCGGCTGGGATAACTGGGCCAGCCGATCGTACCCTGGGCCAGGCCTTCTGTGCCTTCGACCCGCCATTTGATATACAAATCCGGCGGCGTGCCTTCCCGCGCCGGGCCGCCCCACACATCGTCCCAAGCTGTGGCGCGGAAGCCGCCGGGATACTCGAGGACGTAAAGCACCACGCCGTCCACGTGCTCAGAGGGAGTTCGCGGATCCTTCCGTGCGCTGACGTAAACGGTCTCAGGCTCACCAAACAGATAGCGGAAGCTATCGAGGTGGTGGATACTCATGTTCAGCAAGGTCAGGTGAGTGTAAGCGAGCTGCCACGGTTTCCAGTGGGGTATGGCGCGCATTTCGATGCTGGCCAGGACTGGTTCACCCAAATAGCCACGTCGCAGCAGGGTTTTGAGGGCGCGCATGGAATGGTCATAGCGCATATTCTGGTTCACGGCAAGAATGATGCCGGCCTGCTCCGAGAGGCGTACGATCTCACGCGAATCAGCCAGGTTCATGGCCAGAGGCTTTTGCGCCAGGATGCCTTTGAGGTGATCGGCGTGTTTCACCGCCTCGCCCACAATCATCAATTGTTTGTCGGGCGGCACCGCCATATCGACGACTTCGATCGCTGGGTCAGCCAGCAATTCCTGGTACGTGGCGTACACCTTCGGGATTCCATGCGTCTGCGCCACGTGTCTCGATTCCTCCAGAGAGGCGGAAGCAATGGCCACGACGTTGTAACCGGCGTGGCCATAGGCCACCAAGTGGCAATCATTCATAATGAAGCCTGCGCCGATGGCACCGATCCGGAAATCCTTACGTCTCGGTGGCGGAGCCACATGCTCAAGATCGAGATTAATGCTCATTGCCATAGCTCGTAGCCCCCTGCGCCTGGCGCCTGAAACCCGGCACCTGCCGCCGGGCGCCTCTTTTGTGGCGGCAAGTATATCGCCGCAGCCGAATATGCTGCAAGTAACAACGTGCTTGACCCGACTCGCCTCGCGGCGGTACATTCACCACCTCGGGCCGAATCATCAGGACTACGGCGGCTTCCTGCCGCGACCGTGGAGGAGAGGTAGGTTCAGATGGCGATAATTCGAAGCCGTCAGACTCGGCGGGAGATGTTCTCCGGTTTGGCAAAGCTTGCCGGTGCCACGCTCCTCAGCCGGCAACTGCTATTAGGGGCCCAATACGCTCCCAAACTATCTGTCGAGATTTACATTTGGATCCAGCATCTCGAATCCGAGAAAAAGACCTTGGCCGAAGGCGTCGAGGATGTGCTGGCGAGCTTTCACGGCGCGGGATACCATCGGGTGGAATTGAATCAGGATTTCTTCCAGCCCGCGCTGCGCGAACGGACCTTCACCCTGCTGGCCAAAAATCACCTGGCTCCGGAAACGGTCTACGCAGGTACAACTTTGCACGAGAGCGGAGCGGCTGAAAAATCCGTCCGCGAAGTTGTAGGGTTGGCCCGGTTGCTCAAGCCGCATGGGACTCGCGTGATCGTTACCAACCCAAGTCCCAAGCCCGGCCAAGCCCTAAAGAGCGAGGAAGAACTGGAGACCCAGGCCAAATACGTTGACCGGCTGGCTGAGGAGATCAGCGGGCTTGGAATGAAGCTGGCGCTCCACCATCACACTCCCGAATTGCTTGAGCACGCGCGGGAGTGGCGACATCTCATGCAGCACACCGACCCAAAACGGGTCTATTGCTGCGTGGACGTGCATTGGGCTTATCGCGGAGGGCAGGAGGTGATGAGTTTCCTGAGCGAAACAGGGGATCGCCTGGTGGAACTGCATCTGCGCAATTCCAGACAAGGTATTTGGATGGAAGATTTTGGCCCGGGCGACATCGATTATCAGAAGGTCGCCGATTACTTACGCGAGATCGGCTTCAACGGCTACTTAGTTGTCGAACTGGCGTACGAGAGGGGCACCCAAATTACTCGCTCTCTCGACGAAGATTTACGCTTGAGCCGCCTGTATACTGAGAAAGTTTTCGGCCTGCGAGAATAAAGTATGTAGGGGGACGGCTGGCCGTCCCCTGTACGTCGTCAACGGGCAAGGGCAGGGCAAGCCCTGCCCCTACATCAGGATGTGGCATGGAATCAAACCCGGGCCAATCCGAGCTGATCAGCATTGTCATCCCCGCCCTCAATGAGTCCGCAAGCCTGGAGGAACTGGGACGGGCCTTGCTTGCGGTGGGTGAGAGGCGTGGGCTCCAGCTCGAGGTCATCTTTGTGGACGACGGCAGCAGCGACGGCTCATGGGACAAAATCCGCGGCCTTGCGGCTTGCGACCCGCGCGTCCGAGGCATCCGCTTCCGGCGTAACTTCGGCAAGGCCGCAGCGCTTGCCGCTGGCTTCGATGCAGCGCTGGGTCAAGTCGTGTTTCAGATGGATGCCGACTTACAGGATGACCCCGCCGAACTTCCCGAGTTCCTCGCCAAGCTGGCGGAAGGGTTTGACGTCGTCAATGGCTGGAAGCGAGTGAGGAAGGACCCCTGGCACAAAGTGTGGCCCAGCCGCGTGTTCAATTGGCTGGTCAGCAGCCTGACGGGTCTCAAGTTGCGCGACCACAATTGCGGCTTCAAGTGCTTTCGCGCCGAGGTCGTCAAAGAGCTGCCTCTGTACGGAGAGTTGCACCGCTTCATCCCCGTGATGGCCTACGCCCGGGGCTATTGCGTCACCGAGTTGCCCGTCGAGCATCATCCCCGGCGCTACGGGCGATCGAAGTACAGGTTTCATCGATTTGTTAAGGGCTTTCTGGATCTTCTCACCGTTGTCTTCCTCACCGTCTTCGGCCAGCGGCCGCTTCATCTGTTGGGCGGGATCGGTCTTCCCGCTTTCTTGCTGGGCGCGGCTGGGCTCACTTACCTGGGAGTATGCTGGATTCTGGCCCGATTTCGAGTGCACGGCTTTGGCCCCATCGGCGCCCGCCCTCTGCTTGTGTATTCTCTCGCTTGCCTCATCATCGGATTCCAAATGCTGTCAGTCGGATTTCTCGCTGAACTGGTCGCTTCTCAAAACGTCCGGCATGAGCCCAAGTACACCGTTGCAGAATCTGTTCCGCCCGGTAAGGGGACCGGCCGATGAACGAGTCAACTCAACGCAACGCGAGAGACGCCCCTACCCCACCCCTTACTCCCCTCCCCAGTCGGGGAGGGGAACAAGCAGTGGGGGCACGGAGCCTGGACTATATCCTAATCGCCGTGACCGCCGGGGCTGTGCTGGCGTTGATTTTCCTAGCCCGCGCCGAACCCGACTCGCATGGAGTGGCCCTTCCTATGCACGGCGTGAACGATCGTTCGCGCTGGCAGACCATCTACAGCCTTGCCGAGCGCGGCACCTACAACATCGACGAAACGCCTTGGCCGGAGACCATCGATCGCGTGCGGCTGCACGGCCACTTCTATTCCTCCAAGCCGCCCCTGCTCGAGA
>Ga0326728_10013838_pt1 | contig 17369 bp, 14 predicted proteins | sample MB3enrmetagenome_FD_207602 | JGI IMG/M metagenome (GOLD analysis project Ga0326728, IMG submission 207602) | Lab enriched peat soil microbial communities from McLean, Ithaca, NY, United States - MB31MN | ecosystem: Environmental > Terrestrial > Soil > Wetlands > Peat | place: USA: New York... | reverse complement strand
TGAGCCAGTATGCGCCGAGAAAAACGAAGCCCAGAATGACAACCCGGTAGGCCCAATCGACGCGCGCCGGGTAGCCCAACGCCAGCAGATTCGCCAGCGCCGGAACCAGAATGCGGGAATAGCGCAATCTGGGCGCGTCGATGGATTTCCAGAGATCCCCGCGGATCAGGGGATCGTGCGCCACGTCGTGATAGAACTGCCCGTCCCAACCCGCGCCGGGGAACAGGTAAAGATGTTCGCCCGCCAGCGCGGGGGGAACCCCGAAAGCCGTGCCGGTGCAGAAAAGGGCGCTCCAATTGCCGGCGAAGCTGAGGTGAACCATGGCCGCCTGCCAGGCGAAGACGATCAGAACCGCGGCCAGCGCCCAGGCGGCCTGGGGCGCGCGGCCGGTCTTCCCAATCCGCTTCGATGCCGGCGATTCAGTTGCCGGAAAGCCCGGCGACGGAGTAAACACCAGCAGGCATCTTAGCATCTACCCCAACGAGTTCAGATGCTCTTTGCGTCCACGCCCAGTTTGCGCATTTTGGCCTGCAAGGTGGTCCGCTTCAGACCCAGGCGGGCGGCGGCGCCCTGCGGGCCGGCCACTCGGCCACCCGATTCACGGAGCGCGGCCAGGATGGCTTGGCGCTCGGCTGAGGCCAGGGTCACGGCGGCGGGCGTCTTCAGATGCCCGCGCCGGAGCTCGCGAATGGGCGCCTCCAGCACCGTGCCCGAAGAGACGATCACCGCGCGCTCGATGAAATTCTGCAGCTCCCGGATGTTGCCGGGCCAGTCGTAGTGCGCCAGCGCCTGCATGGTCTGGGCCGGGATGGTGGCGATGCGCCGGTTCATGCGGCGCGCGTTCTGCTGCACGAAGTAGCGCACCAGAAGCGGGATATCCTCGCGGCGGTCGCGCAGCGGCGGCACGGTGATGGGGAAGACGTTGACGCGGTAGTAGAGGTCGGCGCGGAATTGTCGTTCCTCCACCATGGCGGCCAGGTCGCGGTTGGTGGCGGCCACCAGGCGGGCGTCCGTGCGTATGGTGCGGGAACTGCCCAGGCGCTCGAATTCGCGCTCCTGCAAGACGCGCAGCAGCTTGGTTTGCAGTTCCAGGGGGATCTCCGCCACCTCGTCCAGAAACATGGTGCCGCGATGCGCCAATTCAAAGCGGCCGATGCGCTGGGCGATAGCGCCGGTGAAAGCACCCTTTTCGTGGCCGAACATTTCGCTCTCGAGCAAACCCGTGGGGATGGCGGCGCAGTTCAGCTTGACGAAAGTTCCCTGGCGGCGGGCGCTCAGGTCGTGTATGGCGCGCGCCAGCAGCTCCTTGCCGGTGCCGGTTTCGCCATAGATCAAGACCGTGGAATCGGTGGGAGCCACGGTCTCCACCTGCTTCAGGGTGGTTCTGAGGGCCAGGCTTTGGCCGATGATCTCCTCGAACCGGTTCTCGGTCCGGATTTCGTCTTCCAGGTAGACCTTCTCTTCCTCCAGGCGCGCGTTAAGTTCTTCGATGCGCTTGTAAGAGAGGGCGTTATCGAGCGCGATGGCGATCTGGGCGGCCACCTGGGTGAAAAAGCTGACGTCGTCGGGGGCGAAGAAACCTGGACGGCGCGAGGCCACGTTGAGGGTGCCGAGGGCCTGGCCGCGGATGATCAGCGGCGCGCAGCATAGCGACTGGAGGCCCTCGCTGGCCAGCACCCCGATCAAACTGGTGCGCATCTCTTCGACGGTGAACGCCCGCCCCTCGAGATTCCGGAACACCTGGCCGGCCAGCGAGCCATCCACGGGAACCAGGGAGTCCTCGCGGATTCCGCCGAGACCCTCGGGAAAATCGAGCATATGGAAGCGCAGCGCGCCGACTTCCGGATCGTAGATCAGCAGGCTGGCATAATCGAAGCTAAAGGTCCGGCGCAGGGAGGCGCCGATGGTCTGAAAGAGCGTCTGGCTGGCCAGGCAGCCCACCACCGCGTTGTTGATCTCGAGCAGGGTTCGCAGGCGGTCGCGCTCGCGGGCCAGTTGTGCTTCCGCCACGCGGGCGGCTTCATGGGCCAAGGCATTGTCCACCGCCAGCGCCACCTGGCGGGCTACCTCCCGCATAAAGGCGATGTCTTCGGCGGTGTAGGCCTCCGTACGGAGCGAGCCGAAGTGCAGCCCGCCGAGGTCCCGCTGCGCCGTGAAGAGGGGCAGAGTGCAATAAGATTGGACGCCGTAGGCCGCCAGCAGATCGCGAATGACCGGAAACCGGCTCTCCCCGGCAATATCGCGCATGTAATAAGGTTCGCGCGACTGGAGCGCCAGAAAGGTGGGGCTATCGCCGATGGGGATGGCGGAGAGCGGACTGGGCGCGACCGGCCGATCGGCCTCGAGAATGTGTAGCCGGACCACCCGCTCTTTCGGATCGAGCAACGTTAAGCTGATGAAATCAAAGGAGACCAGCCGCTTCAGACAGACCTTCAGATCGGTGAATAGAGTGGCCAATTGGCGGTGCGAGGCGATCGACTCCGCCACTTCGAGCAAGGTCTCATCGCGCGCATGGGCTGCGCCCGGGTCGCTGAGGGAAGGCCGAAGCATGACTTTCCTCAACGCTAGCACACGGGACCGGATGGCAAATTTCCGTCACCAGCGCTTGCATTAACGGCGTGGAGGCCGTCAAAGCGACGCCTTGGCTGTGCATCTCGGCCAAGAGGGCCTGGCCCTCGGGATCGACGAAATCCACTTCCCGGAGGTCCAGGACGGACTTGCGCCCGGCGGTAGTCGAGCGAGCGGTATGCCAGCATTGCCGCAGTTCGCCCACCCAGGGGCCGGACAGCTTTCCCTCGAGATGGAAGCGCAACTCGGTTGCGCCATCGTGGAGAGTGATCTTCAGCATGGCTCGCCCCACAAGAGTGCACGGGGCCCGCCAGATCGGTTTCGTTGCAAAATATGGGTTTATGCGAATATTTCGGCGTGGCGAAAGCGACCTCTGCCCAAATCCCGGCAGGAGGGCTCACCATGAAGTGTAAGGATTATGCCGGCTGCGGAGCGGCATCCGGCCGGGCATCGAGCGGCGGGTGCATTACGGCAGCGGGGCGGCACACCGGGCAACAGTTGCCGCAATACCAACCGTGGACGTCCTCCGGCATGTGCAAACGCGCGGGCCAATTCCGGCAAATGTCGCAGCATCCCTTGACCCGTTCGGATATGTGGCAGTCAGACCTCATGCGGGCACTCTGGAGCAAGTGAAGTGCCATAGCGCGCCGGGCGTCTCAGAGGCCGTTTCGCCGCCACGGCGACCCGCGGGGAACGCCTCCAGTGGGGCGGCGCGGGCCGGTCTTGCGCGCTTCGGCCCTGCGGGCTTCGGCCAACGTGCGGGCGGCGGCGTGTTCGCGCAGGTCGTCTTCGGTCAGTTCGTGGGACCCTTCGACGCCCTTATCCAGATCGGTCGCCAGCTTCTGCGCGCAAAGACTGGGTCCTTCCTGAATTCCAATCCGGTGCGTCAGAAAAAGCGCGAGATCGGCGGTAACGAGAAGATGCCGCGTGACCTCGCCCTTGGAGACGACGTCGAAACGGAAGGTGCGCGCATTGCGCTGCTGGTCGAAGCCCATGTACCGGAATTCCAAGGCTACCCCCTTTTGATCGCGCTCTGCCCGCCTCTGGCAGGACGGCTGACGGTGTTGAAGCTACCCAGGCGCTGGTGAAGGGCTGTGCGGCGCGTTCTGGTCCGGCGCAGTTTCGGAAGCGTCTGCCGGCCAAGCGACCGGTTCGCCGGGGGCTTGGCCCTCGAGTTTCCGCTGCGCCCGCCTGGCGGCCTTTTCGCGTTGCTTCTCCATGCGGAGCAGTTCTCTTTGTCGTTTCTGAAATGACGTCCGAGAACGTGTGGGCATGAGCCCTCCTTACGTAGATCTCGACTCGCGGCCAGCCCGCAAGAAAAACCGGCCGCGAGGTTCCCAAGAATCACTTACCAGCGCGAATCGCGCCGCGGCCGCTGCCCGCCGCCACCTCCACCGCCGCCGCGCCCGCCGCGGAAACCGCCGCCGCCCCCCTGGGGCTTCGGCCGGGCTTCGTTGACGTTCAGGCTGCGACCGTCCAACTCCGCGCCGTTGAGGGCTGCAATCGCTTTATCGGCCTCGCCCGAATCGGTCATCTCGACGAAGGCAAAGCCGCGGGAGCGGCCGGTATCACGATCGGTCACCAGATTTACACGTTCCACGTTTCCGTACGGCTCGAACAACGCCCGTATGGAGGACTCGGTGGCGGCAAAATCTAGGTTTCCTACGAAAATATTTTTCAAGGGTGTTTCTCTTTCTGTCTTTCAAATCTGCGGGCTAGACCAGGCAGGAAGGACCGCGCCGAGTTCTCGCAGGACTTTCAAAAGGCTCTTTCACTTTATCACGGTCCCCGGTTGAAATCCAGGGGGCTGCGGCGGGAAGAATCCGGAGATCCACGCCACCCCCCGGAGCTCCCGGCGCGCTAATCGTCCGGCCGCCCGCCGGATGCTATGATGCCCGTTTATGCGCGACGTCGAGGTGGGGATAGTCGGTCTGGGCAACATCGGTTCGGGCACTTTGAAGATCCTGGCGGAGAACGGCGACCAGATCGCTCTCAAGCTCGGGTTTCGCCTGCGGGTCGGGGCCGTCTGCGACCTGTTAATCGACTCCAAGGCAATTCCCGAATCGCTGGGGCCCGTTTTCAAGACCGCCGATTGGCGCCAATTGGTCGAATATCCGGGCCTGGATATCGTGGTCGAACTGGTCGGCGGCACTACCGTAGCCGCCCAGATCATCGAAACCGCCATCGCCGCCGGCAAATCCGTGGTCACCGCGAATAAGGAATTGATGGCCTTGCGCGGCGCGGAACTCTGGGAGCGCGCCATCGAAGCCGGAACCAATATCGCCATGGAGGCCAGCGTGGCGGGCGGGATTCCCATTCACACGGTGCTGCGCGAGGGGATCTCCGGCGACCGCGTGCTGGCGCTCTACGGCATCCTCAACGGCACCAGCAACTATATCCTCACGGAGATGGAGCAGCACGGGTCGCCGCTCGAATCCGTGTTGGGAGAGGCGCAGCGGCTGGGATACGCCGAAGCCAATCCCAGCAACGATATCGATGGCTTCGACGCGCGCTCGAAGCTGGCTATCCTCTCCGCCCTGGCTTTCGGCGAGAAGATCACGCCGGGCGACATCTTCACGGAAGGGATCCGGCGCCTCTCGCCCCTGGATTTTCAGTACGCCCACCGGCTGGGCCACACCATTCGATTGCTGTGCGCGGCGCGCCAGACGCCGGAGGGGTTGATCCTGTCGGTGCGCCCGGCGCTGATTCCTCAGACCGCCATTCTGGCCAGCGTGCGCCACTCCTACAACGCGATCTGGGTGCAGGGGCTATACGGCGAGGACACGTTCTACTACGGCCGCGGCGCGGGTCCCAAACCCACCGGCGTGGCCGTGGTGAGCGACCTGATGCGCGTGGCGCGCGAGATTCTGGGCGGCAGCCCCACGCGCGTCTCGCCCTTCGCGCATCAGCGCCTGGGCGAATACAAGCCCATCCCGGTGACCCTCCAGAAACGCTCCTACTACGTGCGCTTCCGGGTCGTCGACCAGCCGGGCATCATCGCGGCGCTTTCGGGCATTCTCGCCGCGAAGAACATGGGCCTCGAGGCCGTGCTCCAATTGCCGCACGAGAATAAACTGGATCTGCCGTTCGTCATCACGCTGGAGCCCACCACCGAGCAAGCCGTGCGCCAGGCCGCCGCGGAAATGGCGAAGCTCGATTTCCTGCTGGAACCGCCGCTGGTGTTGCCTATGGAGCCGCCGCTGTAGCGCGGCGCGAAGCCGCCGTTCTTCTTGCGCGGCTAGTGCGAAATCGAGATGCCCACCTCGATTTGATTGGTGGGCGATTGAGCGGAATCCGAAGCGAACGTTTTCCCGCCCCAACGCGTGTAGCGGACCTCCGGCGTGACCCGGATGCCGAAATCGTCTATGAACTGGAAACCCACTCCCACCACGGCGCCCAAAAGGTTCTTCTTGGAGGCGGCCAAGGGGGTCCGGTCGGTGGTGGTAGTCCCGTTAAGCGTGGTATTGGTCGTGGTCCGGATATTGCTGACGAAGCGATCGGTTGCCCCCGCGGCAACGAACATATGCGAGAGGAAGCCGGAGGAGCCCACGCCCTTATACCGCACCATCACGGGAGCGTCCCACAATCGTGCGTTGGTGCTCTGGACGGAGCTCTGGTGGGTCCGGTCGTCGGTGGCGGTCTCCGGGTTGACAACGCCCCAGTAGGCGTCGATGTTCTGGGTAAAGCGGAGCTGGTTGAAAAGGCCTTCCGCTACGAAAGTGGTTCGGGGTCCCAAGGTGTACTCGAGCGTCAGGCCGCCCCCATAGAAGTAAGATTTGGAGCCCGTGTTGTAATCGAAGTCGTAGGGCACGCCCGAGACCACGGAAGTCGACATGGTCTGGTCGCTTCCCATCGGGCCGAACGGCCGCAACAGGAAGATACGCGCGTGCACGCCGACCGCGAGGCGTCTCAACTTGACCGTATTTTCCGCTCCCTGGTCCGATCGAGGGGCGGGCGGCGTCTGGCCATCGAGATCCGGCGCCGCCAATGGAATGAGAGCGCAAAAGAGCGTTGCGGCGCACCAGCCGCTGATCCGTCGTATCATTAGTTCCTCGGATAAACTATGGTTGACGGCCCGGGTCCGTCGGTCGTTTCAGATCCTGCGGTTGGAGGTAACCCGGGCGATCCTCCGCGCGTCGGAAGCAATTCCATCGCGAGTTCCGGCACGGCCATTTGCGTCGAGAGTATCATAAAAGTTTGTCAAGGATGCTTAAACTCTAAATGCGTCTCAATCTCTTTCGATTCTTTGCCCTCTTGCTGCCCGCGGCGGCACTCCTGTTCTCCCAAACCGAAATGGCGACGCTATTTGGGATTGTAACGGATACCGGAGGCACTCCGGTTGCGAACGCCACCCTGGTTGTCATCGACACCGCCACGGGCGTGACGGCGCGCCAGGTGCTGACCGCGAAGGACGGCCTTTACGAGATTCCCTACCTCAAACCCGGCGTGTACCGCATGACGATCAATGAAGATCGCTTCCAGAGCTTCCTCATGGAGGGGATACAGCTCGAAACAGGAAAGACCCAACGCGTGGACGCCAGGCTGAAGGCCCTCGCGCCCAGGCCCAATCCGGATGAGCCGGCTCCCGAACCAGGCGCGGAGATCGCGCCGACCGGCCAGCCGCGGAGCGGAACGGTGAGCAATCCCGTCGACTACAAAACCAAGTGGCTCGATACGCCCCTGGTGGACTTCCACCCGTCGATACTCCCTCTGCTGACGACCGCTCCCGCAGTGGAAGGCAACACGGCCGAGTTCCCCGCGCAAAGCGAGACGGCCCCGCCACCTTCTCAACCCGCGAGCCCCTTCGTTCAAATCAATCCCCCCAGTCTGGTTATCTCCGGCATCTCTTCCCGCAACCAGCAGACCTACGATCTCGACGGAATAGCCCAAGATACCACCCCGGCGCTCCCCAGCCCGGCGGCCCTCGATACCGTCGAGGTCACCATCGCCAATCCCGGCATCGAGGCCTCCCGGCCCGTGAACTTCATTATGGTAACGCGCCGCGGCGGCCAATCGTTCCACGGCTGGGGCTACCTCAAACTGGAATCATCCAAGTGGAACGCGGCGCCCTTCTTCAATCCCTCCCCGGTGTCCTACATGGCCAAGGAAGAGGCGGGCAATGTGACCGGGCCGATCATCCCGGGGGTCACCTACTTCTCCTTGAGCGTAATTGACCAAAGGACGCCCTTCACCGAAAACCTGTTCGCCAACGTTCCCACCGCGCAGATGCGCACCGGCGATTTGAGCCAGTACCTCAGCCCGAATACCGCTCCCAACGGAACGGTAATTGTCATCCACGATCCGCGAACCGGGCTTCCTTTTCCCAGCAACGAAATCCCCAGTTCACGCATCACCGGCGTGTCGAACAAGTACTTGAGCTACATTCCTCCGCCCACGCTGGGAGGCGCCAACACTTTCGTTCAGAACTACTCCTGGGTGCACCCGTATGGATCGGACACCTACAACGGGCTCTGGCCGGCCGGGCGCATCGATCAGCGAGCGTGGCATGGAAACCAGTTGTATTTCAACTGGATTCAGAATCAGACCGCCACTTTTGCGCCGGGCAACATCGGCGAGCAGTTCGACTCCACGCAGTCGCCGCGCTACCGGACGTGGACCGTTTCCGACGTTCAGGCATTCTCGCCGGAACTGGTGAACAATTTTAGGGTGGCGCAAACCGGTGCCCGAATCAAGCAGGGTGAATCGGAAGCCAAGACAGCGCCCTCGACCGGAGACGTCTTTACGGGCACGCTGGGCCTGGAGGGGGTCAACCCCGATGCGTTCTCCACACAGGGTTTCCCGGCCCTGTCGATCACCGGGTTGACCGGCTTGCAGACAGAGTTTGGAGGCGGCTACACGAGCAATGTGGCCGAGTCCGACAAAGTGTGGACGGTCGAAGATTCGGCGACATGGTCGCGCGGCAGGCACAGCATCAAAGCGGGGGCGCAGTATTTTCGCTTCGACTGGGTGGAGGATACGATCCCGCAGTGCGTGTATGGCGCCTTCACCTTTACCGGCGAATTCACGGGGCTGGCATATGCGGATTTCCTATTGGGCCTTCCGGCCACCAGCACGCGCTGCAACGTAAAGCCCGGCCGGCTGATCCGCCAGGATCAGGGCGGAGCCTTTGTGGCCGATACGTTCCGCCTGTCTTCCCGGCTGACACTGAATTACGGGGTGCGTTGGGACTACTACACGGTGCCGGTCTATGCCGATGGCTACATGGCCAACTGGAACCCCAAGACGGACATCGTCTACGTGGCTCCGGGCACCATCACTTCGGTGAGTCCCTACTTCACGAATACGATCAAGGTGGCGGTCGGGCCGGTGGTTCCCAAGGCCAAGATAACCAACTTCCGTCCCCGCGTGGCCGCCGCGTACCGCCTGCTCGATAACCTGGTATTGCGAGGCGGATACGGGGAGTACACGGAAAACGAGGGCTTCGGCCCCGCCGGCGCCGAGTTGAACCCCACCAACCCCTGGGATCTCACCGAAACGTACAACAATACGATTTCCCACGGACTGGTGGCCCTCTCATTCCCGGATCCCTTTCCATCCAGCCCCTCTCCGCTCATGGCCAGCCAGAGCGTTACCGCGCTCCCTTCCAAGTTCGACGAGGGCGTGATCCGGCAGTACAATGCCACCATCGAACGGACCACCCCGGGCCTGGTTACCAGTGTTTCTTATATCGGATCGCGCGGCACGGGTCTGAACTACACGGTCAACGTCAATAAGCCGCCCGCCAGCACCACGCCCTTCAGCGTTTCGAGGCTGCCTTACCCGGAGTATAACAACGCCTACGAGACGCGCACCGATGGCCAGTGGCACTACGATTCCCTGGTGGCCGCGGCGCGCCGGAGGGCCGGGCCGGTCATCTTAAACACCAGCTTCACGTGGGCCAATAACATCAGCAACTATGCCAATACCACGGATCCTTACAACGTGACCGATCACTGGACCCGCGATGGCAGCGACCGGCGCCTGTACTTCGTCGCCAGCGCACTCTGGAACCTGCCCTTCGGAAAGGGGCAGCGCTTCGCAGCCAACGGCGGACCCGTCATGGACCGCGTGGTCAGCGGCTGGAGCCTGCAGGCCATCGGCACGCTCGCTTCGGGGCAGTATTACTCGCCGCTCTTCACCGGGCCGGACCCGGCCAACGCCAGCCCGGGCTATGTGACGGAGTTGCCCGATTGCGTTGGCAACCCCAACGCGGGCGCGCGGACGCTGAACCAGTGGTTTAACCCATTGGCATTCGCCGTGCCGCCGGCCAAGGCCGGCCGCTACGGCACCTGCGGCATGAACATCCTGGAAGGCTACCCGATTCGCATCGCCCATGCCAGCCTGGCCAAGCGCGTCTCGCTCCTGGAAGGATTCAGCGCCGTGTTGAGCGTGCAGGTTTCAAACGTCACGAACACGCCGCATTTCGGCTTCCCCAACAACAACATCTCCACTCCGAGTCCGGGGGTGTTCACGGGCGCGTCCCTGCTGGACCCCTCCAGCCCCGAGAAGCAGGGCTATCGGCAGATCGATCTCAAGGTTCGCCTGGAGTTTTGAGCGGGGCGGGGAATCGCTCGGTTACCAGGCGCAGGGCCGCGGCTTTGTCCGCGACGCGGCCTTCGAGCTGTGCGTCTTCCACGGCCGCCAGTATTTCCGTGAAAAGCGGACCGGGCGTGTACCCGGCGGCGATCAGGTCCGCGCCCGTCACCAGGGGCGGCGGTTTGAGGTGCTCTACGGAAAACTCGGCCAGCTTCCCGCGCGCGAATTCGTAGCTGTCGAGCTGGCGGTTGCTCGAGAGCGCATCGAGGCGATGCAGTTCCAGGTGCTCCTCGAAGGCGGGCAGGCGCAGGAAGCGCTTCAGGGTGCTCTCTTTCATCTGAAGCACGTCTTTGAAGCGCATGTGGTTCGCCACCAGCGCCAGCACCTGCTCGGTCTCGTGCCGCGAGAAGCGCAGGCGCTCGAGGATGCCTTGAGCGAGGCGCACTCCTTCCTCCACGTGGCCATCGAAGCGGATGCGTTCGGCCACGCGGAAAGTGGGCGGTTTGCCGACGTCGTGCAGCAGCGCGCCCATCGCCAGCGTGGCGGAGGGCCGTTCGAGCTGCTCGAGGAGCAGCAACGTGTGCACCCAGACGTCGCCCTCGGGGTGGTACTCGGGTGGCTGCTCAACTCCCTTCATGGCGGCCACTTCGGGCAGCAGGTCCTCGAGCAGGCCGGTCGAATCCAGCAGCTCGAAGCCCCGGCGCGCGCCGCCTTCGGTGAGGATGCGGACCAGCTCGTCGCGCACGCGCTCGGCCGAGACCTTGCGAATGAGCGCGTGGTGGCGCGCGATGGCCTCCAGGGTGGCGGGCTCGATGGCGAACCCGAGCCGCGCGGCGAAGCGCACGGCGCGCAGCAGCCGCAGATGGTCTTCCGCGAATCGCGCGCCGGGGTCGCCGATGGCGCGCACCAGGCGGGCTTCCAGATCCCGGCGGCCGCCCACGTAATCCAGCACCTCGCCGGTGGCCGGATCCATCATCAGGCCGTTGATGGTGAAATCGCGGCGCAGCACATCCGCGCGCGGATCGGTCTCGAAGCGCACTTCGGAGGGGCGCCGGCCATCGGCATAAAGATGGTCGCTGCGGAAGGTGGCCACTTCCACCTGCGAGCGGCCGTCGCGCACCAGCACCACGCCGAACTGCGCGCCCACCAGACCCGCATCGGGAAACAGCTCCAGGATGCGGTCCGGCCGCGCGTCCGTGGAGATATCGAAATCTTTCGGCTGCCCGCCCAGCAGGACGTCGCGCACCGAGCCGCCCACCAGCCACGCCTGGTGTCCCGCCGCTCTGAGCCGCCCGATGACCGCGCGCGCCAATGCCTGCGAGTCCATTAGCCCCCTATAGTCATGCTAATATGTTGGTGCCGAACTCCACCCGGAGGCGGGGGACCCAGTAGTCGGGGCGAAGTCCGATTCGGACAGAGTACTTCTGAGCTCTAGCCCGTCAGCTAACCTCGCAGGCTTATTTGGAAGCGCTGCTTTCCGGGCGTTCGAGGGAGATTTTCAGTGACAAGCGAACAGCATCCCCAGGTGGTCAAGGTCGTGGTGGCCACCACCGTCATGCTGTCGTTCATTTCCTTCTGGCGCGCGGCGGCCATCGTGCTCAGCGACCTGGCCTCCTCGGCGTACTACGTGGGCGGCATCGCCGAGCAGGCCATCGGGAAAGCGGCGCCCTGGTTCATCCTGGCAATCATGCTCTTTTCGTACGCGGTGCGCGCCATCTACATCGAAAGCTGCTCGATGTTCGTGCGCGGCGGCGTGTACAAAGTGGTGCACGAGGCCATGGGCGGCACGCTGGCCAAGTTCTCGGTCTCGGCGCTGATGTTCGACTACGTGCTCACCGGGCCCATCAGCGCGGTCAGCGCGGGCCTGTATCTGGGCGGGCTGATCAACGAGACCGGCGAACGGCTCCATCTGCCCACGCTGCATGTGAACGCGCCCTATTTCGCGGCCGCCTTCGCCATCGTGGTGACGCTGTACTTCTGGCGCAAGAACATCATCGGCATGCACGAATCGAGCGAGAAGGCCCTGCGCATCATGCAGATCACCACGGTCATGGTGGTGATGCTGATCGTCTGGTGCCTGGCCACGATTTTGACCAAGGGCTTCAACCCCGTACCGCTGCCCGTGCCGAGGAACCTGCATTTCAGCCCGGAGGCGCTGGGCTGGCTCAAGGGAACCGTGGCGCCTTCGATCACCGTCATCGCGGTGATGATCGGCCTGGGCCACTCCCTGCTGGCCATGAGCGGCGAGGAAAGCCTGGCCCAGGTCAATCGCGAAATCGCCCACCCCAAGCTGAAGAACCTGGAACGCGCCGGCTTCGTGATCTTCATCTACAGCATGCTGTTCACGTCGCTGGTTTCCTTCTTCGCGGTGATGATCATCCCGGACGCCGCGCGCAAGGATTTCCTCGATAACCTCATCGGTGGCCTCGCGATGTACCTGATCGGGCCGGTCCCGCTGCGGCTGCTGTTTCATGGGTTCGTGGTGCTGGTGGGAACGCTGATCCTGGCCGGCGCCGTGAACACGGCCATCATCGGATCGAACGGCGTGCTGAACCGCGTGGCGGAAGACGGCGTGCTGCCGGACTGGTTCCGGCACCCGCACCGCAAATACGGCACCACCTCCCGGCTCATCAACGTGATCGTGGGCCTGCAGATCTTCACGATCGTCATCAGCCGGGGCGACGTCTACATGCTGGGCGAAGCCTACGCGTTCGGCGTGGTATGGAGCTTCGCCATGAAAGCGCTTTCGGTGCTGGTGCTGCGCTACAAGCAGCCCGGCGGCCGTGAGTGGAAGGTGCCGCTGAATTTCCACGTGAAGGGCAAAGAGATTCCCGTGGGGCTCGCCCTGATTACCCTGGCGCTGTTCGGGCTGGCCACCATCAACGTGCTCACCAAGAAGGTGGCCACTATTTCGGGTGTGAGCTTCACCATCGCCTTCTTCGCGGTCTTCGAGCTTTCCGATATCTACAACCGCAAGCGCCAGAAGGGCGCGCATGCCGAAGAGCAGGAGAAATTCCGGCTGGACACGCACGCCGACGTGACCGCCGAAAGCTGCACCGTGCGGCCGGGCAACGTGCTGGTGGCGGTGCGCAACCCCAACCGGCTTCAGCACCTGAGGCGCATTCTCGAGAAGACCGATACGCGCCGCGTGGATATCGTGGTGCTCTCCATCCGGCAGATCACGCAGGCCGGCTCGGGCGAGCACGGCCTGGAAGTGGCGCAGATCTTTTCCGACGACGAAACCAACCTGTTCACGCGCGTGGTGACGCTGGCCGAAAAGGCCGGCAAGCACGTCGAGTTGCTGGTGGTGCCGGGAAGCGATCCGTACGAAGCCGCCGTGCAGACCGCCGCGCGGCTGAAATCGTCGCGCATCGTGATGGGCCTCTCTCCCAAACTCACGCCCGCCGAGCAGGGCGCGCAGGTCGGCTACCAGTGGGAGCGGCTTCCCGAGCCGCGGCCTTCGCTCTCGCTCGAGATTGTGGCGGAAAACGAAAAGGACAGCCTGTTCTTCAATCTCGGTCCGCACCCGCCGCGCCTGTGGCCGGAGGATCTGGCCCTCGCGCACCGCCTCTGGCTGGAGCTGAGCGGCATGGGACCGGGCTCGAAACTGCACCACCGCGACGTGATCGGGGTGGCCCTCCGTCGCATGGAGAAAGAGTTGCACTCGCCGCAGTCCGCGGAAGTGCTGGCGGATGTTCAGCGGGAGATCAACGGAGGGAACGGCAAGCGCAAACCGCTGCTGTCCGATGGTCCAACCGGCGGAACAATTTCAGGCGCCTAGTCGTATACTCGGTTGATGCCTGCCGGCGGTCTGGCGACGGAAGCGCTTCTGCTGGGAATCTCCTCGGGACCGGTGTGCCTGGCATCGTGCAGCCCGGTTCTGCTCCCCGTGCTGGCGGCCGAGCGGAAATCCGTGTCCGGCACCGGCGCGCTGCTGGCGCAGTTCCTGGGCGGCCGTCTGGCCGGATATCTTGGATTCGCCTGCCTGGCGTGGCTGCTGGGCCTCTCGCTCAACCTCGAACCGCGCGCTCGAATTTTGGTTTACGGGCTATGCGACGCGGGCCTGGCCGCTCTGTTGTCGGCGTATGCTTTTGGCCTGCGAGCGGCCCCCGAAAAGTCGTGCGAGCATGGCTGCCCGGCCTCGCGGGCGCGCCGTTTCAGCGATCGCTATCATACTTTCGCACCCGTTTCTCTGGGCTTCGTGAGCGGCCTCACGCTTTGCCCGCCGTTCGTGGCGGCCGGGGTGCGCGCCGCCGAGACTTCCAGCCTGCCCCTGGCGCTGCTATTCTTTGCTTTTTTCTTCGTGGGAACTTCCGTCTGGTTCCTGCCATCGGTCTCGCTGGCGGTGGTGCAACGCTTCGCCGCCGTCGCGGTGGTGGCGCGCTTCACCCTTTTCCTGCTGGCAGCCTGGTACGGGTACGCTGCCGTCATCATTTTGGGGAGGTATTTCCTGCATGCCTGAAAGGACCCTGCGCGCGGCGCCGAGGAGCTGGGCCAAATCGCTGTTGCTGACTCTGCCCATTCTGCTCTGGTCGCTGCTGATGTTTTCGCGCGCGATGATGCAGCCCGGGCGCGCGCCGAAACTGGCCGCCGCCGTCACCCTGCTCTTCATGGTGGCGCTCTTTTTCCAGATGGTGCGGACCTTCCAGACATACCGCTGGCGGCGCTACTTCTTCGTGGCGGTGGGCTTTCTGTTTCCCATCGGCTTTATCTGGGACCTCATCGCGCTGCGCGGCTCCATGAGCATCCCCGTGGAGCGTATGCTTTCCGGCGATACGCCCTTCTGCTTCATGGTCATCCCCATGATGATCGTCCCCGCGGCGCTCTTCGGCACCATCGTGTTTCCCGGTTCGATTCTGGCGACCGCCTCGAATCCGCACGCCATCGCCGCCATGGTGGCGCTGTGGATGTGCGCCACGCTGCTGCTCGGCAAGGCGTGGTGCAGCTACGGGTGTTTTTTCGGCGGCATCGAGGAGGGCTTCGCCGCGGTGGCCAAGAAGCCGCGCATCAAGAAGCTGGATCCACGTCTGCGCTGGATGCCGTGGGCCGTGCTGGCGGCCGTGGTGCTGCTTTCGGCGGCGCTGCTCGAACCGGTGTATTGCACCTGGCTCTGCCCGTTCAAGACCGTCACCGAGTATATGCAGGTGCGCTCGTTCGAGACGGCTTTCCAGGCGGCCATCTTTGTGGTGCTGTTCCTGGGGCTGGTGGTGGTGCTGCCCCTGCTCACCAAGAAGCGGACGCAGTGCTCCTTCCTGTGCCCGTTCGGCGCCTTCCAATCGCTGTTCAACAAAACCAGCGCCTTCGACGTGCGCATCGATCGCGCCCGGTGCCGGCCCTGCGTGCTGTGCGAGAAGGCCTGCCCCACGCTTTCCATCGGCGCGGAATCGCTCGAGAGCGGCCAGCCGCGGCTCTCCTGCATGAAATGCGGCGCCTGCGTGGATGCCTGCGTGCGCGGCGCCGCCGTCTGGCACATCAGGGGCACCGAGGTGGGCCCCTCGGCCGAGCGCGCGCGCCTGATGCATCTCTATTCCGCGTGGGGCTTCGCGGTGTTGTTCGGCGGGAGCATCATCGCAAACACGCTCGAAAAGCTGTTCGGGCTGCTGGTGTAGGAGGCCGCAATGAAACGATGGCGCGCGATTCTAGGCAACACCGGGGCCGTGGCGACGCTGGCTGTCCTGCTCGCGGCGCCGTTCTTCCTGTACGGCTGGTTTCAGAACGGCGTGGCGGCCCTGCATCTGCGCATCGATCCGCAGTATAGCGGCGGCGAAGTAGCGCGCGTGATCCAGCGCGATGGCTACCAGGTGGTGGTGCGGAAGCCGGTCCCTCGGCGATCGCCTCTGCAGCGCGTCGATCCCTTCGTGCAGATGACCTGGACGCCCGCCGCCAGGCTCCCGGCGCAGGTTTCCGACGAAATCGATCTGGATGGCGACGGCCGCCCCGACCTGCTGGTGAGCTTCGACACCGCGCATCTCAAGTTGGATGTCACGCCCCGGACTCCCGGCTACCGGCCCGTGCACACCGCCGGGGTGGTCTCATTTTCCGAGCTGATCGCGCGGGTCAACGACGGGATCGTAGTGCGGGTGCCGCTGCGGTAGGGCAGAGTCAGCCGCTGGTTGGAGAGCAGGTTCTCCGCGCCTCCGCGCCCCCGCGGTGAGCTGTCACTTCCGCTCTATCGCAGCAGATCTTCGAGCTGAATCCTGGTATCCGTGCGGACATCGCGATACTTGACGATTACCGGCGTGTAGACCGAGATGCCCCATTCTTTTCCCGGGCCGCTCGTGACGGCGCGCGCGCCGGCCACCACCACGGCCTCCTCGGGAATCACCAGCGGCTGGTCGTCGGTGGACCGGTGAACGATATTGCGCACCAGGTCGTAGACCGGCGTCGAGCGGTTGAGGATCGTCCCGGTTCCCAGCACGGCCCGCCGCTTCACCACCGTGCCCTCATAGATTCCGCAATTGCCGCCCACCAGGACTTCATCTTCCACAATCACCGGCAGCGCGCCCACGGGCTCGAGCACGCCGCCGATCTGGCTGGCCGCGGAGATGTGGCAGTTGCGGCCCACCTGCGCGCAGCTCCCCACCAGGGCATGCGAATCCACCATCGTGCCGTCATCCACGTACGCCCCCACGTTGATGTACATGGGCGGCATGCACGTGACGCCCGTGCCGATATGGCAGCCGTCGCGAATGCTGGAGCCGCCCGGCACGATGCGCACGCCGCTCTGGGCCGTGAAGCGCTTCACCGGGAAAGTGGATTTGTCGAAGAACGGCTGCCGCTCGGAATCCACCGAGAGGTCCACAATGCCGCCCATGCGGAATCCCAGCAGGATGCCTTTCTTCACCCAGGCATTCACGCGCCAGCCCGCGGGCGTGCCGGGGCATGGCTCGGCGGCGCGCACGCTGCCCTCGTTCAGAGCGGCTTTGAACGCGGCGAAGAGCTGGAAGTGGTCGTCCGTGTAAACGGCCGGCTTCTCGTCGTAGAGCCGCTCGATTTCAGCCTGCAACGGGCACCTTCTTTAGCAGACCCAACTTGTCCAGCACGCCCTCGATCTTCGCCAGGTTGGCGGCGGCGGGCGGCACCAGCGGCAGGCGGAACACGGGATCGAGCAGGCCCATCAGGCCCATGGCGGCCTTCACCGGAATGGGGTTCGATTCCACGAAGTTGACGTTCATGAGCGGCAGGTAGCGGGCCTGGATCGCGCGGGCCGACGCGAAATCGCCGCGCAGGCAGGCCTGCGCGAGCTGCGCCATTTCGGCGGGAAT
>Ga0326728_10013837_pt1 | contig 17372 bp, 12 predicted proteins | sample MB3enrmetagenome_FD_207602 | JGI IMG/M metagenome (GOLD analysis project Ga0326728, IMG submission 207602) | Lab enriched peat soil microbial communities from McLean, Ithaca, NY, United States - MB31MN | ecosystem: Environmental > Terrestrial > Soil > Wetlands > Peat | place: USA: New York... | reverse complement strand
CCAGAATCTTAATACAGTATGACACGTTCTCTTCGGTTACAAAGTTAGGCCGGGTTTCGACAAGCACCTTGATAACCCTGGGATCATCTGCGAGAGTTTTGAGAATTACATCTCTTGCTTCACGAGGGACTTCCAGTTCATCAAGGAAACTACCTGATGTGAAGATTTTGACCATGAACTCTGAAAATGTGTCAGCTTTTTTTATCGCTCTAGAGAGTTGGGTTTTGTAATCTTCGAGGGTTGGCGGCTCACTTGCGCAGTCGTAAACATAACCACACATAGTACAACCTCCAGCTTTTCCCCAGCTGCAGCCTACGCTTTTAAAAATTATAGTGAGAGTTTTTATTTGAATACCGTTTACAATGTCAATTCCTGTCCAGCTTGCAGCCGGTTCATTTGTGGGAGAGGCCTTTATTTTAATTCTCAGCCGAATTTTCATTACTGCTTTATTCAGGGTCATGGGCAAAAAACTCACTTAATTGCTTTCTGTAATCTTGCAGAAATAGATTTATAATCTGTTTTCCAGTTTCATTTATTGTACACTTTATTCTCGGCATTCTATATATCATTCGAACTCGATTGTTGCAGGCGGCTTGGGTGTGATATCGTAGACTACCCTGACCACTCTCGGAATCTCGGAAGTTATCCTGGCCTCTAGGTGCTTGAGCGCATCCCAGGAAAGTTCTAAAGCTTCTGCAGTCATTCCATCTCTTGACCCAACAGCCCTTACAGCAACGATCCAGCCGTAAGCGCGAATATCTCCTTTTACTCCTGTTCCCTTACCAATCACTGCAGCGAATGTTTGCCAGGGGCAGAACCTGTCAAGAAGTTCCTCTTCTACTATAAGATTTGCTTCCCTTACTACCTCAAGTTTCTCCTCTGTAACTTCTCCTAGAATCCGTATAGCCAAACCTGGGCCAGGGAAAGGCATCCTTTCACAAATTTCTTCAGGCAGCTGGAGCGCCCAGGCAACTTTCCTGACCTCATCTTTGTAAAGGTCTTTTATAGGCTCAACGATCTTCTTGAAGTCCATCACTTTAGGCAGTCCTCCAACATTGTGATGGGACTTTATACCGCCTTCTGACTCGATCCTATCAGGGTAAATCGTGCCCTGAATCAGATAATCAGCAGATAATTTCCTCGCTTCTTCTTCAAACACTCGGATGAAAGTCTCGCCTATAACATTCCTTTTTTCTTCAGGATCAGTGACATTTTTCAAGGCTTCAAGGAATCTATCCTTTGCATACACAATATCCAGATTCATGTGTGAGAAGATGTGCTTTATACTTTCTGTTTCTCCTGCTCTCATGAGCCCTGTGTCAATATAGATCGGCTGCAGCCTTTCCCCGATAGCCCTGTAAGCTAGCTCCGCACAAACAGAACTGTCCACGCCGCCTGAGAGTGCAATAATTGCTCTATTACCTTTTATTTCCTGGCTGATTTCTTCAACTGCTTTTGGAATAAATTTATCAGGGTTTAACATAGAAATACTCCTTTCAGTGAATCTCTTTTGAAGAAATGATCGTGAGCTGTGAATGCTATAAGATCTATTTGGAGTTGATTATATTCTATTTAATATATGTGTCAGTGCATTGGATTTTTGATATTTAAAGGTATAGTAGGGAAATTTTTCAATTGTAAGAATTATTTTTTAATACCTACAGTAGTAATAAAGAGAATTTCGATAAGCTCTTATGCATTTGATTATTGGAGAGTTTTAAATCTCTTAATAATAATTTCTACTAACGAAAATTCTTGCTGATTTTACTTCTAAAGAGCAATCTAAACTTTTGTCAGTCAGTTTGGAGTAAACTTGCTGATGTTGATTCTCAATTGATTAAAAATAATTAAATTATGAATCTACATTTAGAATCTACACCTATGTACATCTGCAGAATGTCGTTTAAAGCAGAATTGGAGAGTTATGGCTATTTCAGATTATCGGGGTGCCAATGAACCAGAGATTCGGGTCCAGGAACGGATAGCTGAGTTGGAAAAAGCTAATCAGGCATTACGCACCGAAATTCTCGAACACGAGAGCTCCGAGAATGAGCTGATTAAACTCAAGGATCAACTCAAAGCCGAGATTCGAGATCTACAGCTTCCAGGACAATGTGCCCAAGGACGATGGCAAGGTCGACCTGGTGCCACTTTTTGGCTGGATCCCCAATGCCTGCGATGACATGTGAGGCGGTACCTACGAAGGCTTGATTATTGGAAGCGGTACAAGCTGGTTTTTTATTTTCTCGCTCTCGACAACAATGAACTTCCAGTTCTGCTAGTTTCCGGCCGATGGCGCGAGCCTTGCAGCGTCCAGTAGTTTCTCGAGCTTGTCCTTCGATATGCGCTCGCTTTTATAAGTCCTTATGCTTCTCCTATACTTCTATAAAATTGATATTATTTAATAATCCCTAGGGTATTATAATGCCATAGATATCTGCATAGCCCGGTTATTCGATAAGTTTCTCGTCGAATTCCTTCTTACAGAAAAGGGAGCAGAAATAGTACGTCTTTCTCTTATACTCACTCGTGAATTTTGCTTTTCTTTTATCAACCTGCATTTTGCAAACTGGATCTGTTTCCGCAGATAAAATAGAATTCTTACAATCCATAAACACTCCCCATTTCACTCCGACTTTTATAATTATAGAAGATTTCGATAAATCTTTGATTTTCAAGATGTTTAATTCGGCGGGTTAATTTCAATTGTTTTGTCAAATACTTTTATTGATTCATCGGATTCAACTGAGAATTCGGATGTATTTTTGTTAATTCAAAGTTTGCAAAATTTTTCCTTTTTTTGCATTTCTAGTGCTTGTTGTTTTTTCATCAGTTCTCTTAATGCTGGTGGAATTAGGCACATACTCACAAGTTTTTTAGTATCCATAATGTATATAGGCTTTTTTGATATATTTACTATCGGTTATAGATACCTATTTTCTCTGCTGATCTTATCATTTGGAGCTCGCAAATAAATTTAATTAAAGTGTATATAATAACTAATTATAGTAGTCCGTTAGACTTTGGTGCTGTGTCCACTTTATAATGGAGAAATTATATCGAATAATGTATACAATTAGAGTTGATTAAATGCGTATGGATGACTATGCGATCAAAGCACTGTTTGACTACATTACAACTAAAGGTGAGGTACCAGGAGTATTAACATATTCCAGTGTTGATGAGTGGCTAAAATATGGTGGCATAACATTTCGTGAGATTGACAAGGAAGCATATTGGTCAAAAGCTTGTCTAGATGGATCTGTTATTTTTCATACAGACAGAGGAAACAGATAAACATACATAAAAGTGTGGACTGAAAAAGCCAGTAAACTTATAGGTTTTGAATTGGATCACGACATTAAGGGTGTATTAATGATGGATGTAAAACATCAAAAAAATTCATCTGATGACATCAGGAATAAACAAGACATGCAAATGAGACAAGCCGAAAGTAATAAAAATAATAAGTGAACTCAGCGACTTATAATCACCATTTAAAATAATGCGAGATTTTATGTGCACATGTTTGCTTGTCCAAAAATTCATTTAGTTCTTCACTTAATATTTTAATAATTTTAAATAATTTTATTGATGTTAATATTTTTTCTATCGTTTTCCAACATTATTCAATTTGGCTCCTATCTAGAGTAACTGGAGAAAAATATAAGCCTTGCAACTAATGCATGATGTTTTGATAAAATATCTCTGCCCGTTTTGATTTATACCATACAGCTCTGTCCAGTAGAAGAAATATCTGTGCTCCTATATCTCTCTTAAGATCAAGTAATGCTTTCAGAAGAGTCTATAAATCGAATTTACATACACATAGTCAAAAATTCAGAGATCTTGACACAAAAACTATGCATCAGTGAAATCAAGAATTCCTGTTTTGGAATGAAAGAAAAGGATGGAGAATAGTCATTTTTACAGAACTTTTAGTAACTGCCAAAAGTAAAGGTGTCGTAAAGTAAAAACTCAGTTAGTTATAATAGCAGTTCTCTAAAAAAGTTTTCATCCCAAAGCAAGCTGCATGGGATTTGACTTAAATAAATTGCAACGATTGCAAGAATAAAGTTAATTCAACAATGTCAAGTTATGCGAATCTAGTATCACCTATTTAGAAGGCACTATAAAATCAAGGTATACAGGTATGTTACTTGGCTAACTAAATGACCCCAATATTGGATAGATCATTCGCGGATATTTCAGCTCAATCTTTTTCATTTTTCAGGTGGAGTAAAGAACGCGTCATTTGCTCTTGATTCAATGAAATTCAGGTTATTGTACTTTAGGAGCTCGCTCGGTTTTGTCCTAATGATATATTCTTGATGATGAAATGTTCGTAGAAACTACCAAATTGAACCAGGAATTTTAAGAACTACTTCTTTTCTGATATAAACTCGCCAGTATTTTGAATGAGCTTCGCACTCACTTTTTTCATCCAATTAACTATTTGTGATAAGAAATGTATAGAAATTCTTTATAAACTTTTATGGTAATCTGGTAATAAATTTCTACTATAGCTGATTTTTCATCTGCACCCAGGTGGCAGTCTTAAAAGGAAATTACCATAGGAAAAAATTCACTTAAATAAAAAAAGTAAAAAAAGAAATTAATTTCTGATTACTAATGTGCTTCGATTAGCCACCGTTGGGTCTGTGATGTTCGTGATGTTCGTGATGTCCACCAAAGCCGCCGCCGTAGCCGCCGTAGTATGGATCTCCAAGTCTGTATCCGTATCCAAGGTAGGGAAACTACGCCAATACCGCGTATCCAAGGCCATAGCCACCCCAACCCCAGCCGCAACCATGTGCACTAGCTGCCACTGCTGTCAAGGATACTCCAAAAAGGATTGCCATCAAAAAAATGTTGAGATAATAGTCAAGGAAACAAATGCAATTCGAAGAGAAATTCTAGCGAAGTTTGATCGGGTTGAAGAAAGTAATGAGTTATTAACTAGTTGAAATTTTTCATCCTAACTTGATCTATTTTTAATAGAAAATATTTCACAGCTCATTTTTTCAGTTGATATAATTGTAGCCAGACTCACCAAAATCTCCACCACCATTTCTTAGATCCTGGTACTTCTATCTGTTTATAGGTGATTAGAGTTTGCATTTGCATCATATAGTTTCTATGTGCTTTCTGGCTAATTTCTAGTTCTTTCCTCAATGTCTCATTATGCCTTTCTAATTCCTCAGATCTTGTGCGCAAGTGTGCCAATTCTATCGGATCAGCAGCTTTTGATAATTCAACCCTTAACCTTTCAATATTAGCAATAGTGGAAGTCTTTTCTCCTTTTTTCTTTTGAGCGATGATTTATCTGACTCTCCTGGAGTTTGGTTTCACAACTGAAGGTAAATTCAACCTCATGCTTAATGCAAATAGCTCCTTGATAAAACAGCTTTTGAGATCAATTCTATTAAAAATAGTGACGTAAAAAAGATACGAAAAGAGCCCGGAAGGCCCTTCTAAACATTCTAGTCTTTTAGAAGGTGTTCAATTCTCCTTTAATTACCATTTCGGTAATTTTTGTCACATTGGAAAGCCAGTCATCGATGATAATTTCGGTTTCCGCTTTGACCTTTCCAAAAGAGATACCTTCCCTGGGAATTATTTGAGCGCTTGCTACGAGTGGCTGGTCAATAGGTTTTCCTATCTGGGAGAGCAATCTGATGTAGACATCCTGTACGTCTGGGACCTCTTTTACTATGTCGTGGGCCATCTGAGTTGATAGGAGGTTGTAAATTTTTCCTATATGATTGATCGGATTCTTGCCGCTAGTCGCCTCCATACTCATGGGTCTGTTCGGTGTGATCAAACCATTACAACGGTTTCCGCGCCCTACTGAACCGTCATCTCCCATCTCAGAAGAAATTCCGGTGACTGTAAGGAAAACACTTCCTGTTTTCAGATTATCTCCGGCATTAATATAAACTTTCACATCGCGTTCAGTGTAGAGAGCCGCAAGTTCTTCTGTATAAACCTTCATCTCTTCAGTCATGCTTATATAACTGTTCAGGTCGTCGATGTGCCTACCTATCATGCCGCTGCATATTGTAAGGGTTATATTTTCACCATCCCTCAACCCCATGACCTTCATATCCTCTCCTATTCCAGGGATGCGTGATTTCAAGTCTGTAAGAAGTTGCCTTTCTGTATTATATACAATATTTTCAAGTTCGGAAAATGGAGCAGGTCCGACCCCAAAGGAAGTATCATTTGCAACTGGAACCCGCTCTCTTTTAAAGACATCTCTCAGGTCTGAGGACCCTGTCCCGAGTTTACAGTCTATGATTACGTCTCTATCAAGATCCACATTCACAAGTATATTTTTAAGATACCTCCTCGCAGCTTGAAGAGCTACAGAATCAGTAGCAAGTTCGATACCTTCGAATTCCTTTGTGGCTCTACCCACCAGCAGAATATACACAGGCTGCAGCACTTCTCCACCCCCAAACTTAGGGCATGATCTTCCTGCTACAATCTGAGTTTCATCGGTGTTATGGTGGAGTACGGCCTCACATTTGCTTATGTATTCTCTGCATAGCGCGCAGCTTACAGCTTCGGCAAGTCCGTCCGATATGCTGTCAGGATGTCCTATCCCTTTGCGTTCTACAAGCTCTATCTGCTGTTTCTCAATCGGAGTTTGCAAGAGCTCTTCTACTTTGATATTTCGAGCCATTTGGATTCTCTTTCCTCAAAATTAATAATAGTTTTATTAGTAAATGTTGATTTTATTAGTTTACGAGCTATCTCAAAACGATTTCTCATGGCTACGAAAACTGATGATGCTATAGGCAATAAAGTCTAATCAATTAAACCTATTCTTGACAATATTTTCCATAATATTTAGGATAAACAACGTTGAGATAATTATAACGAGCATATCTTTTTTATTCTCAAGATATGTTCGCAATTTCCACTCTTGACCAACTATCCCAAAGTCTTAACACCATTCATACAGGTGATTCTTCAAGCCTATACTTTTTAGCATCCGAAAGTACTTCCTTTACAAGGTCACGTTTTATCTTCGTTTTAGACTCGCTCCATACTGCAGACTGGGGAATTTTTCCAAGATTCTTTAGCAACTCAAATTCGTCGTTTAATATCCCGCCATCATTATAATATTTGTCTTCAATGAAAACTGAACTCGGAATTCCATCAGAAACTATTTTATTGTACTCTTCAACAGTTAATCCAAGTGAGCTTCCTTTAGATGTACCCCCATCAATTGCCCATTTGCTTGTTTGATCAAGATTTTGCTGGTTTTTCTGAATATATTTTATTGCTCTTATCTCAGAGGCAATGATATATTTTACTGCTTCATGATTGGCTCTTGCAAATTCTCCTTTGGCATATATATAGCCGCTAGAACGTCCGCTGTCTATTCGTTTAAGTGAAGGAAACTTTATGATTGCCAGCGTTGGTGTAGGCTCCCATGCAGAAAAAGCATCTATTTCACCATTTTCCAGTGCTTGTGGCATATTTGGCACATCCAGTTGAACCAGAGTCACATCCTTCTGTGGTATATTATTCTGATCTAAGCTTTTCAATAGGAAGTAATGGGCATTGGAACCAAACGCAAACCCTATCTTTTTTCCTTTTAACTGGGCCACATTATCATAGTTTTTTGAGATTATCCAAACTTTTCCACCTTCCACCAATGAAAGAACTTCTATATCCAGATTTGCCAGTACTGTGGTAGTTGGCATATCACCTCCCAACCCAAACTCCAATCCTTCATCACCTCGCGCCTGTAAAGCGACATTCACATCTGAGCCTTTAAGAAAAGGACGCCATTTAACTTCATAGCCGAGTTCCTTAAGCTTCTCTGCGAGAATTTTATCCCTTTTCATTACCTCAGTAATGCTCGCAGGGCCCGTCCACAAAGGCTGGTAACCAAAGTATATAGTCTTTAAAGCGATGGGTGTCTCTTCTTTTACGCTTTCTCCTTTGTTTGCTGCAAAGTATCCAAGACCTGCAAGAACAATTACAAGAGCGATACCAAGTATTTTAACATTAGATATTGCCAAATTAAATCACACATTGCGTATAAATACTTGAAATTAATAAGACATCAGATGCAGGGCGTTTTTGCCTGTTATAACCCGAAAACTGTAATTAATGGCAAAAAATGTTGAGATAATTTCAAAATCAGAACAATTGTAACAACATTTGCTGATTTCTCGACCTATTTATGCACTAATGTGTTAAATGAAAAAGAATGTATTATAAGGTTGAATATATAAAACCTGCATTCCATAATCTAATTTTCGAAGCATTAATAATTGTATTTTTACTAAGCATCTGGCAAGGTATTTATGAAACCAGACTGTTTTCTGAAATAGTGGTAACAGGCCCACTTAAAGTAATTGAATACCTGTGGAGACCTGATATTTTGAGACAGTGGAACATCAGTCTTTACAGGGTGATGGTGGGGCTTTTAATTGCAACTTCTATCGCTGTTTTGTTACTGGTGGCAGGTATAGTATTCCCAAAAATACAAAGCATAATGAATGTGCTTGTAAATACTCTGAGATTTATCCCGCCTATTGCATGGATTCCCTTAGCTATTATCTGGTTTGGGATTGGAGAGTCTTCCAAGGAGTATATTATAATCTATGGTGGCTTTTTCTCTATGTTCTTGAGCCTGTTTGATGCATACCGGAACCTACCAAAAGAGAGCCTGAAGCTTATCAGCATAAATACCAGTTCAAGACTAAAGGCAGCTTATTACGGTTATGTACTCGGCCTGATGCCCGGCTTTATACACAGCATCAGGCTGGGCTTTGGGGTCGCGTGGATGTCGCTTGTTGCTGCTGAGCTTATAGCATCTGATGCCGGGCTGGGATACATGATAGAAGAAGGAAGGATGCTTCTGGATACCACTCAGGTAGTAGGAGGCATGGTTCTTATTGGTTTAACCGGATATGTCTTTGACTTCATACTGCGGATAGTGGAGAGATGGTGTGCATGGCAAAATTGAAAGTTCAAAACCTGAACGTCAGCTTTGGAGACAAAGGCGTTCTGCAAGATATAACCTTTGAAGCTGATAATCAGTTCACATATGTGATTGGCAGAAGCGGCGTAGGTAAATCAACACTTCTAAAATGCCTGCTTGGAGAGGTTAAGTATCAAGGCAATATAACGTTGAACGGCAAGGTAGTTTATATTCCTCAGGCTAACCAGATGGTTCCATGGCTGAATGTTGAGCAGAATATACGTATCGCAAATGACGATGCCGATATAGATAACCTTCTGGAAATGGTTGAATTATATGGCGTATCGAAATATGCCTATGCGCGAAACTTAAGCGGCGGACAGATCCAGAGGATTGCTCTTGCAAGGGCAATTGCATCGGGTGCGGATATTATACTCTGTGATGAACCGTTTTCAGCCCTTGATTATTTGACAAGGGAAAAGCTTCAGGAACTTGCGAAGAAAATATTTGAGGGTAAGACTGTGATTTATGTAACCCATGACTTATATGAAGCCACATATCTGGCAGACCTACTTGTTATCCTGAGACAGAGGGATTATGATGTATTAAAATTCTCACAAAAAATCGACCGCGACTCCCAGTTATTTTTCGATGTAATATCTCTTTTAAGGCCTGCATTCCTGAACGGAGTTGATAAACATAATATAAGAGCTCTTGGTCGTTCACTCGACAAACGAATCGCCCCTTCATATATTCTGGATCTCAAGAACGAGCACCGTCCTTATCCCCTTGTCATGGCAAAAGAAGGAACTTGATAAAATGTGAGGGAGACTCTAGGTGATAACCAATGATATTCAATGTGCCTGAAAATATAATATTCTGGGCAAAAGAAGCTGGCGTGGATGTGAAGATAGATAAATAAAAGGAAAATGTGGATGGAGATAGAGATAAAAGAATAATGAACATATTGAGATAAGCCAATGATAGGCTCAAGGTAGAGTTTTCATTTGACGGCAATGGAAAGTATGCTAATCACCATAAAATCAATCAAGAGCCGTTAAATAAATTGGGTTCTGAAAAAAAGAAGAATGTTTAGGCCGTATGTTTTGTAGATAGTATAGTGGCCTTGATAACCATAGAAGAGACCTAATAGTGAGCTTGATTATGATAGAGAAATTGATGAGAACTGTAATTTTCCGTGGAAGGTTGGATAGTATCGGTCTTTTTGATTGTGGTTGTATTTGTGAGTTTATTACAAACTTCTATTATAATGAATGGTTGCGTTTTCATAGACTAATCAGATTTACTCGAAACATGGCCTTCACAGTAAAAATTGACACTTCACAAAATAAAAAAATACATTATGATTAAATAATATAATTTTTTTTGTAATTTATACATCCTAAGGACAGCCGCTAAAATAATTTCATCCAAAAGCTTGTCGTCCCGCCCAGACATTAGAGGTATTCTTGAGCAGAGACAAAAGGGATTTTTTGTGTTAAGGCTCAAAATTCCATATGGGCAAGTAAACTCTGATCAATTACCTAAAATTGCAAGAATTTCAAAAAAATACGGCAGGGAAGCTTCATTTTACCACGCGGCAGGGAGTAAAGAGTCCCTGGATAGAGTCAGCTAACGTAGAGGAAGCAAAGAAAGCGACAGCCGCTATTGGCTTGACTATTGGAGTATCAAGCCCTCGTCCCAGAGTGATAATGGCACGTATGGGAAACAGTTTGCTTGAAGCGTGATAGGATAATATTATCAGGAATAATACTTATAGAAATATTTTGGCAGTCAAAGGAAGTTAATACCATGCTTGAAAGACTGAAGACCTCACTCATTAATTCTCCTGTGATCAAGCGAGGAGAGTACAATTACTTCATTCATCCTATCTCTGATGGTGTACCTTCAATAGATCCTCATATGATTGAGGAGATCGCCGAATATATTCTCAAGATCACTGATATTAGAGAAGTTGACACTATTCTTACGGTAGAGGCAATGGGCATTCCCGTAGCAATTGCCCTTTCCCTGAAAACGGGAATTTCTTTGACTATCGTTCGGAAGAGGCCTTATTCCCTTGAAGGAGAAATGGAACTTTCTCAGAGCACAGGGTATTCCAAAGGTGTCCTCTACATAAATGGGCTTAAAAGAGAGGACAGAATAATTATCGTGGATAACGTTATCAGTACTGGTGGAACGCTTCTGGCACTTGTGAAGGCATTAAAAAATATGGGTGTCGAGGTCTCGGATGCAATTTCCGTTATCAGACGTCGAGATGGCGGCTTAAAATTAAAGGAGCTGGGAATTGAGCCCAAAATTCTCGTCACAATTGATGTGAGCGAGAAAGGCGTGGAGATTAAGAATATCTTTTGGGACCAGTGAGGCTTTTGACTTAAGGCCTGACTACATTAGCGACGTGATAAGGAAATCGGGAGTAAAGACTGTCGGTTTCCAGCTTCCGGAGGGGCTTAAAAGAAAAGGTGCTAAACTCGAAATTCAGTTTAGTAATGTTCAATTAAGTAAATAATTGATATTCAGAAAAATATCAACGTTACAGAGACATCTGCAGAAAGTTAGATAAATAAGAAAGTAAAAGAATACAAATAAAAAAACAACAATTTTTGAAATAAAAATGGTGGGTTAATAAGAGCTTGATGGATCTAATGGAAAAGATAGAGGGAAACGTTGAGATTGCAGTGCTCGGTGGTGTAGGTTTCAATTTATATAGAAACTTTAAGGTCCAGACAGTGCAGACCCCTTATGGAGAGGTCACAGCCTATTATGCCACTATAAAAGGAAAAGAAATTGCAGTTATTCCCAGGCACGCTGGAAAAAACCATATTCCTCCCCACAGGATTAATTACAGAGCAAATGTCTGGGCAGCATATACCCTTGGGGCAAAGCGTATAATCTCTACGAATTCCGTTGGCTCAATGAGAGGGCACCCTGTTGGCAGGTTTGTTGTACTTGACGATTTCATAGATTTTACCAGGAGCAGGCCGTTGACCTTTTACGATGATATTACTATGCATGTTGATCTCTCAGAGCCTTATTGCCCGGAAATCAGGACAGCCCTTAGAATTGCTCTTGAAAAACAGGGCTTTTCCTATATAGAAGGCATTTATGCCTGTACAGAAGGCCCACGCTTTGAGACTAGGGCAGAAATCCGTATGATGAGCCAGTTTGCTGACGTAGTTGGCATGACCGGCGTGCCTGAAGTCAATCTTGCAAAAGAACTCAGCCTCTGCTATGCTTCTCTTGCCATTGTCACAAATCAGGCTTGCGGGATGACCACTCAAAAATTAACAGCAGATGAAGTAACTGAAGTGGTGGGAAAAGCTCAGGATGCAATCTTCGAGATTATTCCAGATACGATTGAAAATATTAAAGAAACCCGAAACTGCAGATGTAGGTTTGCAAGGGAAGGAGCTTGCCTTTAAGAACCGGATTTCGAGAGGCAATAAGGAAAATGTCTTTTCCCAACATAACTTTCAATAAACTGACTTTCTGTAGATGTTTTCCAAAAACTTACATTTTATTCTCAACGTAAAAATTCACATACGAAATTGATAAATTAGTCAAAGAACTAATACAACAGGACCTCATATGACGCTAGAGGATAAAATTAACATACTGATGCAAATAATCTTGAAGAAAGCCATAATCCAGCGAAAAATAATAAAAATCGCTGAATGATGAAATTATGTCTTTTTGTAGTTGCAGAGAAACAAATCTCTGTTGATTAATCGCAGAAAGTAGATCTTTGCCTGCTTTCGACACAGGCCGAAAATAGAAATTGGAATGTTTTTTCTGGTATTATTTTTTTGTATATTTGGTAAATATACATTAGATTTAGAGCTGGTTAATATATAGCTCAACTCCCATGACATAGAAGTAACGAAACACTTTCGCAGTAAGGTTTAGTATAAGAGATTAATGTCTTGCTATATATAAACTCTACAATTACTTGCAATAACAGCAGATTATTTAAAAAAACGTTATCTATTAAAATCTCAAAATTTAATGTCAACCTGCCGAAAGTAGACGTTCGCCGCAATTCTTCGTTTTTCATAACAATTACGACAATAATTGTCGATTTGTACACTGCTTTAAGCAAGTATTTCCTACTATAAGTAATCAGGAGGGACTTCCTTCTCTAAGTAATCAGGAGGAATTTCCTTTTCTAAGTAATATAGGAAGAATTTCGTACGGTTGAAAGTTACCGATTAAATGGAAAAGAGATTGACGCAATTGAACTTAAGGCAGAACTACTGGTTAATGGCGTGGCATTGGATGATTCTGCCCTCAAAGGAGTCGGTAAGGAATATAAAGAACAGATACATTGGCTGTTCGAATGGGATTTTGAGCGCCACGATACAGCTAAAATACCTGACGATTTTGAACTTCAAGACGGAACTATTGTGCAACTTAGAAAAAGTAGCATATCACCTTTCACTATAAAAGCAAACAACGGCTCTCTAGTGCTTGAGCATGGAAAAAAATTTGTGACAGAGATAAATTGGCTCCCTCGACCCGGATATTATTCAAATAAAACAGACGATGGCGAAGTGATGTCAAAAGTAGCACAAATACGCGGTGCAGATTGCCTCAGCATCTGCTACATGAACTATTGTGGCTACTTTAAAACAAACAATCAATGTAGGTTTTGCAATATAGTACCAACTAAGATGGAGAAAAAAGGCGATGTAGTGAGCCATAAATACGTGGAACAAATCGGGCAGACTGCAGCGAAAGCCTTCAAAGATGTGGCAAAGCATGCTGTATTAACAGGTGGCTGGCTTCCTGATGGACAAGAAATAAAGCAGTGCATAGAGACAATAAATGCAATAAAAAAATATACGGGTGCCAGCAACGTGCCGGGATGCGCCATCACCAGCGCTCCAATCAACGAATCCGAGATTTACGACCTTCACGATTCGGGCATCGCGCTTCTTGCTTTTGATCTTGAGATATGGGATCCTAAGCTCTTTAATGAAATATGCCCGGGCAAATCTAAAGCCATAGGGAGAGAAAGATGGATCAGTGCTCTTGAGCAGGCGACTGAAATACATGGGCAGGGCAAAGTGGCTGCAGGATTTGTCACTGGTCTTGAACCAAAAGAATCTTTCCTGGAGGGGGCTGAGTACCTTGCCACTAAAGGTATAGTGCCCATAAACTTTGTATGGAGTCCAGGACCAGGCTCTGCTTATGAAGATCAAAGACCCCCTTCAGCGCAATGGTACCTTGATCTGACTACAAAGCTAGTAAATATCTGGGAAGATTATGGTCTTGGGAGCTATAACTCAAGCGATCCTGTCTGGTGCTACAGGTGTACGAACAATACCCTGTACAACGATGAAGTCAGGAAAAGGTACGGCGCATGAATAAAATCTCCTCGGGTGCTGTGAAACGCTATGCTTTGAGAAATGGCGCTGATTTCGTAGGAATAGCTTCGATAGATAGATTCAAAGAATATCCTGCAGAGAAACGTCCTGAGCATCTTCTTACAAGCGCAAAGTCAGTGATAGTGGTAGGTGTGAGGATATTAAGTGAGACCATCAAACCCAATCTTCTCCTCTCTGCACTGCATCATATCACCCTGAACATGTACCATAACCAGATAGCTTATGAGGTCGGCAGGTTTCTTGATGATCGTGGATACAAAGCAGTAGTTATACCGCATAGAATTGGCAATTTCGATCCAGACCTCAGAAAAAGCGGAGATTACATGAACATATATCCCATGCTCTTTGGCATATCGACAAGGCATGCTGCTGTTGAAGCTGGTCTCGGTATTCTCGGAAAAAACCGCCTCCTAATAACACCTCGATTTGGACCAAGGCAGCGTATAGCAGCAGTGATAACTGATGCATAGCTTAAATCCGACAAGAAAATCTCAAAGGAAGAAGTTGAGAAGCTGTGCCCGACTACATGCCATGCATGCATAAGTGCATGTCCGGGAAAAGCTCTCTCTAATGAAGGTATCGCATGGGAAAAATGCAACAAGGTCATAAAGCCGCATAACAGCATGTACGGGTATTCGGCATGCAGCCAGTGCATAATAGCATGCCCAACAGGGAGGACTTCATGAAACTGATGCTGATAAATCCTGCATTTTTTGATAAAGATGAATTCGAGAGAAGATGTTCGTCCTTCAACGACTGGGTCAAAGGAGGAAACTTGTATCCTCTGGCTTTTGAACCGCCGCTGGGATTAGCTTCTATCGTTGGGTATCTTAAGTCAAAAGGTTTTGATGCTTCGCTGCTTGATATGCAGGCTCTCCTCATGAATGAGCGTGAGCTTGCAGATAAGCTTCATGAAACCAGACCCGATGTTGTAGGCATTACAGCCATGAAGAGCACGTTTCCAGCAGCGCTGCGGGCTTCGAAGATTACAAAGAGTGTCTTGTCTGATGCAAAAGTTGTACTTGGAGGTGCGCATCCGACCATTGAACCCAGAGCCACACTTGAAAGTAGATATGTCGATTTCGTGGTTAGGGGAGAAGGTGAAGTGGTTATAGAACAACTGATGACAGAACTTGAAAAAGGTGACTCCATAGATCGAATAGAAGGGTTATGCTATAAACAAAATGGACATATTATCATCAAAAATAAGTCGCCTTTGATTGATATAAATTTGCTCCCTATGCCTGATTATGCTTCTTTTCCAGCTATAGAATACATAAAACATAATCAATCCCTCAGGGGTATTAGATGCATCTCTGTGCTCGCTACCCGCGGCTGTCCCTATCCCTGCTCCTTCTGCGCTGTGAAACAGACTATGGGAGTAAAGTGGAGAACTAAATCCCCTGAAAAGGTAGTGGACGAGCTTGAATATCTCACGAATGAATATAACCTCGAAGGATTCTGGTTCAAAGACAGCATATTGAACATGAACAGGAAATGGATATCGCAGCTCTGCGAGGAAATAATAAAAAGAGAGCTGGATATCGTATGGCAATGCAACACCAGAGTAGATCTCATCAAGGAAGAAGAACTGAAGCTTATGGTGAAGGCTGGACTCACAGAGCTTGATCTGGGAATAGAGACCGGAAGTCCCAATAGCCTTAAAACCCTCAAGAAAAAGGTATCAATAGAACAAACAAAGGAAGCCGTCAGGATTGCAAAAAAGTACGTTAAAGTATTTGGTTTCTTCATGATAGGAATTCCTAATGAAACGCTAGATGATGTAAGAATGACCTTTGAGCTTGCCCAAGAGCTTGAGCTTGATCGCAGTACCTGGAGTATATTTCAGCCGCTTCCCGGTTCAGAGTTGTACGAGACAGCATTAAAGAATGGAGTTATAAATAAAGAGGATTGGAAATGTGACGAAATCCATTTTACAAAATGCAAATATAATCTCAGCAGGATACCAACTGAGGAAATTGAGAGATTGTATTCTGAGATAAATGACTATTTTTATAAAGATATAGAGGTGAGTTTCTAAAACTTTGTAAAAAAATTGTAAAAACTTTGCAAATGCAAAGATAAGATACAAAGATAAAAAAGATAAAATTCCTTATTATATTTACGATTATAATGTTTGTGCGCCTATCTTTATTAACTCATAATATATAGAATACCTAGGTTATGTGATTTATGAGATGATTAGTTTCCTTATTTTGCTTCCACTACTCTTATTAATTTCTAATTTATATTCATATTTAACAGGAGAAAACTTCATCAATACATCTCAATTCCATTTTTTTCAACCGCTGCACGAAAATTCAATATTTGGGGCTCTGAAGTAGAAATTGTACATATTTTATGCTAAAACTATTTTGGGACTTTCTTCGGGACAGCTATCCTGGAACAGGAATAGGGCGTGCAATCTGTAAAAAAATTATAGAAATACATGGTGGAAGTATATGGGTTGAATCTGAATTAGGCAAAGGTTCAACTTTCTATTTCACTTTACCAATCAATCCGCAGAATTAAAAAAACTAAATTTTAACACATAAGAAAAAACTTTAAAATTTTTATGTAAATGTATGGTCGAAGAAGTATCATGAATAAGGACACAATTTTTGCTGACTCAAGAATACAACTCGTGGCATCCAAAAAATCTCATCTATAGTATTTTGGAAATATATTATAGTATAAAAAATATAAAAATTTGTTCTTATAATTCGTCTAAGGCATAATTTTCAATAAGTTGATGAATAATCTATTAACTCTCTTATTTAAGTCCCACTGTGAGCTTCTAATGAGCTCACATAGTTATCTAGAGATTTTTATTCCTCTGTCTAAATACTTTACAACATGCCATTATTGACTTTTCGATAGAATCTAAATTATAAGTATATTCACTTTTTAAGCAAGCTGAATCTCTTTCAAATGCATGGACTAGTTGAAGGATGATGAAACTTTAATCTAACATGGCTGATATTAGGAAAAGGCGAAGATTACTTTGAGTTTTCGCT
>Ga0326728_10013833_pt1 | contig 17380 bp, 18 predicted proteins | sample MB3enrmetagenome_FD_207602 | JGI IMG/M metagenome (GOLD analysis project Ga0326728, IMG submission 207602) | Lab enriched peat soil microbial communities from McLean, Ithaca, NY, United States - MB31MN | ecosystem: Environmental > Terrestrial > Soil > Wetlands > Peat | place: USA: New York... | reverse complement strand
AACTATCAACTGCTGAGATCCTTCGTCGTCCGCCAATGAGAATGGCGGACTCCTCAGGATGACAGTACGACGGCTTTCTTGTGGAGTCTCCTAAGTCTCTCTTCTCCTGCGGCGGAAGAACTCGCGTAGAATTTCTCCGCATTCCTTTTCCAGCACGCCGGAAACGACCTCAACCTGATGATTCACTTTGGGGTGGTTGAGGACCGCCAAGGCTGACCCGCACGCGCCCGCTTTGGGATCCGGTGTTCCGTAAACCACCCGCCGCAGGCGTGCCTGGATAATGGCGCCGGCGCACATGGCGCACGGTTCAATTGTAACATAGAGGTCGCAGCCGTTCAGGCGATAGTTCCCGAGCTTCTTGGCGGCGCGGCGCAACGCCAGAATCTCCGCGTGGGCTGAAGGGTCCGAGAGGCCAAGGGGCCGATTGTGCCCTCGCGCGATAACCTTCTCACCCTTTGCGACTACGGCGCCAACGGGAACTTCCCCCTGCGATTCGGCTTTTTGGGCTTCCCGCAGGGCGCGGCGCATGAACTCCGCGTCCGCAATTGAGGAGGTCCCAGGTGACAATCGACGGCTCATTGGGTTATCGTAGCACGTGGAAAGGAGATTATACCTTGATGATTAACCGAAGAGATTTCATACGGAGCACAGCCGCAGGCGCCGCAGCAATCGCGGCAGGGAGTGAGTCGGCGGGCGATCTTTTTGCGAATCCTTACGGCAAACCCGTTGGGCTACAGCTCTACACGGTCCGCGAAGAACTCGAGAAGGACGTGCCGGGGACGATCAAGAAAGTGGCCGCCATCGGCTACAAAGAGGTCGAGACCTATGCACTCTACGGGATGCCGGCCAGCCAATTCGCGAAGCTCCTTCGAGACAATGGCCTCGCCGCGCCCAGCGGCCATTACATGCTGAAAGACATCAGGGAGCATTGGGAAAAGTCGATTGCTGAAGCCAGGGGGTTGGGCCTCAAGTACATGGTGAATGCCATCCTGGAACCTGAGGATCGAAAGTCCTTTGACGACTACAAGCGGCTGGTGGACGTATTCAGCAAAGCCGCCGAGCAGACGCACAAGGCGGGCATACAGTTTTGCTACCATAACCATGATTTTGAATTCAAGGAATACGACGGGACGACTGCCTACGATTACCTTCTCAAGCAGTTGGACCCCAACCTCGTAAAGTTCGAAATGGACTGCTTCTGGGTTACGCACGCCGGCCAGGACCCGGTGGCTCTTTTCAAGAAACACCCGGGCCGCTTTCCGCTCTTGCACATCAAGGACCTGAAGGCCGGGAACCCGCCCTCGACGGAGTTTGACGCCCGCATGGGATTATTTGCTGAGGTGGGGAAGGGAACCATCGACTGGAAGCGCATCTTTGCAGCAGCGCCCCAGGGCGGCCTGAAGCACTTCTTCGTCGAGCAGGACTATTGCGAGATTCCACCGCTGGAGAGCATCAAGATCAGCTACGAATACTTGCATAAGTTGACTGTGTAGGGTGCTAGGAGTGACATCCGCACGGGGCTATTATCCCAGGGGGAGACTCACCACAGAGTCCACAGAGTTCGCAGAGAAAAGCGCGAGTGTTTTTCTCTGTGGCCTCCGTGCGCTCTGTGGCGGATCGTTTGGCTGAGGCCACCGGGCCGCGCTGTGAGACAATTCAAATTGAAGAAGGTGGAATCGCACCATGCCCATTGCGATTAAGAGGGCGTACGAGGCTGCCGGCGCCAAGGACGGTCACCGCGTGCTTGTGGATGGGCTTTGGCCACGGGGTATCAGCAAGCAGCAACTGAAGATCGACGCCTGGATGAGGGAGATTGCGCCTTCGGCTTCGCTGCGGAAATGGTACGGCCACGACCCCAAAAAATGGGAAGGGTTTCGCAAAAAGTACCGCACTGAACTTTCCAAGGCCCCCCGCAAAGCCCTCCTCGATGAGTTGCTGGAACGCGCACGCAAGGAGCAAGTCACACTGGTCTTCGGCGCCCGCGCAGCCGAGTGCTCGAACGCCGCCGTGATCGCCGAGATGGTCCGATCTAAGCTCTAAGGGCGGACGACATGGACGCTCCAAGCATTCGTCTTTCCCGCGAAAGCGGGAATCCACGCCACAAACCTTCGGAAATGCGCTGTCAGCATACTGGAATTCTCCCGTCATGGCGGGACGGGAATCGCCAGCCTTTGGAAAGGGATGCCGTCCCCAATGACACCACTACCAGCCAGCGAGAGGGCTTCGTACATGCGATATTCACTGGTAATAACAATTGTGCTTCTTTCGAGCAACCTCTTTGCCCAAACTCCCCCGCGAGCTCAAATGCCCATGGGTAGCGTGGAACTGCTCGCCTTACAAATCGACGGTGTGTCGAGCGAGCGGTTGGCAAGAGGCGTTACGGAGCGCAGAATCGATTTTCAGCCTGGAGAAGACTTTCTCAACGCGATGACAGAGGCAGGGGCGCAGGAGAATCTACTCGCTGCGCTGAAAGCCGCGAAGCCGGCTGCCGCCCCCGAGCCCAATGATCCCACGATCAAAGCCAGAGAAGCCCAAGTTCTCGAACATTTGATCAGAGCAGCCGAGCTCAATAGAAACCGCTTTCATCCAGAGAATGCCGAGCCCGAGTGCCGGGCTGCTGTCCAGGCGGATCCGCAGAACGCCTTCGCGCACTTGGCTTTGGGAAGCATCCTGGGCAATCTGCACCGCTCGGAATTGGAAGTCGGGGAGTTCAAGGAGGCGTTGCGGTTAAGACCGGACTGGGCTGAAGCTCACGACAGCCTTGGTTGGGCGTTTATGGGCGAGGGTAAACTGGATGCTGCCATCAGCGAATTTCGCGAGGCGGTGCGCCTGGAACCCGACAACGCGAGAGGGCACCAGGGGCTTGGTCAGGCTCTCGGAGTGAAAGGCGACAAACAGGGTGGGCAAGAAGAGAAGCGCATTGCTGAACAACTCGGTCCTCATTCTTCAATACCGACACGCATTCGTGTGGGGGGTCAGGTGATGGGATCAAAACTGGTTTATGCTCCACGACCCAAGTACCCACGCGAAGCTAAGAAGGCACATGTTGAAGGAAAAGTGAGGCTTGAGGTACTAGTTGGAACAGACGGGGCAGTGAAGGATTTGAAATTGACAAGCGGCGATCCGGCTTTGGTGCGGGCCGCTACGGAGGCGGTGTCGCGGTGGACCTACAAGCCGACTACGCTGAATGGCCAGCCTATCGAGGTGATCACTGAAATCGACGTGAACTTCAACCTTCGATAGCTTCCCTTCGGGTTATTGCAGAGTTTCGGGGAACGCCACCGCTGAAAGCTACGAGCGGGGTCTTTTTGGAATCGGATCGTCGACTCATTGATTCATCGCAGGCTTTCCGGAAGGATTAACAATGAACAGGTCATGTGGTCGCAAGAGCGCGGCAATTGCCATGCTCGGCGCTGCAATTGTGGTTTGTGCGCATCGAGCGTTCTTTCTTCAGGGAGCGCAATCGGAGCAGAAAGTAGTCTTAGGGCGGTATTTCACCAAGAAGGCTTACAGCCCAACGCCACTGCCCAAGTTTGAGGACTTAAAGGACGAACTGCCGTCGCCCATATATGACGACAAGCCTCTATGGGTGAAGACTTACTGGAAGGCCTGGGAGTTAGGCTTCCGCAACTTTCGCGAGCCGGCCCCGCAGAGCGGCTTCGTCTCGCAATTCATTGACGCAGCGTTTAACCAGAACATTTTCCTATGGGACAGTTGCTTCATGAGCATGTTTTGCAACTACGCTTATCCGCTCGTGCCGGGAATCTCGACGCTCGATAATTTCTACGCCAAGCAGCATGAAGATGGAGAGATAAGTCGCGAGATCGTCAGGGCCACGGGCGTTGATTTTGACGAGTGGATAAATCATGAAAACTCCACTCTCTTCAGCCGATGGGGATGGCCCGGGTTGAACGACAACACCGATCAGAGCCGCAAATCACCGGTCATCTACAAAGGCCGAACTCCGCCCACGCCCAACCCGATATTAACCTTGGACGCGCTCGACCACCCCATAATGGCTTGGGCCGAAATTGAACATTACCGGATCACCGGGGACAATAGCCGGCTGCCGGAAGTGTGGGAACCACTCACCCGCTACTACGGGGCCCTCCAGAAGTATCTGAAACAGGGGAACGGACTCTACACAACGGACTGGGCAAGCATGGACAATTCCCCCCGCAACGTCTATTTGAAAAGGGGTGGAATGGGCATTGATATTTCTTCCGAAGTGGTGCTTTTCGCAAGGCAACTCGCCATCATCGCGCAGGCTCTTGGCAAAAGCGACGAAGCCCGGCAGTACTCCGCACAGGCCAACGATCTGGCTGCGATCGTTAATAAGAAAATGTGGGATAAGAGGCGGAGGTTCTACTTCGACCTGACGGTCGGCGGCAAGCGCGCTCCCGTCATGACGATTGCGGCTTATTGGACTTTGCTCGCGAATGTCGCTTCACCCGCACAAGCAGCCGCACTGGTTGCGGAGCTGAAGAACCAGAATACTTTTGGGCGAACCAACCCGGTTCCCACGCTGGCGGCAAACCAGGCGGGGTACGAGCCGGGAGGCGGATACTGGCGAGGTTCTGTCTGGGCGGCTACGGAAACCATGGTTATTCGAGGCTTGGAGAACTATGGCTACTACGATCTCGCACGCGAGATTGCTCTGAAGCATTTGGATCTGGTGGCCAAGGTTTACGAGAAGACAGGAACGATTTGGGAAAACTACTCGCCGGACGCCCTTCAGCAGGGCAACCCGGCAAAGGCGGACTTTGTGGGTTGGAGCGGAATTGCGCCCATCATGTACCTGCTAGAGTACGCCATCGGGCTCAAAGCGGATGCCGCTCACAACCGGCTAAATTGGGAGTTGCAGCCCGGAGGCCGCCGCGGCTGCGAACGTTTTCGATTCAACGGGCACATCGTGTCTCTTGTCGCCGAGCCTCGGTCCGGCCAGTTGAAGGGAGAAAAGATCACCCTTCAATCCGACGCTCCATTCGAACTGCGAATTCGATTTCTCGGCGTGGAGAGACAGTTCGCCGTCTCGGGTGGCAAGCAGGAGTTTGAGGCCGTTTCCGACCAATAGGAAAGCTCATTCTTTGTCCGCGGGGAGCCTGTCTTTCCACGTCCGAGGTTCACGATGAAGGTGCATGACCGCGACCATAAGCAGAACATCGCCCCGCACTTGATAAATTATTCCGTAAGGAAACTTGTGGGTTCGGCAGCGGCGGGTTCGTTTCGAGATCGGAGACTAGGCTTCGGGATATTGAAGGATTCTTTGGATTGTACGTCTCACTTCTTCGGCGAAATGGGAGCCGAGCCCTTGTTGTCGTGATCCGTAATAGGCCACGGCTTCCCTGAGCTCAGCTTGGGCGGGAGCGAGGAACTTGACCACCATCACTGCTTCACGCCGCTTGCGGAATCGAAGGCGTCGTCTGCGGACACAGTCTTTATTTCTCCACGCTCAAATGCGTCAAGACGATCTTCCGCCTCAGCTGCCCATAATGCGTCGATTTGGCCCACGGGAGACGAATCAAGACTTGTAAGGAGCCGGTCTGCTAATTCGGCCCGCTCCTCGGGCGGAAGTGACAAAGCTTCTTCCAGAACCTCTGCGCCTCTCTCTGACATGACCGATCCTCCTTTGGGGAATTGTAGCACCAGTTCTGCCTTCATGCCTGACGCCCCCTTGGAATTGAACCATCGATTCATTGATACATTGATTCATTGGAGGGTTCATCGAAGGGCCGCAGCTGTCCCGCCGGGCGCTACGGGTTCTTTGCGACTTCCCTGAATCCTGACTCCTGAATCGTGAGTCCTGCAGCGCCAGAATCCTGCAGCGCCATTGACCCAGCTCATTGTTTGCTGGTATACTTATGCTCATAGGTATGAGCATAAAGGAGTGAGAAATGGCGGCCACTCGGCGTACCCAGCTTTTGATGAACCCGGACGAGTTCAAGCAACTACGCGCTCTGGCGCGGCGAAGGAAGACTTCGGTGGCGGAGTTGATTCGCTGCGCCGTCCGAGAATCCTATCTCAAGGCGCCCGCGGACCGAAAACCTCTGGTCGAGGCCATCCTCGATCTCAAGTTGCCGAAGATCGACTGGAAGAAAGCCAAGAAAGAGATCGAGGCCGCCCATGCAGGTCTTTCTTGATACCAACATCTTTTTGTATGCCGGCGGCGCCTCGCATCCTCTGCGTGAGGCTTGCGCTAATGTCCTGCGGCGAGTCGCGGATGGCAGCCTCGACGCCACCATCAACTCTGAAGTGGTCCAGGAGATTCTTTACGTGCTCACCCGACGCGGGCGGCGAGATGATGCTCTGACGCTGGCGGGTCAGTTGACGTCGCTGTTTCCGGACCTCTTGGCGGTGACGCGCGATGATGTGGTGGGGGCGTGCGAGCTTCTCCGCCGGTACCCACGGCTGTCCGTGCGAGATGCCGTCCATGTGGGCACGATGTTGCGCAATGGACTAAAGACCGTGGTCAGCGTGGATTCTGATTTCGACCAGATCACCGAAATCCGGCGCGTCGATCCAGGCGCGGCCTGACAGGGTGTCTTCGCTTCGCTCTCCAGGAACTCAGCGCATTTCTCTTCCATCTTCTCCGTGCTGCTGACCCCTCACCCGGCTCCGTCAACTGACGAACTGGTGAAAGCGCCGTCGCGGGCCACCCTCTCCCCACGGGAGAGGGCGACACCTGTTTGCCGACTGCCTACTGCCCTCTGCCCTTCGTCAATGTGCCGGCGTGGCGGGGGCGGCACGGAGCTTGACTTTCTTCATGAGAAACATGAAGGGGATCAAGGCGAGGAAGGTGAGGCCGAGGAGCCAGAACGTATCGGTATAAGCCAGCATGGTCGCCTGGCGGACGAGGTTGCCATAGACCAGGCCATGGGCCTGGTTCAGCGCCTGCACGGGGTTCGAGCCTTGCGACATCAGGAAGCGGCTGGCGCCTGAAAGGGAAGCCGTGTAGGCGGGATCGAGTGGAGTCAGGTGGCTGACCAGCACGGACTGATGCACTTGGGCGCGGCGCGCGAGCAGCGTGGCGACATTGGCAATGCCCACGCTGCCTCCGATGTTCCGAGCCAGGTTGATGAGGCCTGTGGCGTTATTCATTTTTTCTTTAGGAATGAAGTAAAAGGCCATGACGTTGACGGGGGTGAACAAAAACGCCATACCCAGCCGTGAATAGGCCCAGGCCATGACGGCAGTGCGGAAATCAATCTGGAGGTTGAAGTGGGCCATGTGCAGGAGCGAAAAACCGGTGATGGCGAGTCCGATGATGATGAGCCAGCGCGACTCGACGGACTGGGTCAAGCGGCCCACGATGGGCAGCGCGATTAAGACCGCGAGACTGCCCGGAGAAAGCACCAGTCCGCTCAGCAAGGCAGTGTATCCCAATAAGGTTTGTAGGAGCAGGGGCAGGAGCACCGTGCTTCCGTAAAGCACGAACCCCATCATGAACATGGTGAAGGTGGCGAGGGCGAAGTTTCGGTCCTTGAGCATACGCAAATCCACTATGGGATCGTCGCTGTAAAGCTCCCAGAGGAGTGCTCCCACCAGCCCGACGAACGCCACGGCCGAGCAGCCGATGATGAAATTTGAGCCGAACCAATCGTCGCGCTCCCCTTTGTCCAGAACCACCTGTAAGAACCCAAGGCCCACGCTGAGTAGGCCTAACCCCATGTAATCAATCTTGGCCTCGCGCAAGTTCTTTCGCACCAGAAACGGAGGATCGTAGATCAGCAGGAAAGTGAGAATGAGCGAGAGCACGCCGACCGGGATGTTGATGAAGAAAATCCAGCGCCAACTGTAGTCGTCGGTGATCCAGCCCCCCAGCGTGGGGCCCAGGATGGGCGCCACAACCACGCCCATGCCGTAAATGGCCATCGCCATCCCTTGCTTATGTTTCGGAAAACTCTCCACCAGGATGGCCTGGGATATGGGTTGAAGCGCGCCACCGCCGGCGCCTTGCAGAATGCGGAACAACACCAGCAGGGGCAAGGTGGGCGCCAGGCCGCAAAGGAACGAACTGACGGTGAAGATGGCCACGCAGGTCATGTAAAAGCGCTTGCGCCCGAACAGCGAGGAGAGCCAACCCGTAAGGGGCAGCACGATGGCGTTCGAGACCAGGTAGGAGGTCAGCACCCAAGTGCTCTCGTCCACGCCGGCCGAGAGGTTGCCGGCGATGTGCGGCAAGGCCACATTGGCGACGCTAGTATCCAGCACCTCCATGAAGGTGGCCAGCATCACCGTCATGGCGATCACCCAGGGATTGGTCACCCCGTTTTGCCGGGCGCGTGCGAATAAACTTCTCATAAGGTCAATCTAGTCCTCAAAGCGGATGGGTGAGGAGTCCCAACACGTAATCGAACTTATGAAATGCTTTACTAAGCCCCGTAGAATCGTATTGTAAAACAACTCACTCTGATGAACCCTGGGAGCGATCAGCCCGCTGGGCGGCCGCAGCGGCGCGATCAACCCCCATGGCGCTCATAATGGTGGACAGCACGATTTCCTCTCCCAACTTCGAGCTGATCATCAAGTCGTACAGGTGGCGGTTGGTCCAGTCCTGGTTGAAATATCGGCGGATGAGCGCGGCGCGTTCCTGGTCCCGCGCATTCAGAGCCAACTCAGCTTCCGCACGGCTGGCATGCCGGGTTCGGACCCGGCGCAACCGTTCGGCGCGGGGAGCGTAGATGAAGACATGAAAGGCGTCAGTTCGCTGTTGGAGAATGCACTGGCTGGCGCGCCCCACGATCACGCAGTTTCCGATGTCGGCTGCTTCTTCAATCATGCGCTGGGACAGCGAGGCCATGGTGTCAGCATCGAACAATTCGGGAATGGGACCGGCCATGGTGCCCCGCATTAATCCCCCTTGCCAAAGCGCCCGGACGAGACGGTTGACCCAGGGATCGGGCCGCTCATCATACTTTTCCGCCAATTGGGGGTCCACTCGAGCAACCTGGGCGATCTTCTCGACTAGGCAGCGGTCAAGCAGTTTCCAATCCAGCCGGTCCGCCAGCAGTTGCGCCATGCGGCCACCGCCGCTGCCGTATTCCCTTGCCACTGTGACTATGCGGAACATAGGTCACCGCCTCGCCGTAGGGGCACGCCATGGCGTGCCCCTACCTAGACTCCTCATTTCGTGATGATAGTCGCGTCCACATTCATGCCGGGGCGGAGAATGGCCTTGTCCGGCGGAATGGGATCGACCAGAATCTTCACCGGAATTCTCTGCACCACCTTGACAAAATTGCCCGTAGCGTTTTCCGGGGGCAAGAGGCTGAGCCTGGCGCCTGTGGCTCCGGCGATCGAATCCACGTGGCCGGTGAAAGTCGCCCCGTACATATCCACGTGGATTTCCGCTTCTTGTCCCCGCCGAACTTTGGCCAACTGAGTTTCCTTATAGTTGGCAGTGACCCAAATGTCCTGAAGGGGAATCAGGACCAGCAGGCTTTGGCCGGGCTGAACGATCTGGCCGACTTCCACCGCCTTCTTGGTCACCACGCCATCCACCGGCGCCACCACCGTGGTGTAACCCAATTGCAGCTCGGCGGCTTCGAGGTTGGCTTTGGCTTGCGCGACGGCTGAAACAGCCGCCGCGGCATCAGCCTGCTTGATGGGAACCTGTTTGTGGTTGGCCCGCGCCTGCTCGACCCCGGCGCGTCCCTGATCAACCCTCGCCTTGGCAGCCAGCATCGCTGCCTTGGAGATTTCAGCCCCGCGCTCTGCGGCTTCCAGCCTGTCCTTGGCCGCACTCAGCTCGCTTTCCGCCACCCGCGCGCCCGCCAAGTAGGCATCGAACTGTTGCTTCGAGATTTCTTCTTTTTGCACCAGGGGCTTCATACGCGCCAAGTCGGCCTGCGCACGGTCGTTGTCGGCTAGCCGTGCGTCCACGTTGGCGCGCGCGAAAGCCAACTCTGCTATGGAATCCTTTTCGTAGGAAAACCTGGCTTTGTCGTACTCTGCCTGCGCATTGGCCAACTGCGCGTCGGCGGAGGAGGTATAACTCTCGGTCGTTTCTTGCGTCAGCGGCACGCCGACTTGAGCTGCCTGCGCCTGGCTTTCTGCAAGCGCCAGCGCAGCTTTGGCTTGGTCCACTCGAGCCTGGTAGTCGCGCGGATCGATGCGGACCAGAACCTGGCCGGCTTTGACCGGTTGGTTGTCGTCCACCCGCACTTCAGCGATCTCACCGTAGATTTTGGAAGACATCGGAACGAGGTGCCCGTCCACCTCGGCGTCGTCGGTGCTCACCCGGTTGTAGTAGTAGCGGATCAGAACGATGCTCAGAATGCCCACCACAACCAGCGCCCACACGAAGGCCCGGCGAACCTTCGGGTCTGCCCATCGACTCGTCGTGCGTAGCTTTTCCGGCTCCTGCTGCGGCGGAACTGACGGCTCCCGGTTCGTTTCATTTTCGAGTTCAGCGACGTTCGGTTCCATGATTCTTCTACCTCACTTTGCGTAAAGGCCTTCGGTCTGGCCGATGGCATGTGACAGATCGGCACGTGACTGGTTATAGCGGTAAAGCGCTGCGATCTGATTGTCGTTGGCGCGCGCCAAGGCGTCCTGCGCGGTGATTACTTCGATGTTGTTGGCCACCCCGGCCTGAAAGCGATCGCGAGCCTGGGTCACTTCTTCCTGCGCCAGCTTGACTCCCAGGTTCGCCACATCCACTTCGTGCCGCGCGGACTCGAGTTGCGCGATGCCGGTCTTCACTTCCAAGGCGATTTGGTCACTCAGGTCCGCTCTTTCCCGCGCCACTTTCTTTAGTTCAAGGTCGGACCGTGTAATCTGGGCGTGGATCCTGCCGCTGGTGAAGAGCGGCACATCCAGAGAAGCTTGGAATGTATAGGAGGGAATAGAACTCTGCAACGAAAGCCCTTGGTAGGCCCAGTCTCCGCTGAGGTTGATGCTGGGGAGCCGGGAGTCACTGGCCGTCTTTTTTCCAAGCCGTGCAATCCTTTCGCGCGCCTCGAGCGCTTGCATCTCCGGGCGAGTCGCTAAGGCTTGTTCCAGGCTCTGGCTAGCCTCGAATTCCGGGGTTTGGAAAAAGCTCGGCTTGTCAGCCAACTCTACTTTCTGGTGCGGTTCGAGGTTGAGGAGTCGCACCAGTCCGTAAAGGGCTACCTCCTCCTGCGTCTGCGCCTCGATGAGGCGCTGCTTTTCGTTTTGCAGCTCCACGTTGGCCCGCAACGTGTCCAGCCCCGTGCCCACGCCGTTTTTCTGCAAGTCGGACGCCTGATCGTAAAGGGCCTGCGCCAAATCGACCCGCGATTGCGCCGCCACCACCGCTGCTCCTGCCCGCAAGCCTCCCAGATATTGTGAAACCACCAGCAGCACGATCTGCTCCCGGACGGTCGTTTCCTGGGCCTCACTTGCCCGGATGCCCTGGTGGGCAGATTGCCAACGCCGCCAGAGGGTCAGATCGAATATCGGTATCGAAAAGTTCGGCCCCGCCTGAAAAAATTGAAAGGGCCCGCCGTGTTGTGGGATGCCGGGGAACTTGCTGCCGAACAGCGCATAGATGTTATAGCGCATAGCCCTGTCCACGGACTCGAAATCAACCTGCGGAAGGAGGCCGGCACGCGCCATGTCGCGATCTTGCACACTCTGCGCCAGGTTCAGGTTGGCGATTTGCACTTGGGGGTTCTGTTTCAACGCAAGCTGCACCGCTTCCCTCAGCGTCAGTTTCAACGGATTGCTCTCTTGCGCTCGCCCGCTCCCCAAACAGAAGAATATCGGAAGGAGCAGGATGAGCGCTTTGAGGATACCGTGTTTGGACCCCTGCGACCCATTCACGCTTCTCTTCTCTGCCTCGTCGCCGCAACAAATTTCTTCGATGATGGATTTGGTCATTAGCCCAGTCCCGATCAACTTTGCTCCTTGCCCGTGAATTTTGGCGAGAAGACACTTACCCTTGGAATCGATGAACGTCACGCCCACTAGTTCCACCACAACGTCTTTCCACTTCTCGAGAGTTGAGCGCCAGCAATGCTCGAACTCGTCCACCCACGGACCAGCCAGCTTGCCTTCGAGCTTAAGAGTGACTTTGCCCTGTTCTTCTTCGATTTTTGCTGTAACTCGGAGCATGATTGCGATTCACCTCACCCAGAACGATTAAGGGCAAGCAAGCGGCCAAAGTGGCTCGGACTTTAACCACAGCTAACTACCTATAGCCAAAGGGTTTAATAGACATGAGGTGACTTTGCGAGGTCTGAGATTATCGGGGGTAAGCCGATATTTCGGCACGGGCCGAAATGTCGGCAGACATCTGGAGTGCAGTCCCTAAATTGACGGACTGCAGCTCTTCATTTGAATTGGCAAAATGCCCGAAATTCGTATAATGGATCATGAAACCACATTGGAGGAAACCATGCCGAAGATGCGTGCAGTTCAAATTCTGGCGGCGGGCCAACCGTTCGAACTGGTTGAGCGCGAGATTCCTGAGCCCGGCACCGGGTGGGTGCGGATCAAAGTTCAAGCCTGTGGTGTCTGCCACAGCGACTCGCTTGCAAAGGAGGGCCATTGGCCCGGCATTGCGTACCCGCGAGTGCCGGGACACGAAATCGCCGGAACCATAGATGCGGTCGGCGCTGGGGTGGTCAGCTGGAAACCCGGCCAGCGGGTGGGCGTGGGTTGGTATGGCGGGCATTGCGGCCACTGTGAGTCGTGCCGTCGCGGAGACTTCGTCACCTGCCAGAACGGCCTGATAACCGGTATTTCATTCGACGGTGGTTACGCGGATTACATGATTGCTCCCGCGCAGGCGGTGGCGCTGGTTCCTCAAGAGCTCACCGCCACTGAAGCGGCGCCACTGCTCTGCGCCGGGATCACAACCTACAACTCCCTGCGCCATAGTGGCGCGCGGGCAGGTGATCTTGTGGCCATCCTCGGTGTGGGCGGGCTGGGACATCTCGGCGTCCAGTTTGCAGCCAGAATGGGCATGAACACTGTGGCCATCGCGCGTGGAAAGGACAAGGAGCCGCTGGCTCGCAGTTTGGGGGCACGACACTATATTGACAGCCAAGCACAGAATCCGGCCGAGGAACTCACCAAACTGGGTGGCGCAAAGGTGATCCTGGCGACGGCGACGAGCGGCAAAGCCATGAGCGCGGCCGTCGGGGGCCTCGGCGTGGACGGAAAGCTCATCGTCGTTGGCGCTGCGTTCGACCCTCTCGAGGTGTCCGCGCTTCAACTTATTGGCGGACGAAGATCAATTAGCGGCTGGCCAGCCGGAACGGCGATTGATTCCCAGGATACGATGCGGTTCTGCGCGCTGGCCGGAGTGCGGTCTATGAACGAAGTCTTCCCCCTGGAGCGGGCGGCGGAAGCCTACGAGCGCATGATGAGCGGCCAAGCGCGGTTTCGCGTTGTCCTCACAACGGGCTTGTAGCTTTCGCCCTAAGTTCCGCGACGCAGCGGTGGCGCCGGTTAGGCGTTGACGGAGATGCCGGTCGAGCGCGCCCGCAAAGAGTTCTGCCCCGAATACGTTCCACCGCTTTGGCTAAGCTGCTGGAACTCCTGCTGCAGGCTGCTGAATACCTGCTGAGCCGTCGAGAGGTTGCCAGATTGCAGCGCTTGACCCAGTTGTTCAAATAACTGGCTCACGGGACTCGTATGGCTCGAAGTTCGGCTCCCACCTCCGCCATCGCGATGATGATGGCGACCGTACATTGTTATCTCCTCTCCTCGGAACCAGTCGTCCCAAGGCCCCATCAGCACTTTCTGGCAGTGCTTCAGTTGCCGCGACTCCTCCAGGAGTGGAACAAGTTTGGTGCCAAATGCACCCTGTTGTGCAGGCAGCCTAATCGGCTCATTTGACAGCGGTCAGCCTGTTGAACTCTGAGTGTGCTCTTTTGACACCGAGGGAAGGGGCAAAGCCTGCCCGCGCCATGCCCGGAAAGGCCTGCCTACTGCCTAATGCCTTCTGCTCTTCTCAAGGGAGTGACGTGACGTCTTCGCTCGAGGCATAGTACCCGCGGCGGGCATAGACGGTGAATTTTCGTTTGGAATCACTCGAGCCATCCGCAACGCGGATCTCGACTTCCCGGAAGGCGCCGTCGTGCTGGCGGTTGGTGCTGTAGTAGCCCAGGCTATAGCGCTGCTTCAAGCGCGAGATGGCGGTGGCCATGGCGGAGCGGATGGAGTCAATGTTGCCGGCGTCGATGACTTCTCCTCCCGTCTCGTGGGTTATCCTCGGCACGGAAACCTCGCGAAAGAAAGGAAGAAGTACGTACATGGAATGAGGATGCGACCCTTCCCCGACCCGGATGCTGTAAATCACCGCTTCGGACTCGAGCGCTTGGCGGACGACGCGATTCTCGTCGCAGTACCCCTTCAAGGTGTTTTCATTGTCGGAAACCAGGATGATGGCGTGGCGGCGGCCCGGCGCGGTTCGGGCGAGGTAAAGCGCGGCCTCGAACAGAGCGTCCGGGATTACCGTGCCGCCCGCCGCCCGGATGGTGGCGATGCCGTCCGCGATGCGTTGCCGGTTCCGCGTGAGGCCAACCAGCAATTCCGCGCGAGCGGCAAAGTCGAACAAGGCCACTTGATCGTCGGGCTTGAGTGAAGAGAGCGTGTCGAAAGCCACGCGGTGCAATTGCTTCAGGACCGGACCCATGCTCCCGCTGCAATCCAAGACCAGGGCTACAGCCAAGGGAAGCTCATCACGCGAGAAATAACCGATCCGCTGCTCGACGCCGTTTTCGTAGACGCGAAAATTCTCGCGCCTCAGGTTGTTGATAATGCCACCGTCCTGATCGCGCACCGTCGCCTCGATCAGGACCAGATCCACATCCGACTTGAACCTGAATCTATCCGCTCCGCCCGCCGTGGCAAACGATTGGACGGAGGGCGGCAACGCTTGCGTCCCATTCGACGCCGCTCCGGCGCCCTCTCTCGACGGGCTTCCGGATGTTGCGGCGGGCGGGGTCACTGCCGGCAAGTCCCCTGGTTTTCCGGGCGCGACAGCATGGCTTTCTGGAGGGGCCGTGGACGAGGCAGGCGGCGCTGAGGACGAGAGTTGACCCGGAGCGGCCCGCAACCCAGCCAACGCCAGGGCCAAAACAGCCACAATTCGAAACACCGTCGCCTTTTTCATCAATGTTCCTACCGGATTCTGCGATGCACGCAATTGGGCATGCGTTGCCACGCTCGGGGACTGGATGCTGGGGGCTGGGGCGATTGGAAATAGTGAATCGTGAATTTCAAGCGCTATTTACCCTTGGCATCTGTTCTGAGATACGAAGTTGGTGTGGTCCCCAACGTTTTCCGCATGAACGTGTGTCTGCCGAATAGCGCGGGAAGCCAACGTCCACCCGGCTGCTGAAACGTCTGGAGCAGCTTTCGCAGAAGCACAGGCGCGGGCAATTCCCATCGTGAAATCGGCTCAAAGCCGTAGCGGGAGAAGTAGCCGGGTTTAACGGTTGCCAGCCAGAGATGGCGGAAACCACCCGCCCTAGCGTGTTGCTGACAGGCTTGCATGAGTTGTTGGCCGACGCCTTGTCCCTGGCTTTGCGGCGTGACGGCGAGCGCGTAGACCTCCGCCATTTCCGGTGAGTCCCGATGCAGGCCGGCGCATCCGACTATCTTGCCACCCTCATCGCGGGCTACGAAGAAGTCTCCGAGGGTGTGGACGACTGCGGTCGCCGATTCCTGAAACAGGCCGGGGTCATCACGGTTAGCGGCCAGCACGGACGAGATCGCCACGGCATCCTCTGCCTCGGCGGGTGTGATCGTGATCGCTCCATTCATGGGCCGCTTATTCCAAGGGGTGGATTCGGAAGAGCCGCGCGCCGTGGGGATTCACTTCGGCTCTGAACTCGTCCGCGGATTTGCCGAGGTCCTGGTGTTGCCAGAGGTCGCGCGCGGCGCACTGACCGCTCAGGTTCAACTGAGTCCATTTAACACGCATGTTGGTTGGAGCGTGGTCGTCGAGGTTGAAGAGGGCAAGGTATTTATCCCGGCTGTTCGGGACGCTGGCCAGCCAGGCCACCTGATTTCCATCTGCAAACAACTCGTGGTTCCCGCTGCTGTGTTGATCCACGGCCAGCACTTCGTCGTTGGTGAGCAGCGCGAGGGTGAACGCATCATTGCTGGGCAGGTCGCCGCCAAACATCAGGGGCGAGCGGAAAATAGACCACAGCGTCAGGTGGGTGAACTGCTCGTCCTGGGTGAAGTTCGTGCGGCGATTGTTGCCCCGCTCGCCACGAATTGCGATGCGTCCCAGGGGCAGCATATCAGCGTCCGGCCAGTGTCCGGCGACGGTGAGAGGCGCCCAGGCGCGGCACAAAGGAAACTGGGCCCGCAGGCTTTTCCAGTTGTCCCAGAAGTCGTCGGAAATCCGCCACAACTGGGCGTGCTTTTTCAGGTCCTCCGCCTGCCCGAGCGGGGCGGGTCCCGGCGACAGGCTCAAAACCATGGGCCGCCCGCATTTCGCGATGGCTTGGCTTAGGGCGGCAATCTCGTCGCCGTGATAGGGCGAGCTCATGTCATCCGCCTTGATGTAGTCCACGCCCCACTGCGCGTACAGCTTGACGATCGAATCGTAGTACGCCTGCCCGCCGGGCTTGCTCATGTCCACGCCGTACATGTCCGTCAGCCACGCGCAAATGCTCTTTGGGTTCGCGACATCGCCGGCATGAAGATTCGTGCCTAGCACCGGAAGGTTTTTCGCCACCGCCTGCCGGGGGATTCCCCGCATGATGTGAATGCCGAACTTCAACCCCAGGCTGTGGACATAGTCCGCCAGCGGTTTGAATCCCTGGCCGCCCGCCGCCGATGGGAAGCGGTTCAGGGCCGGGGTCAAGCGGCCGTAATCGTCCATCACCAACTCTGCGTTGGGCCGATAACCGTGCGCGCCCGCGTTAGGCTCGGACCACTGAATGTCTATGACCACGTATTGCCAGCCGTGCTTGGCGAGATGCCTGGCCATGTAATCCGCGTTGGCCTTCACTTCGCTTTCAGTTACCGAAGGACCGTAACAATCCCAACTGTTCCAACCCATGGGCGGGGTGGGGGCAAGGAGCTTGGTTTTTGGTTGGGCGTTCGCCGCCCTAGCCGGCAAAGCGGCAAGACCCAACACGATCAGAATAAGACTGGAAAAACCGCGCCATGATGCCATTTCATTTTCTCCGCAATGAATTGTCTGTCACGTCAAATTCGAAGCTCGTGTAGCCCCCCTGGTGCTAGCCCTTCCGCCAGCGCCTTTAGACACGCGAATTCCGGTTCGATTTCGCACAAAAGGTGGGTTTTTGGCTCCTTTTTGGAGTTAGTTTTGCCGTTTTTGCACTCAAAAACCAGTTCGTTTTGGGCATTAAGAAAAGTGCGGTCTTTTGTTTTCAATAACTTACTGGCTTCGCTCGTTCTGTTTTAGTATCTTTTTTCCATTTCA
>Ga0326728_10013832_pt1 | contig 17380 bp, 15 predicted proteins | sample MB3enrmetagenome_FD_207602 | JGI IMG/M metagenome (GOLD analysis project Ga0326728, IMG submission 207602) | Lab enriched peat soil microbial communities from McLean, Ithaca, NY, United States - MB31MN | ecosystem: Environmental > Terrestrial > Soil > Wetlands > Peat | place: USA: New York... | reverse complement strand
GCCATCGCCCTGCTCTTCCTGCTGCTGGTGGCGGCGAGCCGCTTTTGCAACGAATACCAGGTGCGGCTGCTGAACAACGTGGCCATCTTCATCACCCTGGCGGTGGCCTACCATCTCATCAACGGGGTGTGCGGCCAGTTGCACCTGGGGCCCAATGCCTTCATCACCCTGGGGGCTTACACCGCGGCGCTGCTGACCATGACCCCGGCGGAAAAGGCCCTTAATTTCCTGGTCACCCCCCTGTGGGGGCCGTTGAGCCACCTGACCCTGCCCTTTCCGGCGGCGCTGCTGGCCGGGGGCCTGGTGGCCGCGACTTTCGGCTTTCTCACCGGCTTTCCCGTTTTGCGAGTGCGGGGCGATTATCTGGCCATCGTCACCCTCGGGTTCGGGGAGGTGGTGCGGGTCCTGGCCAACAATCTTCAGGGCCTGACCAACGGCCCCCTGGGCCTCAAGGGTCTGGCGCCTTACACCAATCTCTGGTGGTCCTGGGGGGTGGCGGTGGTCACGGTGGCGGTGGTGGTCGCCCTGGTCAATTCCAGTTATGGCCGGGCCATGCAGGCCATCCGGGAGGACGAAACCGCGGCCCGGGCCATGGGCATCGACTCCTTCCGTCACCTGATGCTGGCCTACGTCCTGAGCGCCTTTTTCTTCGGGGTGGGCGGCGGACTGCTGGCGCATCTGATCACCACCATCTCGCCCTCCCTCTTCACCTTCTTCCTCACCTTCAACCTGCTCATCATCATCGTGGTGGGGGGGTTGGGCTCCACCACCGGGGCGGTGGTGGCCGCGGTCTTCTTCACCCTGGCCGGGGAGTGGCTCCGGGTGGTGGAGGAGCCGTTGCAGCTCTGGGGTTTAAGCCTCCCCGGCATCCCTGGGCTGCGCATGGTTATTCTTTCTTTAGCCCTGTTGCTGGTGATCCTCTTTTTCCGCCGAGGGCTTTTAGGCCGCCGGGAGTTTTCCTGGGACCTGCTGAACCGCCATTTGAAACAAGGTTTTGGCCGATGGAGCTTTTAACTATCCAAAACCTGGGCCGGCGCTTCGGCGGGCTGTTGGCCCTGGAGGATTTATGTCTGGAGGTGCCGGAGGGCGGCCTCTACGGTCTCATCGGCCCCAACGGCGCCGGTAAAACCACAGTCTTCAACCTAATCAGCGGTTTTTTAAGGCCCAGCGAAGGGCGGATTTTTTTCGCCGGCCGGGAGATCACCCAGGAGCCGCCGCACCGCATCACCGCTTTGGGGGTGGCCCGCACCTTCCAGAACATCCGGCTGTTCCAGGAGCTCAGCGTCCTGGACAACGTCCTGGTGGGCTGCCATTGCCGGGGCCGGGCCACCTGGGGCGAGGCGATCCTGCGCCTGCCCCGCTACCGGGGCGAGGTCCGGGAGCAGCGGGCCCGGGCCCTGGAGCTGCTGCGGCAGGTGGGCCTGGAAGAGGCCGCAGCGCAGCCGGCCGGCAAGCTCCCTTACGGCCACCAGCGCCACCTGGAGATTGCCCGGGCCCTGGCCACCGGACCGCGCCTCTTGCTGCTGGATGAGCCGGCCGCGGGTCTCAACCCCCCAGAGACCCTGGAGCTGATGAACTTTCTCTGCCTGATTAAAGAGCGCTATGGCCTGACCCTGCTGGTCATCGAACACAACCTGCGGCTGGTCATGGCCCTGTGCCAGCATCTGACGGTCCTGGACCACGGCCTCTGCATCGCCGCCGGGGCCCCCGGGGAAGTGCAGCGGCACCCGGAGGTTATCCGGGCATATTTGGGCAGTTAGCAGCCAGCAAGAGAAAAAAGCAGATTAACCGGATTGTTGGTCTTTGGCTTTTCCTAACTGCTAACTGCTGACTGCTGACTGCTGACTGCTAAACAAGGAACCTTCAAGTTGCTGGAGATTCTCGATCTAAAAGTCAGCTACGGCCCCATCAAGGCCCTGGACGGCATTAGCCTGAGCGTCCCCAAGGGCGCCATCGTGGCCCTGCTGGGGGCCAACGGCTCGGGCAAATCCACCACCATCCGGGCCATCACCGGACTGGCGACGGTCCAGTCCGGGGACCTCCTTTTTGACGGGCGCTCGCTGAAGGGACTGCCGCCCCATGAGGTGGTGCGCCGGGGAGTGGCGGTGGCCCCCGAAGGCCGCCGGGTCTTCAGCAACCTCTCGGTGCAGGAAAATCTGCAACTGGGCAGTTATATCCGCCGGGATAAGGAGACCTTGGCCCGGGACCTGGAGGAGATTTACCAGACCTTTCCCAGGCTGGCCGAGCGCCGGGACCAGCCGGCCGGCACCCTGAGTGGCGGCGAGCAGCAGATGCTGGCCCTGGGCCGGGCCCTGATGAGCCGACCCCGGTTGCTGCTGCTGGATGAACCCTCCCTGGGTCTGGCGCCGCTTTTGGTCAGAGAGGTCTTCCAGATCATTGTCCAACTGAACCGCCAGGGCGTCACCCTGCTGCTGGTGGAACAGAACGCCGCCGCAGCCCTGAAGATCGCGGCTTATGCTTACGTCCTGGAGACCGGCCGGGTGGTCCTGGAAGGCCCCGGGGCGGAGTTGCTTACCCATCCCCACCTGAAGGACGCCTATTTGGGAGACGGGGCAGAGGGGCGGTAGAGATGGAGGGTACGTTCTACGCCCCAATAATGGCGCGGATTGCGCCCTGCGCCTAATAAATCCTGGATTATGCCGCAGAAAAAGATGGAAATCAGCCTAACCATATTATAAAAGGACGGTTTTTGAATTTATTTCAACCAAATCTTATCCATCACCACTAGCCTCTCAAGTCTCCGGCCCATTATCCTTAACCCATAAGAAATTTTCTTTTTTTCTAAAGAAATTATTGTTTGGTGAGTATTTCGCTTAAATTGGTGGCACCGGCTTTTTAGCCTGGGCTGGCGCAGGATAGGGCCTGCGGCTTTATTGGCGTTTTGGCGTGAGCTTTCTTTTGCGCCGGATATTAGGATTCCTGGTGTTTTCTTTACAAAAGCCGGTTTTGCACCCGCAAAAATCATAAAAAAGCGGAGGCCTGCATGGAGAGGCCAAACTCATTGGCCAGGAGGATTGCCGCTTACGGCGGGATCGCGGTTTTCGTGATCATGGCCCTGGAAGTGGCGATCATGATCAGCCCCTTCGCCTTCTTTTTTTACTCGGTGTTTAGCCCTTTATTCAATTTTTTGGGCCAGCACGCCGCCAGCCGCTGGACCACCCTGTTCTTCCTGCCCCACCTGATCCTGCCGCCCACCGCCTTTCTGAAAGGAGTGCGCCTGGCCGGCTCCGTCTTCTTTGTCGTGGGCCTGCTCGGCTTTACTTTCTGCGCCCTGCAGGTCTATCTGGGCAAAATCTTTAAATGGGGCATCGCCTCCCAGGGCCTTTATAAAATCATCCGGCACCCGCAATACTTGATGCTGGGGGTCTGGGGAGTCGGTATGGCCATCCTCTGGCCCCGATTCATCGTCCTGGTCAGCCTGTCGCTGATGCTGGTCCTTTACCACTTCCTGGCCCATGACGAAGAGCGGCGGATGCTGAGCCAATACGGCGAGTCTTACCGGCAATATATGGAGCGCACCGGGATGTTCCTCCCCCGAATAGTGGAGAGGCCACTGGCGGTGCTCACCGCTCGGCTGATGCCGGTGAAGGCGGGGCAACGCGCCGTGATCCCGGCCTTGATGGTCCTCCTGGTGCTGGGCAGCGGCGTCCTCCTGCGGGCCATCACCTTGCACTCCCTGCCGCTGACCAGTCAAAATAACCTCACCGTGGTCTCCATCCTGCCGGAAGACCGCCCCCTGGCCGGCGGGGCCATCCGCGGCATCCTGCACGCCGTCGCCGAGGGGGAAGTGCCCTTCCTGAAAAACGACCGGGATTACCTGGGCTATCTGATGCCGGCGGACTATGTGATGCAGGGGATGATTGCCGACACCGGCGGGCACTCCCACCTGTTCAAGCAGCATCACACCGTGGCGCTGATCACCGATTGGGTCCTGCACCCCTTCGAGCATCTGCGCCGGTCGCCCATGGCCCAGATGGCGGCCAGCCGCGGGGTGGACCCGGTCCTGGCCCGGCGGCATCACTGCCCGCTGGGGATTGACCGGTCCGACCTGAATTGCGACGCCTGTCCCTACCGGCGGGTCATTCTGGTGGAGATTGCTCACCCGCAGCCGGGACGCCTCTCCGGACGGGGGCTGCTAGCCGGCGGGGTGGTAAGAACGCCGGTGGGCTACCTCGACCTGGAGGTTAGCACGGGGAAAATCGTCCATATCCGGCCGGTGGACCGAGGCACGGCCTGGAAGGACGTGCCCACCCCGGAGATTTGAACCTGTAGGGCGGCTGGCCAGCCGGCCCTCCTTTAATATATATCCTCCATAACCCCCCCACCCTCATCCTCCCCCCCCGGTCTATACAGGCCACGGGGGGAGAGGCCTTACTTCCTCCGGAGCGGGGAGATTTCCGCCCTGTCTGTCTCCTTGATCTCCCAATTCGCAGCCTGATGTTCATTCCGCGGAAAAGCATGTTTATTTTCCTAAACATTTTAAATTAATTTAGGGGGCTCCCGAAGATCACCCGCGGCCCACCTGGATTGTAGGGGCCTCGGAATGAGCCAAAACCCAGGCTTTCCGGAATATTTGGAACGGTTCGGCAGACTGAGATAAATGGCACAATTGGTGCATAAGTCGTAAGGTGACGTGAGATTCCATTACCTGCTCAGGAAAAAGGAGATAAAGATGAAGATAAGGTTCTGCCAACTGGTAATGACCCTGGCCCTGGGTGCGCTCCTTTGTATGCCAGGGATGGCTTTTGCCTCACTGATAACCAACATCAGCAGTTTCACTCCGGGATATCAGGTGCAGAGTTTCGAGGGGATAGCTCCCGGCGGCAGCAATACCGGACCGGTAACCAATGAGAACTATTTCGCTGTGGGTACCACCGGGCCCTACACCTTCTCCAGCGGCGTCACCCTGACCGCCCCCATCCCGGCCTATAGTTGGGGTAACTCTAATTACGGCGGGCCATATATCCATGATTTCGCCATCCAGGCAACCAACAGTTATTCTAACCAGGATTATTTCGGCTCCAATGGCGACCTTGATAACATAAGCCAGATGCCCGCGGGCTTCGGCACCGCCTATATCGGGGTATATCGCACCGACAATACTAACTTCACCTTCACCTTTCCCACTGAGGTGGTGCGGGCTGGTTTTTATCTCACCGGGTGGCCTTGCGACAGCACCTACCAATACACCCTGGAAGCCCTGGACGCCTCAGGCCATGTCCTGGAGTCCTACGCGGTCAACTCCGCCCCGGTGGACGCTTGGGCGAGCAATTTTGTCGGCATCCAACTGCTCAGCGGCTTCCGGAGCCTGGACCTCGTGGGCAGCGGCCAGCAGTGGATTGCCAACAATGCGGCGCTGGACATGCTGACCTTTCAATCCGTGCCCCTGCCCCCCAGCGCGTTGCTCCTGGGTAGCGGCATTCTGGGCCTGGTTGTCCTGCGTTGGCGGAAAAAGGGATCAGCCTGATCCCTGGCCGAGCTTGAATTTCAAAGGCCCCCGGCGGTGAGCGCCAGGGGCCTTCTTGTCTGCGGGAATGAGCCCGTATGGCGAAAGCGAAGCGACTCCCGCCCTTAGCATTATTCCATTCCCAGACTTCGAAGATTATCTTCTGCCGCCCTTGTTTGATTGCCAATTTTCCCGCCAGTTCTGGCGTGGTGCCGCCTCCTTTGATACTCTGTTCTAAAAATCCGGCTGCCGGGGGGAATTTGATGATTGGGAGCGGATTTATTTGGACCCGGGGCGCCGGCGGTGCGCCCTCTTTGGGGCTTTGCCATACTTTGTTCCTCAACTTCGGCGGCTTTCCCAGGAAATCCGCCAAAAATAAAGGGGCTTACCACCCAAACCTCCCCGGTTTTAAGGGGCGCGTCAGCGACAAAATGGGTGGCGGTGGCGGAAAATTGTGCGGAAATTTTTGGAGGGGCAGCACGGGGAGTTATTCGAAATGTCCCATGCTTACCAAATAAAATATCAAAAAACCCATATTATTGGCAGAAAAAGGGGAGGGAACGCCAATAAACGACGATTTTGAGATAGTGGGAAGTAATCTTTGGGAGTTAGCTGGATTATTAATGTGAGCAGGAAAGCAATTACTTCCCCCTCACCCTAACCCTCTCCCCAATTGGGGGAGAGTGGATAAAAAAGGTAATGCATTTCTGCTCTCATTAATAACTCCACCGCTTAACCCTTCTGGCTCCCGGCGCCCTCGGCAAGTCCGGCGCTGGTTGCAAAAAATCGCCGGCAAGGTCATAATTTTCGGTGGGGAGCATCCTTAATGTTGCCAACCTTGCTGCTCAACGACGTCTTTAAAGTCTATACTTACGATCAAGATAAAATCATGACCCCGGCGGAGACCTGCCGAAAGGTGAGGGAGCGCCTGGCCGCCCTGAATCTTTCGGTCCTGGCCGAGACCAGGCGCATCGATTCGGGCCGCCTGGATATTCCGGTGTTCATCAGCCTCCTGGGGGCCGACGCCCGGCGGGTGGTGCCAACCCAGAAGCAGATGGGCAAAGGCGCCACCCCGGTGCAGGCCGAGGCCAGCGCCCTGATGGAATTGGTGGAGCGCTTCAGCTTCTTCACCTTTATTAAAGAGGGTCCGAAGCTCTATACCACCGCCCGGAAACTGGGGGACCAGGCCCTGCCCTTCTCCTACCTGGCCCGCTCCCTGTTCGACGACTCCGCGGAGGCCCGCGCTGCAGCGGAGCTTTACCAGGACTGGCCCCTCCATTTCGTCCCGGCCACCAACCTGAGCACCGGGGTCCCGCTCTATCTGCCCCTGCCCTGGTTTTATCTCATCGAAGAATACAACGGCCCCGCAGCGGGCAACTGTTTTGAAGAGGCGGTACTCCAGGCCCTGTGCGAGGTAGTGGAGCGCCACGTGGGCACGGTCATCAGTTACGAGCGCCGCGCCACGCCGGTCATTGACCCGGAGTCGGTGACCGACCCGGCGGCCCGGGGGTTGCTGGAAAAATTTGCCAAAAATGGCGTCAAGGTTTACTTACGGGACTTTTCCATGGATACCGGCATCCCCACGGTGGCGGCCCTGGCCTACGACCCAGCCACTTTCCCGGAATCCAGCGAAATCGTCTTTGCCGCCGGCACCACTACCGATCCGAGCAAATCCCTGATCCGGGCCCTGACCGAGGTGGCGCAACTGGCCGGGGACTTCCACCGGCGCACCTCTTACAGCCCTACCCTGCCCAAATATGAGTCCCTGCAGGAAGCGGCCTACCTGATGGTCCCTGGGGCCAGCGTGCCCCTGGACCGCCTGCCCAACCTTGCGAACGACAATCTGAAGGTAGAGATCCAGAACTGCCTCCAGGCCCTGGGCCGCCTGAAACTGGAGGTTATGGCGGTGGACATCACCTACCCGCATCTCGGCATCCCGGCGGTGTATGTCTTGATTCCGGGCACTCACTTCCTGGACCGCACCCGGGACACCAACGTCGTCTTTCACCTGGCCAAGACCGCCGCCCTGTACGCCGAGCCCCTGGAGGCCCTAACGGCCTTGCAACGGCTGAACCAGACCTTCCCGGAGCGTTTCGAGGTCCACTTTTTCCTGGGCCTGACCCTGGCCAACCTGGGGATGGTGGCGGACGCCCTAGTCCTTTTCCAGAAGACCTTGAGCCTCAATCCCCCGGCCCACGAAATTCCCAGCATCTATGTGCACCTGGGGAATGCCCACAAAGAGTTGGGGGCTTATCAGGCCGCAGCCGCCGCCTTCCAGCAGGCCCGGGAGCTCGATCCCCACCTGAGGGAGGCCCATCACTTCCTGGGCTTCTGCTATTTCAAGCTGGAGGACTATCAGCGGGCGGTGGCCTGCTTCGAGCGCGCCATCGAACTGGACCACGGCTCGGCCATCGACTACGCCAACCTGGGAATCAACCTGCAACGCCTGGGACACCGCAAGGAGGCCGCCTACGTCCTGCGGCAGGCCCTGGAACTGGACGCCTCCCTGGACTTCGCCGCCCGGGCCCTGGCGGAATTGGGATGATTTTTTCGGCGGAGGGGGCCAAGGGCCATTGGCCCATAGCCCTGAGCAAATAATCGGGTGGCGGCACCCGCCGATTTCCGCCAGCCCGAGGCGGCCCGATATTTTGCCGAGTCACCGCCTTTTCCAAGGCGGACCGCTGACCCCTAAATCCCCGCCGGCAGCGTCCCAAAATTCTGCTGGTAACGCTCCCGGAACTGCTGGACCTCCACTCGGTGTTCCTGGGTACCCTGTTCCTCCACGCAAAAACTGGCCAAGACCGCGCCCAGGCGAATCGCCTCCGGCCAGGAGAGCCGGAAGGCCAGGCCCTTGAGCAAGCCGGCCCGGTAGGCGTCTCCGGCGCCGGTGGGGTCCAAGACCCGCCGGGGCGGCACCGCCGGGAAGTCTTCCCTGCGGGCGAGGGTACGCCAACAAGAGCCCCGGTCGCCCTGGGTGATGATGAGAGTGGGGGTCAGGCCCAGGATATCTTCCAAGACTATGCCGGTTTTTTGTTGATACATCTCCAGTTCATAGTCGTTGACGATGAGGGCCAGGGCCCCTCCGGTCATCTCCCGAAGGGCGGCGCCTCCCCAGGCCGGGATGCTCTGCCCGGGGTCGAAGATGTAGGGCACGCCCCGGGCCTTATATTCCCGGGTGTAGGTCAGCATGTCCTCCAGACTGCCCGGAGCCGCGATGGCCAGGGCCGCGGCCGGGTCCACCCGGTCGAACCGGTACTCCGAGCGGTGCTTCATGGCGCCGGGATTGAAGCCGGTGATCTGGTTGTCGGCCAGATCCGTGGTGATATAGGCCCCGGCGGTGAATTCCTCGAGGATCTCCTTAATGCCGTCCAGGGGCAGGCCCAGCTTGGTGAGCCATTCCCGGTAAGGGCCGAAATCCTTGCCCGCGGTGGCCAGAATAACCGGCTTTTCCCCTAACAGGGCCAGGTTATAGGCGATGTTGCCAGCGGTGCCGCCGAAGCGCTCCCTGAGGCCGTTAACCATGAAACAGACGTTAAGGATGTGAATTTTCTCGGGCAGGATATGGTCCACGAAACGACCGGGAAAATCCATGATTCGGTCATAGGCCAGAGAGCCGGACACGAAGATTTGCATAGGAAACCCCTCAGCCGCGCACCGGCTGGGCAGTGACCGACGCCGCCGGGGCAAAATACTGTTTGGCCTCTCCCACGGTGAATAGAGAGCCGGAGATAAGGATGCGGTCGTGGGGTCCGGCCAGGGATTGGGCCTGCTGAATGGCATCGGCCACCACCGGAACCGACAGAGCCGGCAGGCCGTAGGCCTCAGCCCGCCGGAGCAGGTCAGCGGTGGCCGCCGCCCGGAAATACCGGGGCTGGGTGAAAATCACCAATTGCGCCAGGGGCAGGAGGCGCGCCAGAATGCCGTCCACGTCTTTATCCGCCATGACCCCCAGCACCAGGATCAGGCGGCTGTTGCCCCGGGAGCGTTTCAGGGCCTGCGCCAGGCTCTGGGCCGCGGCCGGATTATGGGCCCCATCCAGGATGACTCGGGAATCTTGGGCGACTTGCTCCAGGCGGCCCGGCCAGTAGGTCTTTGGTAAACCCTCCCGGATGGCCGTCTCGTTGAGGGCCAGGCCCTGTCTTGCCAAAATTTCCAGGACTGCCAGGGCCAGGGCGGCGTTGCGGTATTGGTGGCGGCCCCTCAGGTTCAACCTCAGGCCCTTAAAGTCGTGTTCCAGGCCGTGATAATCGAACCACCCGCCGCCGCGGCCCCGGGTCTTAAAGTCCACTCCCCCTTGATATAACGGCGCGGCCAGTTCCTGGCAGCGCCGCCGGAACAGCTCCAGGACCGATTTCTGGGTGGCATAGGTGACCAGGGGTGCGGCCGGCTTGAGGATGCCGGCCTTCTCGGCGGCGATCTGCAGCAAGGCGCTCCCCAGATGTTCGTGATGGTCGTGGTTGATGTTGGTGATCACCGTGACCCAGGGCGGCACGATATTGGTGGCGTCCAACCGGCCGCCCAGTCCCGTCTCCAGGATAATGGGGTCCGCCTGCTCCTGGTAATAATAAAGGAGGGCCATGGCCGTGACGAACTCAAAAAAGGTAGGTGGTTCCCGTTCATCCGTAACCCGGCACACTTGATTGATCAGGGAAAGCACCCTGGCGGCGGAGATTTCCTGGTCCTTCAGGCGGAAGCGTTCCCGAAAGTCCACCAGATGCGGTGAGGTAAACAGCCCTACCGGATACCCGGCCCGGGTGAGGACGGCGCTGAGCATGGCCCCCACCGAACCCTTGCCGTTGGTGCCGGCGATATGGAGGTAGCGGCCCTCCTGGTAAGGAATCCCCAGCCGGGCCAACAGGTCCAGGGTGGAGGAAAGGCCGAACTTGATGCCGAACTTCTGTAAATCAAAGACCCAGGCGATTGCCTGGGCCAGGTCGGTGAAGGGCGTCATCCGGCCATCCCGCTAAAATTCCTGATATTCATGACTCATTACGGTTTCGCCGTCACTCTTGAAACGTACAGTCAGGGTGCTGCGCAGGATTTTGCCCTCGGTTTTCACGGGGGGCTTCTTAACTCGTTTGTCATCGTCAAGCAAATACTGCTGGTCGGATTGCTCCTGGATTTTGCGTTGCTCGGGTCGGTAAGGTAAATCGGGTGCGGCGTCCTTGTAGCTAAAATACTTATAAACCGGCCCCAGGTCAGTTTTTTCGACCTCCTTGGGGTCGCCGAAAAAGGCGAGAATCTCGGTTCTGGTGGTCTTGCCGTCCTGGATGCGCTTCACATAATTAGGGCTGATGGTGTTGCCGGTGAAATCCCGCCAGGCCCCCAAAAACAGCGGCAAGAGCAGGATTGCTAAGAGGGGAACCAGACGGCGCAGATTGTGGCCCGAATAAATGCACATAGCGCTAATCCTCCTAACCGTTAAAAAATCCGAGCCGGGGCTCCTTTTCTCTCCTCTGGAAGAGGGACAGAAAAAATATCCCAAGCCGTTAGCAAACGGGCTGCTAGCTAATCAGTTATCCCAAATCCGGACCAAATGCAAGGGCCTCGTCCTTTACGCCGAGGCGGGTGTTTTCCTCAGCTCAAGAGCACCGCGATAATGCCTCCGAAGAAAATGGCATCAAAGGTGCCGGCGCCGCCGATGGAGGCCACCGGCGCCCCCAACTTGGGAATCTCACGCAACTTCAGCAAATCAGCCCCGATCAAAATCCCCAGGGTGCAGGCAATATAGGCGCAGGGGGCCCTCAGATACCAGGGACAGAGCAGGTAGGCCCCCAGGGCCGCCACCAGTGGAGGGATGAGGCCGGGCACCGCGATGCCCAAACCCTTGACCGGCCGGGCCAGACGGTTCACCACCAAAGTCATCAGCCCCACCAGCACCGGCAGGTAGAGGCCAAAGTCGATCCGGAGGAGCAGGTAGAGGCACAGACACACCGGAATCACCGCCCCGCCGACGTTGACGGCCAGCACGGTCTGGTGTGTCTTAACCAGGTGGGGCACCCGGACCCGCATGCCGAAATAGGAGATGATCTGCTCCCCCATCACCTCCTGGGCCTCGAAGCGGTAGATGGGGAGGTTCACCAGGCTTCCCAGCAGGGTGAGAATGAGCAGCGAAAAGACCAGCCCAGGGGGAAGCCCCAGCCGCAGAAAGGCCGTGCCGATCAGGCCCAGCATCAGGAAGGGCAGCAGGACCAGGGCCATCAGGAAAAAGACCAGCATCAACAGGAAAATCAGGGGCGGAAAGATCATTTTTTAATCTTAAGGGGCTTAGCTTAATGGGAGCCTTCAGTTTGCTCCGTTTAAAGGGACCGAAGACCGAGGAACGATTCCCGGAGCATGACCCCCTTTGCCCCCGTCCTCCTTCTCCCTCCTCCTATCGGCCCCGCTGGAGGGGGAGGCGAGGTGAGAGGACGGTTAACCTTTCTCCAGGCCGTATGAGCGGATCTTGAGATCCAGTTCATCCAGGGAAATTCCCAGGATTTCCGCGGCCGCCTGGCGCTGGCCCTCCACCATTTCCAGGGTGCGGCTGATCAACTGCCGCTCCAATTCTGGCAACTCCGGCTCCAGCTCTTCGTCGATCCAGGCCACGGAGCCGGCCTGTTGCAGGCTCTCCGGCAAGTCCTGCAGGGTCAGGACGTTCCCCTGGCAGACAATAACCCCGCGTTCGATGACGTTCTCCAATTCCCGGATATTCCCCGGCCAGGGGTAACTCTGGAAGGCCTGGAGCACCTCCGGGGCCAGAGCTCTGATTTTCCGGCGGTTCTTGGCCCCATACACCTGCAGGAAATGGTTGGCCAATAGCGGCAGGTCCTCCGGCCGCCGCCGCAAAGGCGGCAAGACGATGGGGAAGACGTTAAGCCGGTAGAAGAGATCATCCCGGAAGCGCCCTTCCTGCACCATGGCGTCTAAAGGGCGGTTGGTGGCGGCGATAATCCGGACGTCCACCTTCACCAGCCGCGTAGTCCCCAGGGGTTTAAACTCCCGGCTCTGGAGGACCCGTAGGATCTTGGCCTGGGTGGCCAGGCTGAACTCCCCGATTTCATCCAGGAAAAGGCTGCCCTGGTGGGCCAGCAGGAAGCATCCGTCCTTGCGGCTGACCGCGCCGGTGAAGGCGCCCCGCTCATGGCCGAAGAGTTCGGACTCCAGGAGGGTCTCGGGTAGCGCCGCGCAGTTGACCACCACAAAGGGCTCCCGGGCCCGAGGGCTGCGGCCGTGGATGGCCCGAGCCACCAGTTCCTTGCCGGTGCCGGTCTCCCCCAGGAGCAGGACGGTGGCTTCCGACGGCGCCACCAGTTCCAGCAGGTGAAAGACCTCTTGCATCCGCGGCGAGAAGCCCAGAACCCCGAATTGATCAAAGTTGGCCATAATTAGCCTGAGGAATGGCGGAGCTCCTTAGGATGATTTCAAATATGTCATCCTTGATTTTTAACCCCCCTCACCCAATCCTCTCCCCCATTGGGGTGTATAGACCGGGGAGATGGGTAACAAACGTTCGGAGACATAGGTTACACATTTTTGGTTAAGTTTTTAAAGTTATGCGATCCCCTAAAATTATATTACGAAAAAGATACGTTTGCCGGAGAATTGCTATAAAATTATTTGTCATTTCGTATACTTAGATATTGTAGTCCACCGCCCCGCCAATAATCAAGTATTTTCACCAAGTTGAGCCACTTTTTCATAAAAAAAGTTCATTTTAACTCAATTTAAGGCGCCTTTATTAATAAGCATAAGACAATTGGCACCCCTGGGCGTTCCGCCCGCCAAAGAATTTGCGGCAACTTTTCCGCCCCTGTTCCACCGCAGACCGGCGGGCAGTTGGGGCTAAGCCTCTTTAATTCCGGGATTTTTCGCCATGAGGCCATCTTTGTACCGCAACCAGGAGAGTTTTCGGTTTTCCGGCTTGCATTCTTCATTTTGAGGTTTCGGTTAAAAAGACTCCTTATCGCCAGTTTATCGCAAATCGAGCCGGAAGGCTAACACAGGTAGGACGATTGTCCCGGTTTTTCGGTCAGCTTGAGACTCTGGCTAAAATCCCTTGATACAAAGTGCCATCAGACAGATTTAGCCTGGATTATGCCGCAGAAAAGGAGACAAAATAGTATAATTAATCCCCGCCGGGTGGTGGCCAAGATTGAATGGCACCGGAGGGAGCTGTTCCTCCGGATCGGCTTTGTGGTCAGCAACTCCAGGCTCCCTTCCGGGAAGGTGATCAAGGTCTATAACGGCCGGGCCGAGATCGAAAACCGGATCAAGGAGGGGAAGAACACCTTGCACTGGGACAAGACCAGCTGGCAGCGCTTTGAGGCCAATCAGGCCCGGCTGAAAATTGGGGGTTTGGCCTACAACCTCCTGCATATGATTCGGCAGTTCTATGTAAATCCACGATTAAAATGTAGCGGGCGAACTTTATGTTCGCCCGCCTTCCCTGGGTGAACACGCCATCTTAAACTGTTACCCATGTCTCCGAACATGTGTTACCTATGTCCCCGGTCTATACATGAGGGTTGGGGTGAGGGGGAATTAAATTACTGTTCCCGGTAATCAATCCGTTATCGAAGTTAAACAATCTTCATTGTTCCACTCTTTTAAGGCCATGCACCACTCCGTGGCAGCGGCAGGCAGTGGCGATTAGGACCGGGCCGCGCCTTTTGGGCAGCTCCCGGGCCAGGGCCAGCAACTCCCCCGGCGGATAGCCCCCCACTCCGGGGGCCAATTGCCGGCTGGGGATGACCGCGGTGGACCAGCTGGGCAGGTCCACGGCCGCCAGTTCGGCAAACAGGGGCACCTCTCGGGACTCGCCGCTCACCGGGCAAATCGAGTCCGGCTCCGGGCAATCATCCGGGCAGAGGTGGGCGGCCCGGCTCAGGAAGAGTTGCCCCTCGGGACCCCGAGAGCAAACCGAGGCCCGCTCCCCCACGGCGGCGGGAACGGGGACCGTCTCCCAGCCCGGTAAAGGGCCGGCCAGGAGCCAGGCTGCGGCCACATGCCCCGGCACCATGGGGATCAGCCAATCCCAGGGCGGCTTATCCCTTAGATGAGCGACCAGGAAGGCGATGGCCTCCGCGGCCACCCACTCAACCCCGGGAACCGCCAGGTCCCGGGCGGCCGCCAGGGCCTCCGGCTGGCGGTCCACCACCATTAAAACCGCCGCTTCCTCCTGCCGAACCAGGCGCGCCAGGGCCAGGCGTCCGAATTTACCCGCGCCCAGGATTAGGTACCTGGCCATCAGGCTCATTCCTGGCGCGGGAAAACCGCCACCACCGTGGGCAGCCAGTAAGCCTTCTGGTCAAAGATATTCCCGAGGGAGTTCTCCCACGACGGGGGGGAAAAAAATTCCAGGTCCTTGGTCTTGATTATTAACTGCGCTTCGGTGCCGCCGTCCAGGTTCAGGGCGGAGTCGAGGTTGAATTTGCTGTTCTTCAAAAATTGCGCCAGCTCCCGCAAGGTAAAATAGCGATTGGAGGTATTGAACACCAGGATATTGCCCACCCGGTCGGTGGCGATCACCGTGCGGCTGGACCTTTTGGCGCTGTCCCCCACCCGGATGTTGCCTTTGTAGTCCAGCAGCAGCGGAAAGGATTGTACCCCTTGGGTCCACGGTAGCTTCCCGGGCTCGATGGGGGTGGCCTGGAGGTCCAGGATAGTGGCCCGGGGTAGATCCGGGGAGATTCCCTTGGGCTCCGCCACGAACATGCCCCGCATCTGCCGGTTGTTAGCCGGGCCGATGGCCTGGCCGTCGGCCACGATCAGGCCTACCGGTTGCTGGTTCACCCCATAGTAACTGGCATTAAAGACAATGGGGGCCTTCAGTTGCTTTTGCCAATTGGTGATGCTCTGGGGGGCCTGGTGAAAGACCCGGAAGGCGTTGCTGGCCGGATCGATCTTCACCACTACCAGATTGCTCACCACCTCGGTAAACTCACCCTCCCGCAGCACCTCCACCCGGGCGAAACTAAGACCCCGGCCCAGGGTTTGCCACTGAGGCGCAGTGTGGCTCAAATCGGCCGCCCCGGCGCTTATGGGGGCCAGGAGGCAAACCCAGCAAAAGCCGATAACCCAAGATAGCCCGGCGAACACCGCCTCTCCTTGCAGACCTCGGAAATATAAGATATTTTACCATGGCAGGAAGGATTCGTCCATAAGGTTCGGTAAGCAGGGAGCAGTGGTCAGGAAATTCTCCAGCCGAACGACTCCGGCTAATTAAATAAGAGCCCGGAATAGGTTTTTTTACCAAAAACTCGAACTCAAAACGCGAAACCCAAAACCATGTCCATCCGTCTGGCCGATTCCCACGCCCACCTGGACCTGAAGGAGTTGCGGCCTGATCAGGCCGAAGTGCTGGCCCGGGCCCGGCAGGCCGGCGTGGCCTTAATAGTCAACGTCGCCACCGGCCTGGGGGACGCGGCCCAGGTGATCGCTACCGCGACAAAATATTCCGGCGTCTGGGCCGCAGTGGGGGTTCATCCCCATGGGGCGAAGACGGTAACCGACCAAGCCCTGGAGTCCCTGGCGGCCCTGGCGCTCCTTCCCCGGGTGGTGGCCATCGGTGAGATCGGCCTGGATTTCTATCGCTGGCGCTCGCCGGCTGAGGCCCAGGAGCATTGGTTCCGGCAGCAACTGGAGCTGGCCGAGGCCTTGAAAAAGCCGGTGATCATCCATACCCGGGAGGCCATGACCGCGACCCTCAAGATTCTCCGGGAATACCGGGGCCGCCTCTGGGGCGGGATAATGCATTGCTTCGCCGGCAGTCTGGAGGAGGCCCACCACCTTCTGGACCTGGGCCTGCACCTCTCCTTTTCCGGCACCCTCACCTATCCCAAGGCCGGGCCTTTGCGGCAGGTGGCCAAAGAAGCGCCCCTGGACCGCCTGCTGGTGGAAACCGACTGCCCGTATCTGCCGCCCCAGTCCTGGCGGGGTAAGCGGAACGAGCCGGCCTATGTGGTGGCCACGGCCCGGCAACTGGCGGAGGTCCGGGGCCTCCCCCTGGAGGAGGTGGCCCGGGCTACCTGGGAGAATACCCTGCGGGTCTTCGGCCTAAAGGAGAAGGAAATCGTTTAGGGGGCGCCGGCACAGGCTAGAAAGCCTGTGCTCCCGCTTGATTAATGAGCCAAATCGCCCAAAATCTCGCAGAAGTGCGGCGCCGCATCGCCGCCGCCGCCCAACGGTCCGGCCGCGACCCGGCCGCGGTGCGCCTGGTGGCGGTAAGCAAGACCATGCCGCTGGAGCTTATCCGCCAGGCCGTGGCCGCGGGTCAGCGCCTCTTCGGGGAAAATTATCTGCAAGAGGTCCAGCCCAAAATCGAGGCCCTGGGCCAGGCGGCCAGCTGGCATTTTATCGGGCATCTGCAAAGCAAAAAGGCTAAGGCGGTGGTGGCCCTGTGCGAGCTGATCCACGGGGTGGACCGCCTGAAGCTGGCCCAGGCCCTGGACGCCGCCGCGGCCCAGATGGGCAAGGTGCAGGATATTCTTATGCAAGTGAACCTGGCGGAAGAAGCCACGAAATCCGGAGTTGCCCCGGGGGCCGCGCCGGAGTTGCTGCGGGAAATCGGCCGCCTGCCGCACTTGCGGCTTATGGGCCTGATGACTATGCCTCCCTTTCTGGCCCCCGAGGCGGTGCGCCCCTATCTTCGGGCCCTGCGGGAATTGCGGGACCGCCTAACCGACCTCAGCGGCCAGCCCTTGCCGGAGCTATCCATGGGCATGTCCGGTGACTTCGAGGTGGCTATCGAGGAAGGCGCCACCCTGGTGCGGGTGGGCACCGCCATCTTCGGCAGCCGGCTTTAATAGGGAGCAGTCGCTCATGAGCCTTTGGCTCACTCAAAACTATGAAAAGTATTTCTTGGTATGCTACCCTTCTTTCACCAACGATGGCTCAAGGCCGTTTTTCTGTGATGCTTCGAGCTCGAGGAGC
>Ga0326728_10013831_pt1 | contig 17382 bp, 20 predicted proteins | sample MB3enrmetagenome_FD_207602 | JGI IMG/M metagenome (GOLD analysis project Ga0326728, IMG submission 207602) | Lab enriched peat soil microbial communities from McLean, Ithaca, NY, United States - MB31MN | ecosystem: Environmental > Terrestrial > Soil > Wetlands > Peat | place: USA: New York... | reverse complement strand
ATTTCGCTTCCGCCGCGCAGGTGTTCGTGGGCAACCGGGCGGCGGTGCAAGTGCAAAGCGCGGCCGGGCTGGAAGCGGCCCTGGCGGAGTTGCTGGCCGACGAGCGGCGGCGCTCCGAATTGGGCGCGCGGGCGCGGCAGGTGGTACAGCAAAACCTCGGCGCCACCGAACGCACCGTGCGGTTGATTGTCGAAGGCCTTTATCCCGCTCCAGCCTGACTCTTTTTAAACAACTATGAACAAAGCAACCACTCCCGATTCGTTGCCCCGAATTGATCTTGTTATCGCATCGGTGCGTCAGCAACGTGTCATTCTTGACCGTGATTTGGCCATCATTTACGGCGTTGAAACCCGCGCGTTGAACCAGGCGGTAAAACGCAATCGCGACCGTTTCCCGGAAGAATTCATGTTTGATCTGACCCGGTCCGAAATTCTGAGCATATCACAAACTGTGACATCCTTGCGGAGTCTCAAGTTTGCCAGGCGCGTGCATGCTTTCACCGAGCATGGCGCCCTCATGGCCGCCACGGTTTTAAACAGCTCGCGCGCCGTGAAGACCAGCGTCTTCATTATCCGCGCTTTTGTCAGAATGCGTGAGGACCAAGCCGCCAATGCCGCCATCCTCAAACGTCTGGCTGAGATTGACAAAGCGTTGCTGACTCATGACACCGCCTTGCGAGACATTTACCAGAAATTGCACCCCCTCCTGTTGCCGCCGCCCGAGGAGCCGAAAAAGGAAATCGGCTTCCATATAAAAGAAGAAGCGCCGCCTTACCGCGTCGGCAAGAAGTCGGCTAAACGAGCCTGATGTTGGACTCACGTTTCAAATCTGCTCGCAGCCAAAAGAAAACACGGGGGTTTAAAAAGTGAGGCCCCTGAATGGATGACACTTGGACATCCGATGCCTGATTCATAACTGTGCCCACAACGCGTGGGTTGGCAGCATCATGAAATGTTCTCGGTTATCTACCTCGCCAGATTCAATATCGCCGGGTCGCCGTAAAGGGTGAATGAGCCGGCCCGCTCTATTCTTATATCCAGGAGTTGCCCGCGATGGCGCTCGTGGCCTTCGAATACAACTATCTTGTTGCAGCGCGTCCGGCCCATCAATCGGGCGGGATTGTTCTTGCTCGGCCCTTCCACCAGGATTTGCATCGTTTCTCCCACGCACTCGCTGTAGCAGCGCCGGCCAATGCCGTTGATCTCCTCCAGCAATCGCGCGTGGCGTTCTTCTTTGACGGCGGACGGCACTTGATCGGGCATGGCGGCGGCCGGGGTGTCCTTGCGCGGGGAGTATTTGAAAAGGTAGGCGTTGTCAAATTGCGCTTCGCGGACCAGGGAAAGTGTCTGCGCGAAATCTTCCCCGGTCTCGCCCGGAAAGCCAACGATGATGTCCGTCGTGATGCCGATGCGCGGCTGGACCCGGCGCAATTTTTCGACGATGCCAAGAAATCGCTCCCGCGTGTAGCCGCGATGCATCGCCTTTAAGATGCGGCTGCTGCCGCTCTGCGCCGGAAGGTGCGCGCTTTCGCAGAGCTTGGGCAATTCTCCGTAGGCCGCAACCAGATCGTTGCCATAACCTTTGGGATGCGGCGAGGTAAAGCGAATGCGCTCCAATCCGTCAATCTCGTGGACCGCGGCCAGAAGTTGGACGAAGCCCGACTTGCCGTCCTTTGCCGGGAGGTCGCGCTTGCCGTAACTGGTGACAATCTGGCCCAGCAGGGTGATTTCCTTGACGCCGTTTTCAACCAGGCGCCGGCATTCCGCAACGATGTCCGGTATCGTCCGGCTGCGTTCCTCCCCGCGCGTGAATGGCACGATGCAAAAGGTGCAGTATTGATTGCAGCCTTGCATGATGCTGACAAAAGCGGTGACCGGCGCGGCGTGTCCGTTGCCCGCCCGCCGGCCATGAAGCAGATGTTCCTTGATCGTTGCCTCGCTGCCCGCCTCGGTTTCGACGTCAACAATTTTGTTCCGTTTCCCGGCGAGGATTTCGTCCAGGTACCCGGCTGTGCGATGGAATTTTTGTGTGCCGACGACGAGGTCCACATCGGGCAATTGATCGATTAACTGGCGTCCGCGGCTTTGCGCCATGCAACCGAGGAAACCGAGAACAACATCGGGCCGGTTGCGGCGGACAACGGCGGCAATGTTCTCCATTTTGCGGATGGCCTTTTGTTCCGCCATATCGCGCACGCTGCAAGTGTTGAGCAGGACGACATCCGCCGCCGCCTCGGATGGGGCGAGGGTGTAGCCTTTGGCGACGAGCTGCGCGGCCACCGCCTCCGAATCGCGCTCGTTCATCTGGCATCCGTACGTCTTGATGTAAACACTCGGCATATCACTCTTTGGCACGTGTTGGTTTGAAGCGATAAAACTCGACATCACACTGTTTTGCATCACGAATGGCAGAATCAGTCGTAATCAGCGTCAAATTCAAGGTCGCGGCCGTGGCAACGATAGTCCGGTCAAACGGGTCTCCATGAAAATCAAGGTCATTCGTCTTTGCGGCAATTGCCGGGGTCAATTCCAACAGTTGCAAGTCAGCGGACAATCCTGCCGCGAAAAATTGCGGCAAAGTGCCCTGCAATTCCAACCGCCCCAAGCGATACAATATGGCCGTCTCCAGCAGGCTGATGCTGCAAAGCCCTTTCATTTCGCCGGTTTCCAACAGTCGGCGGACGCGTTCTGGCAATGTGCGGGGAAGCGTCACACCGTTGATCCAAGGCGCTGTATCGAGCAGATATTTCAAGCCAATCCCTTCCATTCAGACCGCGGAATGGGGTCGGGCGACACGGGCTTTTTCATGCCAAAATGCTTCCCCGCCCCCACAAAAGAGGGGGACTGGTTCGCGGGAACAATGCGGACATAAGGCTTGCCAAAGCGGGTCACCAGCACTTCTTCGCCCCCGGCCACCGAGTCAAGGAGATCCGCGTCCCGGCGCAATGATCGCAACGTAACAGTCTTCATGTCAGACAATATGTCAAACAATTCCTGTTTTGGCAAGGGGGAATTTTGAACGGAAAATGACTAATGACGAAGCACGAATGACGAAATAATACCCAAATGCCTAATGACTAAAAAGAGGCCGCGTCGCTGGCAACATTGGTCATTGGTGCTTGGACATTGATTGGTCATTAGGATTTCGTCATTAGTCATTCCCCGCACCGTCATTTTCCTACTACGCCGCCACTGTTTTGGCCGTCCTGGATTGCGCGGCGCGCTTGCGCCGGGTTTCATCCAGGATTTTTTTGCGCAAGCGCAGGTTCTTCGGCGTGGCCTCGACGTATTCATCGGGGCCGATGTATTCCAAGGCGCGTTCCAACGAGAGGCGCAAGGGCGGGTCCAGTTGGATGCCCTTGCCATCCCCCGTCGAGCGCATATTGGTCAGCCGTTTGGCTTTGCACGGGTTGACCGGGATGTCAGTCTCGCGGGCGTTTTCCCCGACGATCATTCCCTTGTAAATCTTGTCGCCCGGATCGACCATGAGACGGCCGCGTTCCTGCACCATGTTCAAGGCGTAGGCCATGGCCTCCCCATCCTCCATGCTGACCAGGGAACCATTCTTGCGCGCCGCAATGTCGCCGCGGTCCGGCCCGTATTCGTGGAACAAATGGCTCATCACCCCCAGGCCGCGCGTGGTGTTGACCAGGTCCGTCTCGAAACCGATCAGCCCGCGCATCGGGATCAACGCCTCGATCGTGACGTCGTCGCCATGATGTTCCATTCTCACGATTTCCGCTTTGCGCCCGGATAGATTTTCCATGACCACCCCCATCGCATCCCTGGGAATTTCCAGGAAAAGCTCTTCAATCGGTTCCAGCAAACCGCCGGCGTCGTCCCTGCGATAAATGACTTCCGGGCGTGACACCAGCACCTCATAGCCTTCGCGGCGCATCTGTTCGACGAGAATGGCGATTTGCATTTCGCCGCGCCCGGCCACGTTGAAAACATTCGGCAGATCGGTCTGGGCGATGCGCAAAGCGACGTTGGTGCGGACCTCCCTGGTCAGCCTTTCCCAGATATGGCGGGCGGTGACCAGTTTGCCGTCCAATCCGGCCAAGGGGCCATCGTTGACGGCGAACTGCATTTGAATGGTTGGCGGATCAATCGGCACAAAAGGCAGCGGCTGGCGCGTGATGTTGTCCGTGATGGTTTCGCCAATAAAAACATCCTCGAACCCGGCCACGCCGATGACGTCGCCCGCATGGGCCTCGGTGACTTCAATGCGCTTCAATCCTTCAAAATGGAAAATGGCGGTGATTTTGGCCTCGGTCTTGCGTCCGTCGCCGTGCAAACAGGCGGCGGCGTCGCCCACTTTGACCTTGCCGCTGTAAATTTTGCCGAAGGCGATGCGTCCGAGGTAATCGGAATAATCGAGGTTGGCCGCCAGCATCTTGAATTCCGAGCCGGCGTGGGCGCGCGGCGGCGGAATGAATTCGATGATGGCCTGGAACAGCGGCTCCATGTCGGAGCTTTCATCCTTCATGTCCATTTTGGCGTAACCGTCCCTGGCGCTGGTATACACCACCGGAAAATCCAACTGCTCATCGGTGGCGTGCAGGGAAACGAACAGATCGAAGACCAAATCCAGCACTTTGTGGGGCATGGCGTTGTCGCGGTCTATTTTATTTATGACAACAATCGGCTTGGCGCCGGCCTCCAGGGCCTTGCGCAGGACGAAGCGGGTTTGGGCCTGCGGCCCATCGGCGGCATCCACCACCAGCAAAACGCCGTCAATCATGTTCATGATGCGCTCGACCTCCCCGCCGAAGTCGGCGTGTCCGGGAGTATCGACGATGTTGACATGGTAATCCTTGTACTTGAAAGCGGCGTTCTTGGCGCGGATGGTGATGCCCTTCTCCCGTTCCAGATCCATGGAATCCATGATCCGTTCCTCGGAGGAAATGGCCTGATTGGCGCGAAAGGTGCCCGATTGTTTGAGCAGGCAATCCACCAAAGTGGTCTTGCCGTGGTCAACATGGGCGATAATGGCGATGTTGCGAATGTGATCCATCTGTCGGGCCGCGTAAGATGCCTCATCCCGGAGAAAAGTCAAGTTTTGTTTTGGTTGCCCGCGTGTTGCCGTGTTGCCGGGGAGGCGCGGAAAAGGGGTTGCAAAGTGCGATGGTTCGGGCATTGTACGGTGGCATTAGATTCACATGACCGGAGTTGATGCGTCAATCACAGCCACCGTCAGAATCCTGCGGCGGGAACGGGAAAAACGACGGCATTCGCTGTCGGAATTTGAGAGCGACGGCACGCAGAGGTTGATCACCCTGAACCGCGAGGAGACGGTGATGGGCCGCGCCCCGGATGCGCATGTCTCCTTGTCTTCCAAACGCGCTTCGCGACAACACGCGTTTTTGCGGGTGCGCGGAACGGATTGCGTGCTGGTGGATAATGACAGCCATAGCGGCGTCATTCTCAACGGGGTCAAGGTCCACTCCGCCGTGCTGCGCGACGGCGATGTGATCCAGGCGGCGGACAATGTGTTTGTGTACCACGAGGATTAAATGGCGGCGTATGTCAAGTTCTGGGGAACGCGGGGTTCGATACCGACGCCGGCGAGTTGGACGCGGGTCTATGGCGGGAACACCCCGTGCGTGGAGGTGCGGTTCGGTGAGACTGTTTTTATTTGTGACGCGGGTTCGGGGATTCGCGAGCTGGGCAAGGATTTGCTGGCGCGCCGGCCATCGCCCAAACAACTGCATCTGCTGATCAGCCACTCGCATTGGGACCATATCCAGGGCTTTCCCTATTTTGGGCCGGTCTATTTGCCGGCCACGCAGATTCGTGTTTATGGCCGGCACGGCGATGGGATCAGCCCGTATCAATTGCTCACCGGCCAGATGAGTGAGGATTATTTTCCGGTTTCGTTCAAGGACCTCGGCGCCAGCATTGTGGACGACGATTTGGCCGGGCAAAAGAGGATTGACGGCGTTTTGGTGCGCAGTATCCCCCTCAACCATCCGGGCGGGTGCCTGGGTTACGGCTTTGAAAAGGAGGGGCGAAAGATTGTCTATGCGACGGACAATGAATTGGAGATCGGCGCCTGGGACGTGTTTCCCGATCCCGATAATTCGGGGCCTTTGCGCCGTTGTCCGGAGGCCCTGCTGCAAGCGGCGCAGGGAGCGGACTTGCTTGTTCTTGACGCGCAGTACGATGACAGGGAGTACGCGACGAAGAGGAAATGGGGGCATTCCTCCTGTTACTCCGCGACCGATCTCGCCATCCAGGCCGGGGCGAAAAGCCTGGCTCTTTTCCATCATGACCCGGAAAGCACCGACCGGTCCATTGACGAGAAGGTCCAGTCCTGCCGCCATCGGGCCGCCGCCCGCGGCGCGACGTTGACGATTATGGGGGCGAGGGAAGGCGTGGAATTGAAATTCTGAAGTTTTTCCACTCTCTGCTTGAAAACTCGGAGCCGAAGGACGAGATTCTTTTTGTGAACCTGAAAATTGTCATTGAGCCAGGCGAGGATGGCTACTTTGTCGCGCATTGCCCGTCGCTGAAAAGCTGTTGGTCGCAAGGCAAGACTCGCGAAGAGGCTTTAAAGAATGTTCGGGAAGCCATTGATTTGTATTTGGAGCCATCACCGTCTGAGTTGATCTCGAACAAGGAGCGGGAAGTTGTCGAGTTAACGATATGAAGTTGCCGTTGCTGTCTGGCCGGCAGGTGTTGACCGCATTGCAGCGGCTCGGTTTTCTGGAAACCCATCGCAAGGGAAGTCACGTCAAGATGCAGCACCCAGATGGACGAAGGATTGTGTTTCCGTTCCATGCGGAGGTGGATCGTTACACATTGAAAGGAGCCTTGCGCGACGGAGGGGTTGAAGTGGACGATTTTCTTCGGCAGATCCGGTAACAGTCACACCGGACACACCCTGACAGCCCTTACCCATTTCCCCTCGATCATCGAACCGGCCACCTCTCCGCGGTGCTGGACCGCGGCGGACTCGGCCTCCCCGATATTTCCGCTGTACGGTATCGTGATGAGGTCGGCAAAACTGTTCTGCGCCATTTCTCCAACGCTCCCTTGCAGGCCAAGGGCGCGCGCGCCGTTGCAGGTGGCCAGACGCAGGATCTCGGATGGCGTCACGCCGGGATTGGACTCGGCGAAGGTTTGCATTTCGGTGAATAGATTCAGTTCCAGGCCGGGCGGGCGCGTTGGGGTGACGCTGGCCAGGCTGTCGGTGCCAAGGCAGACGTTGACGCGCGCGGCGGCCAGTTCATTGTAGAGAAACGGTTGGTGCCGAAAATAGGCGTGGCTGCGGGGACAGTGGACAACGCTGGAGTGGGTTTGCCCCAGTGCTTCAATGTCGGCGGGTTGCAGGTAGTTGGCGTGAATGGCCAAAAATCTTTCGCCCATCAGGCCGCAGCGGCGGACTTGTTCGACGGGCGTCCCGTGGCCGCAGTCCGACATGTCGCGCTGGCTTTTGAGCCAGTCGAAGAGCGCGCCCCGGCCATCAGCGTACATCTCAAATTCATCAACCGATTCGGCGACGTGCATGGTGACGCGCCAACGGTGGCGGGCGGCCAGTTCAGCGCTGGCGCGCAACAGATCGGGCGTCGTCGAATAGAGGGCGTGGGGTGAAAGGCCGGCAAACCCGCGTTCGGGCCGGAGGGCGGCGATTTTGGCGGCGGCATCCCGCAGGATGGCCGCGGGGTTCCGCCGGCTGCGCACACAGGTCATTTCCAAAAACGAAGCCACGCGCAACGGCGTTGAGGACCAAACATCCGGCAGCAATTCCGGGACGGCTTCGATGTCGCCCACCGTGGTGACGCCGGTGCGCAGGAGCATGGCGGCGCCGCGCAGCCAGGCCTGGGCATAATCGGCATAGCTGGCGGCGGCTTTGCGGGCCAGGAGGCCCTTGATCCAATCGGGAAATTGTTTTGGCGCCGGCTGGCCGGCCATGTCGGTGTAATCCAGATGACAGTGCGCATTGACCAGTCCGGGCATGAGAATGACCGGGCCCAAGTCGGCGGCGGGTTCGGCGGCCTCACGGGAAAGATCGCGCCACCGGCCCAGCGCCGCGACGCGATTTCCAGAAATCAAAACGGCGCCATCGGCAATGGGCGGGCTTGAAATGGGCAGGAGAATGCGCGCGCGTAAAAGCATCCGCTGGCTATTCTTCCTCACTCTGGCGCGATCGTTTGCTGCGCGATCCCAACGTGTGCTTGCGCGCCTTGTATTTGTTGTGGCGCTTGCGCAATTGCTGCTCAATTTTTTTGGTGACAATATCAATGGCCGCGTAGAGGTCGCTCTCCCAATCCTGGGCAAACAGGTCCGGCCCCGGGACGGACAGGCGGATGGCGCAGGAAAACTGGCCTTCCTCCATTTTCAAATGATCGTGTTCGAGCGTGACGCGGGCGCTGGTCACAAACCGGTCCATGTGCTCCAGCTTCTCCATGCGGGAGAGAATATGATCTTCAATGGCCTTGGTCAAAGTGACGTTGTGGGCCGAGAGAATGAACTTCATGCCACCAGAATGGCCCAGGCCCGCCGGAAAATCCAGCAAATTGGGCGGCGCAAATTTCTTTGCGTGGCGCGCGATTTGGGATTTAATCCGTCCGTGCCGACCAAAGTCATTGCCGTGGCCAATCAAAACGGGGGGGTGGGGAAGACGACCACTACGATCAATGTGGCGGCCTGTCTGGCCGCGCTGGGGCGGCGGGTTTTATTGTTGGACCTCGACCCCCAGGCCAACGCGACCAGCGGTTTGGGCGTGGAAAAGAGCGAAGGGGCCAGCGCCTACCGGCCCCTCCTGGGGGAAGGGACCCTGGCGGAAAAGATTCGCGCCACCGCCTTCCCAGGCCTGGATATCATCCCCAGCGAGGTGGATATGTGCGGGGCGGAAATTGAGATCGCGCGGGCCGGGGACCATTTGCACCGGCTGGCCGGCCTCATTCAACCGCTGCTGGAAAGCCGCCGCTTTGATTTCATCCTGATTGATTGTCCGCCCTCCCTGGGGATTCTCACCCTCAACGCCTTCGCCGCCTCGGATTATTTGCTCATCCCGTTGCAATGCGAGTATTACGCGCTGGAAGGCATTTCGATGACTCATCGCGTGCTCAACCAGGCCCGGGAAAACGGCATTAATCCGCGCCTGGAATTGTTGGGCGTGGTGATGACGATGTTCGACGGCCGCACCAATCTCTCCGCGCAGGTGACAGGGGACGTGCGGGACCATTACGGGGACAAAGTATTTGACACGGTCATCCCGCGGGCGACGCGCCTGGCCGAGGCCCCCAGTTTCGGCAAGCCGATCATTCATTATGACAAGTACAATCCCGGAGCGGCGGCCTACGAGGTGTTGACGGGCGAGATTCTCAAGCGGCTTGAATGAATTAACCATGGCCAGACAAATTGTCGAAATGGTGGTCGAGTCGGCGACAATGGAATTGCCGGATACCAAGACGCTGAAGTTGCGGTGGCCCGATGGGTATGACGTTGATGTTAAAACCGGCCAGTTTATCACCCTCTTTTTTTCCGACTCGCCGGCTTACAAAAGAGCCTACTCCCTCTGTTCCTGCGCCCTGGATCGCGGCTTTTTCGAAGTGACCATCAAGCGCGACGGCAAAATGGGCACGCGGATTGTCGATTGGGTCCAGGCCGGCGACAAACTCTTTGTGATCCCCCCGGCCGGAAGGTTCCTTCCCGTCTTCGAGCCGGACAGGCACTTGATCTGCATCGCCGGCGGTTCGGGGGTGACCCCGTTTCGTGCCTTTGGGCGGGAAGCCACGCGCCGGAAGTTGTCCACGAAAATCACCGTCCTCTACAGTGTCCGCACGCCGTGCGACATCATTTTCAACGCCGAGTTTCGCAAGCTGGAAGAGGAGAATGCGAATTTCAAATTTCTTGTCACCTGCACCCGCCTTGCGCCGGAAGAGGAATGGTCCGGACGGCGCGGACGCATTGATTCCGCGTGGGTGCGCCAGCACGTCGGCGACTTGGGCAAAACGGTCTTTTACGCCTGCGGCCCCAACGCGTTGGTGGAGGCAGCCGAAAAACTGGTCGTGGAGGAGTTGAATGTTCCGAAAGAACAAATGAAGGTTGAAAAATGGGGATGAACCCGTGAAACACACTCCTCTTTACCCGACGCATCAGCAATTGGGGGCCAGGCTCATCGAGTTCGGCGGCTGGGAAATGCCGCTTTATTACACCAGCATCCTGGAGGAACACCAGGCCGTTCGCACCGCCGCCGGCCTGTTCGACGTCTCGCACCTGGGGAAAATCCGCGCGCGCGGCGTCGCGGCCCTGGAGTTTCTCAATGGCGTTTTGACCAACGATTTGCGCCAATTGCCGCCCGGCCGGGGCCAATACTCTTTGCTGTGCAATGAAAGAGGCGGCATGGTGGATGATCTCTACGCCTGCCGCATCGATGCCGAAGAATTCTTGTTGATTGCCAACGCTTCGCGCATCGGGGCGGATGTGCTCCGGCTGGAAGAACGGCTCGCCGGATTCGCCCGGCGCGGCGGCCTGGAATTATCAAATGTGTCCGATGATTTCGGGGCCGTGGCCGTGCAAGGCCCCAAAGCGGCGGCGTTTATCGATTCCTGTTTCCAGCCCGGCGCCCGCGCCGCAACGAGCCTGCGCAAGAACGAAATCGCCCGCTTCAATTTCTCGGGACAACCCGTTTTTGTTTCCAGAACCGGCTACACCGGGGAAGATGGATTCGAAGTGATTGCCCCGGCGCAAATGACCGAAGCGCTGTGGAACAAAGTGCTGGACACCGGCCGTCCCTTCGGCCTCAAACCCGCCGGCCTCGGAGCGCGTGACACGTTGCGCACGGAAGCGGGTTATCCGTTGTACGGGCATGAACTGGATGAAAACACGACGCCGCTGGAGGCGGGCCTCGGATTCTTCGTGGCCCTGGACAAGGGCGATTTCACGGGCCGCTCCGTCCTGGCCCAACAAAAAATCGCCGGGACGGTCAAAAAACTGGCCGCCTTCAAAATGGCCGGACGCTCCGCGCCGCCGCGTCCGCGCTATCCTCTCTGGAGCGCCGGCGCAAAACCGGAACCCATCGGCGCAGTGACCAGCGGCACGCAAAGTCCCACCCTCGGCATGGGCATTGGACTCGGTTATGTGCCGCCGCAATTCTCCGCGCCCAACACGGCCATCGGTGTTGAGATTCGCGGCAAACATGCGCCCGCCCTCATCGTGCCCCGGCCATTTTACCGCAAAAGTTGAAAAAAGATTTTCAAGCGCCCCAATCGGCGTAAGCTCCCTGGTGTATGAGCGCAAATATTCCTGGCGATTTAAGATACGCAAAAAGCCATGAGTGGATCCGCGTCAACGGCGACACTGCCGACATTGGCATCAGCGACCACGCCCAGCACGAATTGACCGACGTGGTCTTCGTGGAATTGCCCGCCGTGGGCCGCAAGCTCAAAGCCGGCGAAAGCTGCGCCGTGGTGGAATCGGTCAAAACGGCCAGCGACATTTACGCGCCCGTCAGCGGCGAAGTGGTGGCGGTCAACCCGCGGTTGGCGCAGCATCCCGGCCTGGTCAACAGCGCCCCCTATGGCGACGGCTGGTTTTTCAAAATCAAACTGGCCGACCCCGCCGAATTGGACCGGCTGCTTTCACCGGAAAATTATTTGAAACAAATCGCCCCGTAAAACTGGCCGCCCCTGCGAAAAGATCCGCCTTGTCCGACTCGTCTGACCCGTCCGACCCGTCCGACTCGTCCGACCCATCCCACGAGTCCCTCACGCCTTCACCCCGGCGACCCGAAAGCCCTCCTGTTCAAGCAAAGACCGGATCCTGTCCACCTGGTTGCCTTGAAGTTCGATGGTGCGTTGCCGGGTCGTTCCGCCGCAACCGCAGGCCGAGCGCAGCTTGCGCCCCAGGTCCTCGATGGACTGGTTGCTGATGAACGGCGCAAAGTCGTGGATGACGATCACGATTTTCCCCCCGCGATGGGCCGTTTCGCGCCGCAGCACCACCCGCCCCAAGGCCGGCCTGGCCTGCGGCGGAGGCGCAGCCGACAACGGGCTGGAGTCGCCGAGCGGCAGATTGTCGATTTGCAAATCCGCGAACGGATTGTTCAATTCGAACATACTCTCCGCTGTTACTTCGATTTTATCCTTTTTGGCCATAACACGCTTAAGAGCCTCATCGGCATTTTATAGGCGGGACTTAAACTCGTGCAAAGTACAAAATCCAAGTGGGATGGGCGCCGGGTTATTTCACGGTGTTTTGAGCCGGTTTATTTCGGTTCAACGATGGTCAGCCCCTTCACCTGTGAAAAATGCCGTTTGTTGAAGGTGACCACCTCGCTGCCGCGCTGCAAAGCCGTTGCCGCAACTATGAGGTCGTAATAGCCGATCATCTTGCCGGACGCTTCCAATTCCGCCCAAATGCGGGCGTGTTCATAAGCCGTCTCTTCCGTGTAAGGAATGATGGGCAATGCAGCCAGAAAGGTCTGGAGATACTGCTGGCGTCTGGTTCTGTGCGCCCCGATGGCCCGTTCCACGCCATGCCACAGTTCGGCCACGGTAATGGCGGCGACTTCGAATTCAAATTCCGGGCGGGAGGAAACCCACGTCCTGAGATCGAAGACGCCCTTTTCGCCGCGTATGATGACATCGGCATCGAGAATCATCGCCATTTGTCAATCGGAGCTGTCAGTCTTTTGCGCGCTGCCCGCAAATCACGACGCCACGCTCTGGCTTCGCTTTTCGTCAAATGAGCCTTATCCAGGGCCTCAGCCAGCTCGCGGCCCGTGCAAACTTTCTCCTCGTCCGGCGTCAAGCGGGCAACAGGTGCGCCGTTCTTGAGCAGCACAAAAGTCACGTTTTGATAATGGGCGCGGTTGACGCATTCGGCGAAGTTGCGCGCGGCTTCCGTGACGCTGATCGTCACCTTTTTCATTAAAATCAGATTATCAGATTTTGCCAGCCCGTCAAGCTGAAACTAAAACCCGAAACTAAAAATCCGGTAGTGGTACAGTTTCAATCCTGAAAAACGACTTCCCGCTTGATTCTGGGCATCAGGGGCGCAAGGTTGCGCCATGCAAAAACGAGATTTAAACCAGACCGCCTTCGCGGTGGTCCAGCAGGCAACCCATCAGACTCCGCCACAGAAGCGCAACATTCCGGGAATCCGGGTTGGGGCGCTGAAACGAATCCGGCCCAAACCGAAGCGGAAAAAGTCATAATCCCCATCCAAACCTGTGAGGCCAGCGGGGTTATGCGTTTGATCTTCTGAGTATGAAAAACACATTGAATTTAAACGTTGGAGGTCTTGCGATTTTGCCGAACAGTGGCAAAATCGAAGCCGTGAATATGCTGACGGCACATCGTCGATCCAAAAGGATTCTCCAGGGCGTTCCGTTCTCGCTCTTCCATACCGATGCCTTTGATTGGCTGGAAGATGCACCCCATCAGTCGATTCACGCCGTAATTACGGACCCTCCTTACGGGTTGGTTGAATACACGGAGCATCAGCTTGAAAAGCGAAAAAACGGGAACGGCGGTATTTGGCGGCTTCCTCCTAATTTTGATGGATGCAAAAGAAGTCCGCTTCCACGATTCACCGTCTTAACTGGTGATGATCTAGAGGCTTTACGTAAATTTTTCACCAGACTAGCCAACGCCCTTCTGCCTGTTCTTGTGCCAGGAGCCCATGTTTTCATTGCCAGCAACCCACTGGTTTCGTACTTGGTGTATGAACCATTCATCCGGGCCGGCTATGAAAAGCGGGGAGAGGTTATTCGGATCGTCAAAACGCTTCGAGGCGGCGACAGGCCAAAGAATGCACATGAAGAATTTAGTGACGTGTCGGTTATGCCGCGTTCATGTTGGGAGCCTTGGGGCCTTTTCAGAAAGCCATGCGAAGGGCGAGTCCAAGATAATCTCAGAAGATGGAAAACAGGTGGGCTGAGGCGGATTTCTCAGACAGAACCATTTAGGGATCTAATCGCTTCAAGCCCAGCCAGGCAAATCGAGAGGGGGATTGCCCCCCACCCTTCGCTAAAGCCCCAACATTTTTTACGACAAATTGTTCGCGCTTCCCTTCCCCTTTGCGAAGGGGTTATACTTGATCCGTTTATGGGATCTGGTTCCACAATTGCCGCTGCGATAGCCTGTGGCCTCGCATCCATTGGCTTGGAATCCAACGCCGCGTTCTTTTCAATGGCCGAAAGCGCCGTTCCCAAGCTGGCGGCATTTGACCCGACCTGAAGTGGCCAGCGCAAAAGACATTACAAGTGCTGTCCCCCTTCCACCGGGCTTGGAGCCTTCTGCAATTCGACGGGCTATTGACTACATGGAGAAAGAGCTTACAGACTTGGTTGAAATTTATTATGAACAGGCAAATGTTTTCAGCGCCATCGTCGGAATATTTGGAACGCGGGCTTTGAATGAGTTTAGCAATTATGAGAAAAATAAGCACACTGATACAGCCCAACAGAGATTTCCAGACCTCTGCCGAAAGGGGTTCAAGCCGGACAATCCTCAGCATTGTCTAGAAAGCAAGGGCAGTAAACGGCATTGGGCCATTCAATCTCATTACGATCACCCAGGCTGGTATATTGTTTGGAGATATTTGGTTGATAAAACAGAATCGTTTGAGGCTGGAAAATCCGTTATTATTTGGCGCGTTGATGTTGTTTTTTTAACTAAAGCCGATTGGCAGTATGAAGGGAGTTCGGCCAGCGAAAAAGGGGGCGGACGAACTCATACTTTCGCCGTCATATATCCGGCTAAAAAACTCAAGGACTGCGCAGTTTACAAGCGGAAGGACGTCATTGTCCGTGATGGAAAGCCGATTCCGCGTAATGGTCACGGATAGGAGCCGGATACCAAAAACTTCCCGCCACCAAGGCATAGTCAATTCTGAAACGTCTGTCCCTGTCCGCGTTTAGGTGTCAACTTAAATTGCCGTTTGTCGGCAATCTTCCGATCTCCGATTTTTGGCTAAACGATATGAAAAAAATACCCGTTTTGACGCCTCATCAGAAGGCACACCTTTTAGGTGACAAAATGCCGCTTGCCATCGCGGCAATTGATCGACATCATCCGCCATTCCGCTTGAAGCCGCCCAAGATCGTTGGGCCGCGGCATGACCGTATGACGATATTGGCTGGAATAATCTGCAAAGAGTTCATCGTTCTCGGCGCTGACAGCCGGTGGACCAATTCTACTGATGGAAGCATGGTCAACGCGGATAAAATCAGCATTGTAAATTTCGGCGACGACCAGGTGATGGTCGGGCAGGCCGGACTCAGGCCAATTACGACAGAGATCGTGGAAACGATGCGTAAGAAGGCAATTGGCATAAGCATCACAGAGCCTCGTGATGTGACGAAAATTGTTAAGGACTCCATCCGCGAAACAAAAACGTCTTTAGATCCTGCCGCGAAACTCTTTGGGAAAACGTATGGTGCCGCGCTTATGATCGCCTTTTATGCGCAGAACCGCCCTCACTTTTATACATGCCATATCTTTGGCACTGGCATTCCAGAGCCAGCGGAGTCTCAATATGCGACGGCGGGTTGTGCGGACATGCTTGCAAATTATTTTCTGTCCGAATTTTCTGCCCCGCGAGCGATTGACGAAATCCAGCTTTCCGCATTGATCTATACGATTATGAAGGTGAAGGAAAACAATGCCTTCTGCGGTGGCCCGACAACAATCAAGTACTTAACGACTTTTTTTACGCGCTTGGATTCATCGCGTGTTGCGAAGGCCACTACCATTGATCCGGGTTTCATAGAGAGATTTGAAAAGGCTCTGAAAATGCGCGACGAACAAAATAAACCCGAAAGGAACGCACAGTTAATCGCTGTGCTGCGAGAGGTTTCGGATGAATTTGCCAAGGAACATTGGCAGTCTCCAAAATGAATAAATTGAGACTGGAAGAACGGGTTAAAATCGTCGCCTGCCTGGTTGAAGGCAATTCGTTGCGCTCAACCGTGCGGATGACGGGCATCCATCGCACGACCATCCAAAACCTGCTGGTGGCCTTGGGAGCGGCCTGCTCTGCGTATCAAGACAAGGTTTTCCGCGATCTTAAACTGAGCCACATTCAGTGCGATGAGATTTGGGAATTTTGCGGCGCGAAAGAAAAGAATGTAACGCCAAAACAAAAGGCGGCTGGCTGGGGCGACATTTGGACCTGGACGGCTTTGGATTCCAAAACGAAACTCGTTCCATGCTGGTACGTTGGCAATCGGGACGCCAGCGCGGCTTATCATTTTATGCACGATCTTCGCGAACGTCTCGCCAGCCGCGTCCAATTAACCACAGACGGCTTAATGGTCTATATCCCGGCGGCTGAGGAGGCTTTCGGCGCGGAGATTGATTACGCTCAGTTGGTGAAGATTTACGGCAACGAAACCAGCCCAAAAGATAATGCGCAGATTCGATACAGCCCGGCACAATGCATGGGGGCACGCAAGGCCGTCATTTCCGGTCATCCTCATTACGCACACATTTCCACCAGCCATACTGAGCGGCAGAACCTCACCATGCGGATGTCCATGCGCCGGTTTACCCGCCTCACAAATGCGTTTTCTAAGAAAGTTGAAAACCACGAGGCGGCTGTGGCCCGCCACTTCATGCACTATAATTTCGCCCGCATCCACATGGCCCTGCGCGTCACCCCAGCAATGGAGGCTGGCGTTGCCGATCATGTCTGGACTTTACAAGAAATCGTTGGTTTACTCGACTGAACAAAAGGAATTAAAGATGAACAAGATTGTCGAATACATCATGGCAAAGGGCATCGTTGGAAATGAGAAACAATTCAACGATCAAGTGAATCGTATGATTAAGGATGGGTTCCAGCCGTTAGGTGGCGTGGCAATTGCAGCCGATAATTCGGTTCTCCACTTTACCCAAGCAATGGTCAAATACCAGGAGCCGAGATCGGCTGCCCCCGTCGAGCCGCTGGAGGCTTGATAATCCAAACTGTACCACTACCAAAAATCCACCCAGCTTGACGAAGCCGCGGGAAACAGGTATTTCAACCATAGTGCCAGGCCTGATTTAATCCGGCAGAAAACAAACACGATTTATGAAAAACAAGCCGTTGCAATTGACCGCCTCGGCGGGAAATCCCATGCAATAGACCCAAGGAGAAAATATATGTCAACCGAAGCCAAATGCCCTTTCCACCCCGCTGCCGAAGGCGGCACATCGAACCGCGACTGGTGGCCGAACCAGTTGAAGCTGGAACTCCTGCGCCAGCATTCCTCCAAGTCCAATCCCATGGGCGGGGACTTCAACTACGCAAAAGAGTTCAAGAGCCTCGACCTCGCGGCTGTGAAGAAAGATCTCGCGGCACTGATGACCGACTCCCAGGACTGGTGGCCGGCGGACTTCGGCCACTACGGCCCTTTGTTCATTCGCATGGCGTGGCACAGCGCCGG
>Ga0326728_10013827_pt1 | contig 17384 bp, 13 predicted proteins | sample MB3enrmetagenome_FD_207602 | JGI IMG/M metagenome (GOLD analysis project Ga0326728, IMG submission 207602) | Lab enriched peat soil microbial communities from McLean, Ithaca, NY, United States - MB31MN | ecosystem: Environmental > Terrestrial > Soil > Wetlands > Peat | place: USA: New York... | reverse complement strand
GAAACAACTTCACGCTGGCGCTGCCGATGTAAAAATCCTCCATCGGCGGCATCCCCACGATGGTCGCCGGATACACCGCGTCCCGGCGATGGGTGATGGCGGTGAGGTGAAAGGCCGGATACAAATCCGCCGGCGAATAATAGCCGGTATGATCGCCAAACGGCCCTTCCATGCGCAGCGGCTCGGCCGGGTCCACGTAACCTTCCAGGACCACATCGGCGTCGGCGGGCACTTCCAGGTCGTTGGTCAGGCATTTGACCAGGACGATTGACTTTTTTCGCAGCCAGCCGGCCAGCACGAATTCGTCCAATCCATCCGGCAACGGCGCGGTTGCGGCAAAGGTCAACACCGGATCGCCGCCCAGAAAAACGCTGACCGGCATGCGCCGGCCCGTCGCGGTGTGGCGCTGGCCGTGGCGCGCCCCCACCTTGTGCAACTGCCAGTGCATGCCGGTGGTCTGGGCGTCATAAACCTGCATGCGATACATGCCCACGTTGCGTTCACCGGTGTCCGGGTCCCGCGTCACCACGCAAGGCAGCGTGATGAAACGGCCCGCATCCAGCGGCCAGCATTTGAGAATCGGCAGGTCGAGCAACGTCGGCAAGTTGTAACGGCGGTCTGTGAGCGCCGCCATATTCTCCGCGCCGTCAAACCTCTGCACCACTTCTTGACATGGGCCGCCGCCCGCGATTTTCGGTCTGGCATGGCGCAGATCCAGCGCGGCGCCGAGCAGTTGGATCACTTCCCCGAAACTGGCGGGCGGTTTGGCCTTCATCAGCGAACCCAATTCCGCCGACATGGCTTCCACCGACTCGGCGCCCAGGCTCATGGCCATCCGTTGATGCGAGCCGAGCGTGTTGATGGCGAGCGGAAAGGGCGAAGGCCGGCCCTCGATGGTGGGCTGCTCGAACAGCAGCGCCTTGCCGCCGCCGGGCGATTTCATTTCCCGGTCCGCCAGTTCGGTGATCTCCAACTCCGTGGCGACGGGCTGGCGGATGCGTTTGAGTTCGCCCGCCTTCTCCAGCTTCCCCAAAAAATCTCTGAATGAATCGCAGGCCATACCGTCATTTGCTCCCCGGCTTGACGGCGGGAATGCGGACCAGGTCGGGCGGCAGTTTGTCCGGCTCGAACGCTTCGACTTTGAGGGAAATCAAACTGAAGGCCGGCACGCCAAAATTCACCTCGCCGTCGGAGCGGTCCACAATCATCGCCACGCCCAAAGCCGCGCCGTGGCAGGCGCGGACGATATCGAGCGTTTCCTGCACGCGCCCTCCCTTGGTGACAACGTCCTCGACGACGAGCACTTTCTCGCCGGGGGCGATGGCGAATCCGCGCCGCAAAACCAGTTTGCCACCGTCGTTTTTCTCCGCGAAAATAAATCGCGCGCCGAGTTGCCGGGCCACCTCCTGCCCGATGACCAATCCGCCCATCGCCGGGGAAATGACGGTGGCCGCGCCGAGCGGGCGCACTCTGGCGGCGAGGGCTGCGCCCAGTTTTTCCACCGTGGGCATCTGCTGCAACGCCAGGGCGCATTGGAAAAACTGGCGGCTGTGCAAGCCGCTGCGCAAAATGAAGTGGCCTTCCAGCAACGCGCCGGTCTGGCGAAAAACCTGCAACGCTTCGTCCTTCGTCATGCCTCAATTTAAAAGTCCGGGGTTCCCGGTGGAAAGCGCAAAATGGACAAATTTCTCAGGGCGGAGAACTTCGAGTAAGAAACAACCTTGCCGTCAACCGGTTTTATCTCGCAGGGCGTGCCAACTGCCGGCGTCAGGCCAGATTCCGTAAGGGAATCAGGCAAGACAAGACAAGGTCAGTCCTCGGAATCGCGTAAACTTGCACCTTAAAGAGCAAAATACGTGATTCCGAGGACTGACCCCTGTGGCTTCACTGACCCCTGTGGCTTCACTGACTCCTATGGCTTCACTGACCCCTATGGCTTCACTGACTATGGCTTCACGAGTTGATTGCAGAGGTGGCTGCCAGGCACGGCCAGGAAATCAGCCATGCGGATCAACGGGTCTCCCCGGCCATGAGCTTTTGCAGTTCGCGATGGTCCACTTTGCCGGTTCCCAGCTTGGGAATTTCGCGCAGGTATTGGATTTGGCGCGGCACATACAGGTTGCTCAATCCCCTGGCTCGGATGGCGGCGCGAACTTCCTCCAGGCCCAGCCGCCGCTCGTTGGACACCGCCGCAAGGCACTCGCCCCGATCCGGGTCGGGACGCGCCAGGACGGCGATTTGAAAGCGCAAACCGTATTGCGGAAACGCGCCGGCCAGGGCTTCTTCGGCGGCGGTCAGACTGACCATTTCGCCGCTGATTTTGGCGAAGCGTTTGAGGCGGCCGAGGATTTGCACAAAGCCGTCCTCATCCACGCTGGCGATGTCGCCGGTGTCGTACCACCCCTGGCCGGCCAGGAATTTTTCATTGGCTTCCTGGTTCAAATAGCCGCGCATGATGTTGGGGCCGCGCACCCATAACCGGCCGCCCTCGGGCACGCCTTCCACCGGCTCCAATTTATATTCGATGCCCGGCAGGAACCGGCCGGCGGTGCCGAAGCGCGGGTTGAGGGGGGTGTTGGCCGTGAGGGTCGGGCTGCATTCGGTCGCGCCGTAACCTTCCAAAACGCGCGCGCCAAACCGGCGCGCCCAGGTGTTGGCGGTCGCTTCCTGCAGCTTTTCCGCGGCGGCGACGAGCAGGCGCAGGGAGCGGAAATCAAACGGATTGGCCTTGCGGGCGTACCCGTTGAGAAAGGTGTTGGTGCCGATGAAAATGGTGCAATCCAGGTTGTAGATCAGGGTCGGAATCACGCGGTAATGCAGCGGGGATGGATACAGGTAAACAAAGCAGCCGTGGATCAGCGGGAGGACGAGGCCGATAATGCCAAAGCTGTGAAACAGCGGCAGGCAGTTGAAAACCCGGTCGGCGTCCGTCACATCCAGCACCGCCAGCAGTTGGCGGACATTGGCCATCACGTTGGCATGGGTCAGTTCCACTCCCTTGGGCGTGCCTTCCGACCCGCTGGTAAAAAGGACCAGGGCGGTTTCGGATCGTAAGCCGTCACTCTTGGCAGGGCGGGCAGTCCTCTGCCCGCCGCGGCGCGCACGGAGCGCGCGCCCTACCACCCAAGCAGGGCGCATTCCTTCGGATTGCGGATGGCGGATGGCGGATGGCGGATTAAAGGATATCCGCAGCAAAGCCCCCCATTGTTGCCAGCGCGAGATTTTGGCGCGGACATCCTCCAAATAGACGAACTCAATTCCGGCGTCCTGCATCGGTTGAATGTTCAACCTGGCCCGCTCCAGAAATGCCTTGGAGGTGACGACCTGTCTGAGTCCGGCCAGTTGGGCGCAGGCGAGCATGGCGGAGACGCCGGTGGAGAAGTTGAGAATGGCCGGAATTCTCTCCGCCCGCCACAGGCTGAGCAAGGTAACCGGCATGGCCAGGGAAGTGGGGAGCAGCACGCCAACACGCGCGGGGGTGTCGCCGGGCCATTGCCGCCGCCACTGGCCGGCCAGCGCTTCCGCCCCGGCCAGCAGCCGCCGGTAGGTCAGTTTTTTATGCGTGACATCCTCCAGCGCCACAACGCCGGGAAACTGCCGCGCGGTTTCCAGGATGGCGGCGGGAATGTTCTTGGGCGCGGCGTCCAGTTCCACCTCGAATTGTTGCCGGACCATGGCGTCGTAGAGCCAGCGGGTGAGTTTCTGGCGGGCGCGCGCGCTGCTCAGGCCGGTCATCGCCGGCGGCGTCAAAAGGCCGCTGAAATGGGCGGTGACGCGGGCGAACCACTGTTTGCGGTTCGGATTGGGGGAAAAGGGGAGGCGGCGGGCGCCGCGCAAATAGCAGGTGACGACCTTGGCGCGGGTCTTGAACAGCAAGAAGCCGGTGCCGTCAAACAGTTTCATCAGCGCGCCGGTGCGGGAGATGCGGCCTTCGGGGAAGATGACCAGTTTGCCGCCCGCCTGCAAATGTTCCGCCATGCGCTTGACAGCGTAGGGCGAATCGGTGTCCACCGGGAAGGTGAGGCGGTTGATCATGATGAAGTGATGAACCAAGCTGACGTTGGCGGCCTCTATGGAGACGACGAAGCGCCAGTCCTCGTCCAGGCAGCAGCCCAGGAACAGCCAGTCGAGCCAGGAGACATGGTTGGGCAGGAGCAGAAGCGGCCCCGGGCCTTCCAGCGCGGCGGTGTTAAAAGCGCGATAGCCAAACAACAGCCGAAGAATGAAGCGGAGGACCTTCTTCATGGGGTGGAGGGGCGGGCGCGATTCCTGATTCTTTGCCGGATGGATTCCACAGCCAGCCAGCCGGTGAGCGCGGCCGCCACCGCCACCGACAGCCGGGCCAGCCCGCGGTCCGGCGGCATCCGCCCATGTTCCGGCAATGGAATGTCGGCGGCCAGCATCGCGCCGTCGCCGGGAAACGGCGCGGAACTCAGGACGCGGCCGGTCCCGTCAATGAATTGCGAGACGCCCGAACTGCACACACGGAAAACCGGGACGGCATATTCCGCGGCCCGCATGGGAGCGACCCGTCCGTGCAAGCGATGCTGGGCCTCGCCCCAATCCGCGCTGTCCATGGTGGGAAGAATCAGCGCCTGCGCCCCCTGGCGGATCAATTCATCGGTGACACGGCTGTAGCTGTCATCGTAACAAATGGCCAGGCCGATCTTTCCCCAGGGCGATTCCCAGAGTTGTTGTGAGCGGGCTGGAAGGCCGTCTTTAAAGAACTGCACCGGGACGCTTTTCGCCTGCCGAAAAACAAGGTCGCCGTTGGTGTCCACCACAAACGCCGTGTTGTAAAAGTCCGCGGGCGGAACCGGATCTTCCCCGCCCACCACCAGATATTTGCCGTGCTTGCGGCACCAGGCCTTGATCCAGTCCGGGACTGGCCCGGTCAAAGTGTATTCGCTGAGAACCAACACATCGGCGCCGGGGAATTTCGCCGCCGCGCCGTTGAGCGCGGCGATGAGGGACGGGGAACCGGGGAACTCCTTTTGCACTCCGGCCACCCGCAGGATTTTTTGCGGCCAAGAGCGGGGAGCCGGGATCCAGGCCGGATAAAGCGCCGCTGCTGTCAACAACGCAACTCCCATCAGGCGCGCGCGGCCCCTCAAGTGGAGCGCGCCCGCCGCCGCCATGAATAAAAATCCAATGCCGTACACACCGCAGGCGGAGAGATAATGCAACGCGCCCGAATCGGAAAAAACATAGCCGGCATTCAGCCAGGAGAAGCGGAGGTAATAAAGTTCGCTGCGGAAAAACTCCAGGCCGGTCCAAAGAAACGGAGCCAGACAGGCCCATGCCACCGGACCGAAGCGGAACAGGCAGGCGCGGCCCAGCATCAAGAAAAGACCCAGCCAAAAGGGCAGGACATACCAGAGCGCGACCGCGCCGCCGCCAAAGGTCGTCCAGAAAAACAGCAGATGGGGCGTATAAACCGCCAACCCGATCCCCAACCCGAAATAATAGGCCAGCCGGCGCGTCCGCAGCCGGGCCAGGGGGAACAGACAGGCCAAAAAGACAAGGATCAAGAACTCGCAGCCGGTGAACGCGTAGGCGAGACTGAACGAAACGACGGCGCCGGCGGCGCAGAGCAAAGCCGCCCCAAGCCCAATTTCTTTGACTGGCGGCGATGGGTTCATGTTTTGCCCAGTTCGGGTTTGAGTTCGGCCAGGTTGGCGTCCAGGCGGGACAAGTCGGCCAGCAGTTGCCGGACGCGCGCGACGGGGAGATCGTCCCAAGCCTGTTCGGCCAGGCGGTAATAGCCGGGGAGAATCCGGGCGAGCAACTGGCGCGCGGCGGGCGTCAGGACCACCCGGTAGGCGCGGCGGTCGCCGGGGGTGGCGCGGCGTTGCAGCAGGCCCCTCTGCTCCAGGCGGTCAATCAGCCCGGTGGCGTTGGAGCGGTGCATGATGAGCAGGCGGCTGATCTCGGTCTGGCTCAATCCGTCCGGTTCATGGCGCAAGAGGTTCAGGACGTTGAACTGGCTGGGGCTGAGGTCCCAGCGGCCAAAGAAAACGCGGCTGCTGTTCCACAGGTTTTCCGCCGTGCGCAACAACTGGAGCAGCGCCGCGTAGCGCGGGCCGGGAGCGCCGCATTTTGTCTTCATGTGGATTGATTATACCACTATTGTCTATATGTCAACAGATTATTCCGCCCAATGAAAACAGCCCTTGACGCCGGCCGCCCCGGCCGTTGTCAACGGGCGGAACGCCGGGACGATCGCGCTCCCCAAACCATGGCGTTTTGCGTTGTCATCCGCTGAAAATGTCGAGGAACCGTCAGGGAGAGGGCAGCAGCGCCACTCGATAAAACTGCTGCGGTGATGCCTTGCTAAAAGACTCGGACGCGCTCACCAGATCGCCAGCGGCGGTTACCGCGGCGCCGACGTTGGTCCAGTTGGGATTGCTCAAATTGCCTGCCGACTGAACCTGATAGGAAAGGCCAGCCATGCCGCTCCAGGTGAACGTGAGGACGCCGTCCGCCAGGGTGACAGACTGCAAAACCGGCGCGGGAGCGGTCTGCACGCTGACGTCATCGAATCCAAAGGCCGACTGGACATTGCTGAAATCAAATTCCAGCGTGGTGCGGTCGGCTGTGGCGGGAACGACGAATTGCAGGTTGGTCCAGCCGAAGGCGTCCAGGTTGGTTTGAGCGTAGAGCGTGACGCCATTCCACTTTACGGCAAAGTCGTTCGGAATGGTGGACCCTTGGTAGGCAAAGCTTGTCAACCAACAAGACACCAGGTATTCCTGGCCGGGTATCGTGGCAACGGCTTGGGAGAGGGAACCATCCGAAAGGGAACCATCCGGGGAAGACTCCCCCAGGTAGGCGCCATACAAACCGGAATGCACAAATTGCCAATCGTCTGTCCCGGCCAACACGTTGGTTCCAGCCACGTCCGCGTCATCGCCGCACAAAACAAAGTCAAGGTCGCTGGTGCCGACAAAGTTCCAGTCCGTAAAGTCGCCGGTCTCAAAGCCGCCGTTGCCCACGTACAAATCAAATTGCCGGTTCTGGGTCGTGCCGTCGGTCACGTCCAGAATGGAAACATTGCCGCTGTAATTTCCGATCAAAAAATTGGTGGCCGCCGCATTGAGGCTGATCGTGAGAGTCGCCGCGGCGTGGCGATTGAGTGCGCCCCCGGCGGAGGAGACGTTGAGCCAAAGGGAGGTGTTGGCCAGACTCCAATTCAATTCCTTCGATCCGATGTTGGTCAGGGTGTAAGTTTGTGAAGTCGCGGTAAAAGGGCCGCCGCCCGGTCCGCTGGAGGTAAAACCCAAGGGCGGCGCGATGACCAGGTATTCCGAAGGCGGGGCCAAAAGCGCCTGGAGGAGATTGCTTCCGATGATCGTACCCCAGCCGCTGCAGAGGTCAAAGCCGGGGGTCGCGGCGTACTTGCCGGGACTGCTGGTGTTGAAGTTGTTTCCGTTGGTAATGTCGTGAAAGCAGGAATGGTAGTTGGTGCTTTTTCCAATGGCGTAAAGAGCGGGATTGGCAAAGCCGATGGGGGGCTGGCCCATGGCGGCGGCCGCCTGGTTGACCAGCGCCATAAAACCGGCCCAGAGCGGAGTGGCCAGACTGGTTCCGGATACCTCCTGGTCACCCGCCAAAATGCCGTCATAATAATCGCTGCCCCAATAGATATTGATATTGTCAGCCACCAGAGCGACGTCCGGCAAATTGCGCATCGTCGTCGAGCCTTGATTGGCAGACATGCTGATGCCCTGCTGCCAGGCCGGGATGCCGTAAGTCAGGCTCACGCCGCCGCCGGTCCCCTCCAAAGGAGTGGCAATGGGAATGCCGAAAGAATCGTCGTACCCCGCCGGCGTGAGCCATACGGTTTCCGAATCCCATGCTCCTCCCTCGCTGGTTGCCGCGGTCGTCAAAGTCGTTCCTCCTACAATTGTAATATATGGATCGTCGGCCGGTTCGTCTATCGCCCCGGCATAAGCCCCGGAGTCGCCGGCGCCTTGAAAGAAGCTCTGACCTTGGGCGGCAAACTGCTGGAAAATTTGCACGGTCGAAGTGTTGATATCCATAATGTAGGAGCAGCTCAATTGCTTGGCCAGGTCGTCCGTGGCCATGCGATTGAGCACGTCATTGATCAGGGCAGTCGTTCCGGCATCCTGGATATAGTTTGTTCCCGGCCCCCCCTCATCGTCCAACGGCGGCGGGCCTTCATAAACCAAGACGCTATTCAACCCCGGCGCCATCGAAATCGCCATTTCGATGTCCCCAGTGGCCTCGATGGCAAAATCCGTGTTCGCGTCATCGCCGTCAAAACCGTCCACCAAGATGTTTTCGACGTTAACATAGGACATGCCGTTTTCGTCTTCGTATGCGGTGATGTCGTCGGGATCGTAACCTGACAATTCAAAAAGCCCCACTGATTGTCCGGCGCCGTCCTGCATAACGCCGGCGGCATAAGCTGCGAGGAAGTCAGCGCCCTCAAATGGTCCACTGTAGCCCGATCCTCCTCCTGGTGGCCGCAACGGCCGGGCCTGCGGTTGGAAAGGCGCGCCCAGCCGATGCATCAGCGGACGCGGACGCGCATAATTGTCCAGGCCGCTGATCGCCAGCACGGGCGTATCCAGGTCCAGCGACGGTTCCACATCCGGAGCGAAAAAAGTGCGCGCCTGCACCGGGTGTTGATAGACGCGCATCTGGATATGAAAGGCCTTCTCAATATCTGCGACCGACCCGCTGACATCCAGCAACGTGCGGTTCGGATGGGTCCCTTTGACCATCAGCCCGTGGGACTTGGCGAAATCAGCCACCGCCTGGTAGTCCTCCTGGCTGGGGCCAAAGGAGGAAGCGAACTGATCCGCGGTCAAATAGCGGCGAAAATTGGCGCTGGACGGCTGATACATCTCTTGCAGCAGGTTGGTGAGTTTCTCGCGGTTGCGCAATGGCAAGCCGATGGCCAGGTCCAGGCGCCTGCCGCCCTCAAGCCGGCCGATGGGCGCGAGCCGTTTGGCAACCGGGGGCACATGGCCTCTGAGAGCCTGTTGCGCCGCCTGGGCCGGCAACGGGCACCCCAGCCAGCACGCCGCCATCAGCGCCGTTGCGGCGAGCAGGCCGCCTGGAAATGCGCTTGACTCCGCATTCCGGGCAACGCTCGACGGCAAGGCCGCCAGGGGGGAATGGACCCGGCTCAACCGCATAAAAAGCCTCCTTTGCATTTTTGTAAACTAGCATACTCCCCAAAACTCTTCAACATGCCCGGGCGCCGGCGGCGCCGGAAGATGTTTTGCCCCGCCGGCTCCGGCGCGCCTGTCAATCCTGCATTCACCGTGTTGCTCCCCGCTGGCCGGACTGTCCATCGTTTCCAATTCCGGCCCGGCGTCGCCCGCGGACGAAAAACCGTCCGCGCGGCCATGCCCGGGCCAAGCCAGCAAATTGAACCACGGAACCTCACAGCATAACATAGCCCATAACGCGGCTTTGGACAACGGGAAGAGATGGAGTTTTCGTAACGCGTCAGTGACGGAGGGTAAAGGTCGGTAGAGTTCTGTCGAGCCGTGACTTTTTCCCAGGAAATCGAGTTTCGGCTCGACAGAGTCTCGCCCTACCGTCCATGACTGAGGCATTACGAGTTTTCGTCCGTGAGGAGTCGGCGGCCGGGATACGCCAGCGTGAACGGCCGGGGAGGTCGCGCTCCCGAACAAAACGACAAGGCGGAATTCATCTTCCCGCATTTGATTTTTCCGGCGGAATGGCTATTATGGAAGGGAATGAATATGGAGAATGAAATGATATGAAATTTTTCCAAATCGCAAAACGAACGGTTCTGTTTTTGGTCGTGAACTTCCTGGTGATGTTCACGCTGGTCATAATTTTGCAACTTTTCGGCGTGCAACAGCGCCTGCGGATGGACAATGGCAACTACGACACCCTGCTGATCTTCTGCTGCGTCCTAGGCATGGGGGGCGCCTTTATTTCGCTCCTCCTGTCCCGGTTCATGGCCAAATTGCTCCAGGGCGTCCAGGTGGTGAATCCCAGCTCGACCGACCGCGAGGAACAATGGCTGGTGCAGACCATTTATCATCTGGCCCGTTCCGCCGGGCTTTCCGCCATGCCGGAAGTCGGCATCTATCCGTCGCCGGAAATCAACGCCTTTGCCACCGGCCCCTCCGAGTCCCAGGCGCTGGTGGCCGTTTCGTCCGGCCTCCTCCGCACCATGCGCCCGGAGGAAATCGAAGGGGTGCTGGGACACGAGATCACCCACATCGCCAACGGCGACATGGTGACGCTGACCTTGATTCAAGGCGTGGTCAACACCATCGCCATGTTTCTGGGGTGGGTGCTGGCGCTGATGCTTTCGCAAAATTCCCGCAACGACGGCCGCCGCGGCGGCGGCAGTTGGTTCATGCAATACATGATGCAACAGCTTTTCCAGAGTGTCTTCATGGTGCTGGGGTTTTTGGTCGTGGCCAAGTTTTCGCGCTGGCGTGAATTCCGGGCCGACGCCGGCGGCGCGCGCCTGGCCGGACGCGATCACATGCTCTCCGCGCTGCGGCGGCTCAAAGTCATTCACGAGGAGGGCGCCGACCATGCCGGCCCGCCCAATCCGTCGTTGCAAGCCCTGCAAATTTCCGGCAAGAGCGGGGGATTTCTGGCCCTGCTCGCCACCCATCCGCCAATTGAAGACCGCATCGCCCGGCTGGAACGCCCGGTGATTGGTTAAGGAAGACCATCAAGTGCGCCATCGCCGGAAGCCTGGGACTCTCAAAGAACTGGAAGCGCGGTCTTGCGCTGATGAGACGCAATGCGCGGTGGCCTTGCAGCCCCCCTGCCCATTCCCGGAAATGGGGTTATGTTGTTCATCAATTCTTTGATGCCCTGCTTTCCATCCCAAAATCATCCGGCGGCACAGCCAGGTGATCGGGTGTCTCAAGTTCAATTGCACAAAAAGTGTTTGGCGCCGTTTTCTTGAAAAACAGACCCTTTCTGGCATAGGCATTCAAATAACCGCTTGCAGAGGTTTTATGATTCTTGCTCACCTCTTTCCCCATCAACTTCAAAATCTCCGTCACATGCAGGGCTTTCCCTGCTTTCAGCAAGACTTGCCGCGCTATTGCAATATCGCTGCCCTCCCGCAATTTCACCGGAGCGTCACCCCCGGTATCTGCTTTTGGAAGGTACTTTAGGCTATCTGTAAGTCCTTGAATATAAGACCTTTTCAGCTTAATTTCGTTGTCCAGTTTCGTGATGTCGGCCTGTAAAGAGACTATATTTTGCTCCTCTTTCTCAATCAGTCTTTGCAATTGTTTTCTTGAACTCATACGCGCAACGTATCATACGGAAATAAAATAGCAAGAAAATAATGTGAAAAAGATTTGACTTTTCAGATTATTGCCTTTATCATATCCGTAATGAATACGCTAGAGTCTGTACATCAACGACTTGAGAACATTAAGCGCGAAACCGATACGGGCGTCGAGTTTTGGATGGCCAGAGAGATTCAATCTGTTCTGGGTTATGATAAATTCGACAATTTCGAGAATGTGATTCAGCGGGCGATAACCGCTTGCGCATCGTCAGAGCAAGAATCCGCGAAGCATTTTCTTGAAACCAGGAAAAAGGTCGCAATCGGAAGCGGGGCGCAAGTAATGCGCAAGGACTATTTCCTGTCGCGGTATGCCTGTTATTTGATCGCCATGAACGGAGATACCGCGAAACCTCATATTGGCATTGCCCAAACATATTTTGCGGTAAAGACAAGGGAGCAGGAGGTTTCCGAACAGCAGGGACGGCTGGATTGGCGGGAGAAAGTGAAGCAGGCAACGAAAGAATTAACGTCGGCGGCAAATGCGGCGGGGGTTAAACATTTTGGCTGGTTCCATGAGGCTGGATACCGGGGGCTTTACAATATGCCCCTCGCCGCAATTAAGCAGCGAAAAGGGCTGGCTGAGGGGGATAATCTATTCGACCACTCTGGACTGACAGAGCTTGCGGCAAACGCATTCAGGGCCACGCAGACGAAAGAGGCATTGAAAGCGCGGCAAGTGAGATCGGAAACGAAAGCCAACGAGACCCATTTTGAGATTGGGCAAACTGTTCGCAAAACAATGGAGGCAATTGGTGGCACGATGCCCGAAAATCTTCCGGCGCAACCGTCCATAAAGAGGATTGCCGCAAGAAAGGAAAAACAACTCATATCGCCGCCAAAGGAAATCTCATTGCCCGGCATAGATGACGCAATTGTTTAGACCGAATAGTCCAAACGCACGGACAATCGAAAATCGCAAATTCAGAACTTTCACTGAGAACTTCTTCTTTCCGTGGAAACTTTTTGAGTCAAACCTCCGAGCATAAATAGTGCCAAGCGCGAAAATTTATAGAATAAACGCCAAATGCAATCTAACCGTACACGACCCGAAATTGCCACCCGGTCATACCATATCGCTTTCCGTCGCGTCCCGCATACAACCGCGTTCAATTCAGCGCCACGCCTTTGCGGATGTAGGTCGGCACATCCAAATCCTCGCCGTGGCGGATGGTTGGCTCGCTCTTGTCGAAACGGCCTTTGAAGACAATTTCCAGGGGAAGTTCCTTCTGCAAACGCGCGGATTTGCGGCGGGGCTGGCCGGTTTGGCGGCTGTAAAGCTGCTCCTTTTTTTCGTTGGACATCTCCGGGGGAGGCGCGACGAATCGCGAGGGAGGATGCGGCGTGGCCGACGGGTCGAGGAATTGCATGGCGGAGGCGTCCGCCGCCCCCGGGGCTTGCGCCGCCGACGACGGGTCGGCGGACAAGCGGGCGGCTTCCGCGGCGCGCCGGCTCGAGGCAATGAGTGTGACGGAGAGACGGCCGCTGAAAGCCTCGTCAATGACGGCCCCGAAAATCAGATGCGCGTTTTCACACTGGCGCTGGAGCGGCCCCATGATCTTGTTGACTTCACTCATGGTCATATCGGGGCCGCCCGCCAGGCTGACCAGGACGGCATCGGATTGGTGGAGGGCCTGGCCGCCGTCCAGGAGCGGATGGGCCAGAAGCTTTTCAATGACTTGTTCGCTCCGTTTCTCGCCGCCCGCCTCGGCCGCGCCAAAGGAACTGGCGGCGTGACGCCCGCGGGTGACCGAACAAAGATCGGCAAAATCCACATTGATCAAGCCGGTCTGGGTGAGGAGACGCCAGATGCCGCGCAATCCGTCCGCCATGAGGGTGTGGCCGACGACAAAGGTCTCCAGGACGCTGGTGTTTTCGTCCAGCAGTTTGAAAAGTTTCTGGTTGGGCAGGCAGATGACGGCATCGGCGGCCGCTTTCAACTCCTGCAACCCGGCGTCCGCCTGGCGCTGGCGGCGCCCGCCCTCGAAGTCGAAGGGCAGGGTGGCCATGGCCAGAACCAGGGCGCCGCTTTGGCGGGCCACGCGGGCCAGGACGGGAGCGGCGCCCGTGCCGGTGCCGCCGCCCAGGCCGGCCAGGATGAAAAGGATGTCCGCCCCCGCGCAGAACGAAGCGAGCTGGGCCGCGTCGTCCTCGGCGGCGGCGCGGCCCTGTTCGGGATCGCCCCCGGTGCCCAATCCGCGGGTGCGCTTCTGGCCGAGGACCCATTTGTGCGGGAGGGGTGAAGCGGCCAGGGCCTGGGCATCGGTGTTGAGCAGAAGGAAATCAACGCTGTCCAGCTTGGTTTGAGCGAGGAAGCCGGCGGCGTTGCACCCCGCGCCGCCGACGCCGCAGACTTTGATGGAGATTTTCTTCTTGAGCGCGGCCGGATCCGTGATTTCCACGGGCGCGCTTCCGGGGTTGGCAAGGGGGGTGGTCATGGTTAGGTTTTGAATATTTCGGCCAGGGTGCGCTTGAAGCCGCCGGCCAGGCCGCCGTTGCTTTTGCGTTTTTGCTGGAGGGAGCCGAACCGGACCAGGCCGATGGCGGTGGCAAACTCGGGCTGGTCCAGGGCTGACTTCAGACCGCTGATGGAATTGGTCTTGCCGGGAAAAGCCGGCAACTGGAAGATGCTTTCCGCCAGGGACTGGAGATGGGGGATGCGGGCGCCGCCGCCGCAGAGGAACACGCCGGCGCGCAAGCACTCCAGCCAGCCCAGATGGGAGATTTCGCGCTCGATCAGCTCGAAAATCTCCTCCAGACGCAAGGAGGTGATGCGGTGGAGGTGTTCCAGGTTGATGGTTTTGGAGGGCAGCCCCATCTGGCCGGGCAGTTCAATGGCGCGGCCCTTGACGTCCGGCTGCAGGATGGCGGAGGCGTGGTCCACTTTCAATTGTTCGGCGCGGCCCAGCGGCACTTTCAGTCCGTAGGCCAGGTCGTTGGAAAGATGGTCGCCCCCCACCGCCAGGACGCCGGTGTGTTTGATGATGCCGTCGGAATAGACGGCGTAATCGGTCGTGCCGCCGCCGATGTCAATGACCAGGGAGCCGAGTTCCTTCTGTTCGTTGGAGAGCAGGGCCAGGGCGGAAGCCAGTCCGTTGAAGACGACTTCCTCGACTTCCAACTGCAATCCTTTGACGACGGCAAGGGAGTTCTTGAGGCGGTTGCCGTGGCCGTGGACGACATGAACATCCACCTCGAGCTTGGCGCCGAACATGCCGACGGGGTTGAGGATGCCGCTCTGGGAATCCACCTGGAAGTGCTGGCGGATGGCGTGGATGACGCTGTTCTCCAGCGGGAGATTGATCGCCTTGGCGTTTTTGATCGCGTCCTGCACATCCTCCTCGGTGATTTCCCGGTCGGCGGAGACGACGGGATGAACCCCATGATTGCTGAAGCCGCGGATGTGATTGCCGGTGACGCCCAAATAAACGCTGCGGATTTCGACGTTGGCCATTTGTTCCGCCTCGACGATGGCGTTGCGGACGTCCTCCTCGGCCAGGGCCGGCTCGGCGATCTCCCCCTTGCGCACGCCGCGGCTGCGGGCCTGGCCGAGGCCGATGATGTTGAGGGAGCGGCCGCCGCTGATCTCCCCGACCACCGCGCATATTTTTGAGGTGCCAATTTCCAATCCGACAATGATGGAGGGGGAATCAGACATTTTTCCTTTTCAGTTTATTGGGTTTGACAAATTGGTTGAGCAGCGGAGGCAGGGCGCTGCCGGCCACCCAGCGCACCGGCAGGTGGTTGGAGATGGACAGGTCCAGGGTGGCAATGGCTTTGCCCTGTTCCTGGCCGTGGTTGTAAATCGCCCGCCAGCGGCGCAACTGGACATCGAATTGGTCAAGCGAAAAGGTGACATGCGCCCCCTGGCTGGTCGTCGCCTCCAGAATTTCCGGCGACGCCACATCTATGCTCTGCAACTCCACCAGGCCGGCCATGGGCGAGCGATCCAGTTGCGTGAGCAGGCGCAGGGCGGCGAGGACTTGGGGAGATTCGGCCTGGTGGCCGGGGTTCAAATCCCCGGGCGGCACGCCGGTGAGGGTGGGCAGGAGGGCGTTGGCCGGAGCGGGCGTCAGGCGCCAGGCCGGATCCAGGGGCCGCAGGACCACTCCCGTCTCATCGAAATCATGGGGCGCCGCGTTGAACCCGCCGCCGCGGCGCGGTTGCAGAGAGAAGGCCTGGGCCACCGGCTGGCGCTCGGTCACGGAAATCCGCAAAATGTCCGGCAGCACCCGCTCGACGGAGACGCCGGCAATCGGGGAATACATTTCCAAGTCGCGCTTGACGCGCATCAAATCCAGCGACCACAAATTCTGCCCGGGCCGGACCATGGCCCAGCGCCGGATGACCGCCGGCGCGATCACCCCGTCGGTGCGGACTTCCACGCGCCGGATGGCGAAGGCGGGATTCTCATACACCGCGTCCCTTAGGAACCATTGCCCGCCGCGCCAGAAAAGCAGGGCGAACAAGGCCAGGGCCATGACGCCGGCCAGCCCCATCCCGGCGGCGCGCCAGCGCGCCACGCGCATCTGGCGGGTGTGCAATTTGACGTCGAGCACGAACTGGCGCTCGGCAAAGCGGCGGTTTCGATGGGGATGGAGCCAGCGGAACATGTTATTTTCGGGCAGACCGCCGCAGCGCCAGATCAATCATGCGCTGGCAGAGTTGGCCGTAATTCAGCCCGGCGGCGGCGGCGGCTTCGGGCATTATGCTCAACTCCGTCAGGCCGGGCAGCGTGTTGACTTCCAGCACCACCGGGTCCCCCCCGGCGGTGACCATCACATCCACGCGCGCGAAATCCCGTCCGCCGATGGCCCGAAAAGCGCCCAGGGCGGCGGACTGGATTCTGGCGGTGGTGGCGGCGTCAAAATCGGCGGGGCAAAAATGTTGGGCCGCGCCCGCGGTGTATTTGTTGCGGTAGTCGAAGGGGCCGTTCTTGACGCGGATTTCCGCGACGGGCAGCGCGCGATCCTCCAGGATGCCGACGGTGGTTTCGCGGCCGTGAATTTTTTCCTCCAGCAACACCTCCGTGTCGTAACGAAACGCCTCCGCCAGCGCCGCTTCCCACTGCTCCGCGCGCTCCACAAATTGCAGCCCGATGCTGGAGCCTTGCCGCACCGGCTTGAGCACGACCGGCGGGGTCCAGCCGGGCGGCAAATCCGGCCGGGGCGCGCGCAGCACGTCAAAGCGCGCGGTCGGTATGCCCCGGCTCAGGCATCGTTGCTTGGTCAATGCTTTATTGAAGGCGGTGCGGCTGGCCTCGGGGCCGCAGCCGGTGTAAGGCGCGCCCAATTCCTCCAGGCGCGCCTGCACGCCGCCGTCTTCGCCATAAGTGCCGTGCAAGGCGAGAAAAACCACCTCGGTCTCCGGCGGCAATTGCCAGGAATCGCCCGCGGGGTCCAGTTCCCGCACGCGGTGGCCGAGGGCGCGGAGGGCTTTGGCCGCCGCCGCGCCGGAGCGCAGGGACACTTGGCGCTCGGCGGACGGCCCGCCCAGCATGACACAGATATTCAAGGCTCTGTTCAACATGCGATGAAATTCTCCACAGCTTTAATTTCTTCCGGCGTCAGGCCGTAGAGGCGATAGACGATCTGGTCAATCAATGCGTCGGTGAAGGCGATTTGCGATTCCAAAGGGAGAATGGCGGACTTGGATTGCTCGAAAAGCGAGCGGAGATTCCTTTCGGCAGATAGGTTGAAATCTACGTTGGCAGCGGCAAGCTCCTTGCGGTTCTTATTCAAGTGCGCAAAGACTTCAGCGGTGTCGAGCTTCCAAAACTCATCGAGTCTGGTTTTGGGCTTGAGGCTGTGAGCATCAATGCCGTGAAAACCTCTGAGGTCGGTCACGAATTGTTTGGCGATGGCCCTCTTGTCCAGGCTCAGGGCCGTCATGCGTTCGGCCAGGAAAGCCAACAGGTCGTGGACGACATCGGCGCGCTCCGGTTTGGCGGCAAGCTGCTCGGCGGCGAAAGCCAGCACTCCTTCCCAGTTCCCGTCCGGCAAGCCGCGTTGGTAAAGCAGCCTCGCTTTAGCGAGGAAAGCAGCGCGTTTGG
>Ga0326728_10013826_pt1 | contig 17384 bp, 14 predicted proteins | sample MB3enrmetagenome_FD_207602 | JGI IMG/M metagenome (GOLD analysis project Ga0326728, IMG submission 207602) | Lab enriched peat soil microbial communities from McLean, Ithaca, NY, United States - MB31MN | ecosystem: Environmental > Terrestrial > Soil > Wetlands > Peat | place: USA: New York... | reverse complement strand
TCTTCAGGCGCGTCGTGGCGCCTCAGATGTTGCGGATCGCGCTCCCCGGCCTTGGCAACAACTGGCTGTCGCTTCTCAAGGACACGTCGCTCGTGTCGGTGATCGCCCTCAACGACCTTTTGCGCACGACGCAGGTTGCTGTGGAGCGCACGCGCAGGCCGTTCGAGTTCTATGCCATAGCCTGCGCCATCTATCTTGCGATGACGGCCCTCTCGACGCTTGCCATCGCGCGTGCCGAAAAGGCTGCACGGCGCGGCTGGAGGCAGCCAGGATGATTCATTGGCAGCTTTTCGAAAGATTCGGTCCCCGCATGGCGGACGGTTTCGTTGTTACGCTCGAACTTGCCCTCGGCTCGGTCGCACTGGCGCTCTTGCTTTCGCTGCCAGCCTCGCTTGGGCGCGTCTCCGCCTCGAAACCGGTCAGCGCGGCGCTTTTCGCCTACACCTACATCTTTCGCGGGACACCTCTGCTCGCTCAGCTCTTTCTCATTTATTACGGCTCCGCCCAGTTTCAGGCGGCACTTGCCGCTGCCGGGTTGTGGTGGCTTTTCCGCGACCCGTTTTTTTGCTCGCTCCTCACCTTCACGCTGAACACCGCTGCTTATCAAACGGAGATTTTTGCCGGAGCGATTCGCGCTGTGCCTCTCGGCCAAATCGAGGCAGCGAGGGCAGCCGCTATGCCGCCGATGTTAGCGGCGCGAAGGATTATCTTTCCGCAGGCGGCCGCAGTTGCACTGAGGCCGTTTGGGAACGAACTGATTTTGATGGTAAAGGCAAGTGCGCTCGCAAGCGTCGTCACGGTCTACGATCTGCTTGCAACGGCTAAGATGGCGTTCCAACGAACTTACGACTTCCAAGCCTATATAGCGGCGGCGATCGTTTATGTATTGACTGTGGAGATTATCCGCCGCCTATGGAACGCGCTGGACAAAAAGCTTATCCGGCACAAGATAGCATGTTAAGAATAAGCAGGTTTCACCCATCCGGAAGAGTTGGCCGGACCCGGGTGGGGCAGGGGTCCGGCCCTCTGGGCACTTGAGAGGGAATGACCAAAGCAATCCTTGGGCATGGATTGACAGAGATCATAACGAAACACTCGTGTTGCTCTTCAATGAGTCGAGCTAGCTACCTTGTTAACCGGCTGAGCTACAAGTTTGCGTTACACCGGTGCTTCGTTAGAACTACAACTATTACGAGAATCATCCGCCGGCAACATCTTTTGCGCGAGCTTGAAAAGGATTCCCGTTAAGGTTGTAGAAAAAACACCGGTAGGCTGATTATGCAACTTGCACTCATAACTGGGGGTGCTGTCCGTATCGGCAGAGCTATAGCTTTATATTTGGCCAAAAGCGGATTTTCTATCGCTATACAATACAACCGTTCTGAGGCGGAGGCTGTAGATACTGTCGAAGCCATATCGCAACTTGGCGGCAAAGCCGCCTGTTTCCGCGCATCTCTGGCAGAGCATGCGGAGGTTGAGGCGCTGATCCCCGAAGCCGCAAAGGCCATGGGAGGACCGGTCACCTGCCTTGTGAACAACGCCTCTCATTTCGCGGACGACCGCCTGCCAGCGCTCACGCTAGCAAGCTTGCGCGCCCATATGGCGGTCAACCTCGAAGCGCCCATTTTCCTCGCCCAAGCCTTCGCGGCACAACTTCCGGGCGAGCTCTCCGGAAACATCGTCAACATCATCGATCAGCGCGTTCTGCGGCCGAATCCGCAATTTTTCTCTTACACACTCTCCAAATCGGCGCTTTGGGCGGCCACGCAAACCTTGGCACAGGCTCTCGCGCCCCGCATCCGCGTGAACGCCATTGGCCCCGGTCCCACTCTCGGCAGCGTCTACCAAAGCGAGGCCGACTTCGCGCATGAGTGCCGCTCAATGCCGCTCGGCCATGGCACAACGCCGGACGAAATCGCCGAGGCCGTCCTTTTCATTCTGCGCGCGCCTTCGATGACGGGGCAAATGATCGCGCTGGATGGCGGGCAGCATCTCCTATGGCAAACGCCCGACATCCGCGTTACATAACGCTTTATGCCGGACATGGACGAGACGATTGCGGTAAGCGCGGACGGCGCGGTTTCCGATGGCGAGCGGAGCGATGAGCTGAGCGGCCCGGGGGCGATCGCTGCTTACGTCAAGCACCTCGGCAGCGGTCCCGGCGTTTACCGCATGCTCGATAAAGCGGGCGAAGTTATCTACGTCGGCAAAGCGCGGAACCTCAAAAACCGCGTGCAAAATTATGCGCGGCTCGGCGGACATACCAATCGCATCGCGGCGATGATCCGCTCCACGGTAGCGATGGAGTTCGTGAATACCGCGACCGAGGCGGAAGCGCTTCTCCTCGAAGCCAATCTCATCAAGCGCTTCAAGCCGCGCTACAATGTCTCGTTTCGCGACGACAAGTCGTTTCCCTATATCGTCATCCGCCGCGATCAGGAAGCGCCGCAAATCGCCAAGCACCGCGGCGCGCGGACGCTCAAGGGCGACTACTTCGGACCTTTCGCAAGCGCGGGCGCCGTGAACCGTACCATCAACACGCTGCAACGCGCGTTCCTGCTGCGGTCCTGCTCCGACAGCGTCTATGAGAGCCGGACCCGGCCTTGCCTGCTGTTCCAGATCAAGCGCTGCTCCGCGCCCTGCACCGGCGAGATTTCGCTCGAAGACTACGCCAAGCTCGTCGAGGAAGCCGCAACTTTCCTCCAGGGCAAGACAGACACCGTGCAGAAAAAGCTCAACGCGCTCATGGAGGAGGCCGCGGAAAAGCTGGAGTTCGAGCGCGCCGCGAAATACCGCAACCGGCTGTGGGCGCTCGCGCATATTCAGGCGCATCAGGGCATCAACCCGCAAGGCGTGGATGAAGCCGACGTGTTTGCGATAGCGCAGGAGGGCGGGCAGACTTGCATTCAGGTTTTCTTCTTCCGCAACAGCCAGAACTGGGGAAACCGCGCTTATTTTCCGCGCGCCGGCCTCAGCCTGACTGCGGAGGAAGTGCTCGGCTCGTTTATCTCCCAATTCTACGACGATAAAATCGTGCCTCGCTGCATTTTGCTTTCAGCCGGCGTGCCGGAGCAAGCCCTGATCGCAGAAGCGCTATCGACAAAGCTCGGGCGCAAGGTTGAGGTGCTCACCCCGAAGCGGGGCGAGAAGCGCGAGCTTGTGGAGCATGCCATCCAAAATGCTAGGGAGGCGCTCGGCCGCAAGCTCGCCGAAAGCTCGAGCCAGGGCAAGCTCTTGGCCGCGGTTGCAACCGTTTTCGGCCTCGAGCGCACGCCGCGCCGTATCGAGGTTTACGACAATTCGCATATCATGGGTACGAACGCGGTCGGCGCCATGATCGTCGCGGGCCCCGAAGGCTTCGTGAAGAACCACTACAGGAAGTTCAACATCAAGGCCGAAGGTTTCACGCCCGGAGACGATTTCGGCATGATGCGCGAGGTGCTGACCCGGAGGTTCAAACGGCTGCTCAAGGAGCATGGCCTTCCGGCAGGCGAAACCGCGGCGGCGGATGATGGGCAAGGCCCCCTCACCCAACCCTCTCCCCAAGGGGAGAGGGCTATTGGCGTCCCCTGTCCCGGCGGTGAACAGGGAGCTATTGGCGTCCCCTCTCCCCCGCGGGGAGAGGGACAGGGTGAGGGGGGACTTTCCCCTGCCGATGAGTTGGAGCCGGCCGGGGACGAAAGCGAAGAGGAAGCCGAAGCCCAAGGCGGAGATGTAGGGGCTTGGCCGGACCTTTTGCTCATCGACGGCGGCGCCGGCCAGCTCTCCGCCGCTGAGGAGGTCCTGAGCGGACTTGGCCTTCACGGCCTGGCCATAGCCGGCATCGCCAAGGGACCGGACCGCAACGCCGGCCGCGAACGTTTTTTCATGCCGGGCAAACCGCCGTTCAGCCTCGCGCCGAACGATCCTGTGCTCTATTTCGTGCAGCGCCTGCGCGACGAAGCGCACCGCTTCGCCATCGGTTCGCACCGGGCCAAGCGCAAGAAGGCATTGAGCGAGACGTCCCTCGACGACATTCCAGGCATTGGCCCCTCGCGCAAGCGCGCGCTCTTGAGGCATTTCGGCTCGGCGAAATCCGTGAGCCGCGCCGGACTTCCCGATCTTCAGGCTGTGGCGGGGATCAGCGCCGCCATGGCCCAGCAGATTTACGACTATTTCCACGACCGGAAATAGCGGCCGCTGGCAAAAACCGGCCACCTCGAGAACGCCCGCCCGCTTCGTTCTGTGGCGCGCTAGAACACATGAAAGGCTGCCCCCTGAACGGGCGCGCGGCCTGACCAACGGCTAAGATAAAAAAGCTTGTGCTTAGGCTCGCGGAAACATATGCTTTGCACGCCACATGCGAATATTTGAATTCCATGTGACAGTCTTAGCTGCTCTGCACAAACAGAAGTTGTGCACGCCGGTGCTGCAGCCAGCAAGGGAGGCTCCTTGCCCGGCTAGATCGGGCGTTTTAGTGTTAGCGACAGTCTGCAAAAACGCTATTCAACGATAAAACAGAAAATTTGGAGAGGGACGCCATGAAGCAAACGATGACCGATATCATGACGCAGATCATGCCATTTATGACGCCGCTCGCCTATGTGGGCGCCGCGGTGCTCGGGATTGGCGTCTTGGCTTGGCTGCTTTGGATCTTTTCCGGCTGGTGCACTTGGCTATTGCGGCTTACCGGCCGCTTGTTGATCCTCATCGGACTGGTCTTCCTGGCCAGTCAGGCGGCGGCCGTGTTCCTCCAACTGCCGCAGGAACTCGACCTTGGCGCTGTTGCTATGTTTGGGTTCAAGACGCAGCCCTTCTGGGTCGTCGGCCTCATTTTCTTCATTCCAGGTTTCGTGCTGCGCATTTTTGGGGCCTTCCGGCCCACGCACTAGCGGCAGGAAATACTGGCTAGCTCAAACCTACCTTAGGCCCCGCTCTCTTTGCCGGATCGCGGGGCACACCCGCGGCGGTTGTGCCGCGTTTGCTGTTCCGAACGCCTTATTCGCTAACAAGCTACAGCACGGCCCGGCGGAAGGCCCGCTTCCAGCTTGCCCCAGCCCCCGTGCTGGCACTGCTATGCGAATGCGCTAGCTTATACGTTTGCTCACCAAGTAGGACAGCGGCATTGCAAGGATAAATCCAGCAATCGCCGCTAACGGGATCGTTTTCGAACCCTCGTTAAGAAGACTCGGATCGCTCACGACGACGAGGACGGCGGTACCCGCAAGTGCTGTTCCCAACATCACCCAAATTACGAGCGCAAGCTTGAACATTGGCTTTCTCCCTCGAGATTCTGTCTCTGCCAGGATAAAGCCACTAAGCCTACGTGAAGTTGCGGTATTGATTTTTGGCAAATTGAGGCCCGAATTGGCGGGGCTGCGCCGTTTTGGCGCGGCGTTTTTCCAGCGCCGGAGCGGCCGGCACTTTCCCGGAACGCAAAACGGCGCACTTTCGCGCGCCGTTTGTCTGTCTAGCGTTTGGGGGGAGGTGGGATGGGGCAGGTTATTTCAGGGGCTCGTAGCCAAAGGGGTTGAACTTATAGGTTAGCACGAGGCGGCCCGTTTGGATGTCTGGCTGGTCCGTGACCCTGTAATGGAGGGTATGTTCGTCGAGAACGATACTGCCCGCATACAGCGTCTGCTGATCGAGGCTTGTGTAGCGGTATTCACCCTTCAAGAACCAGGACCCTCCAAGGTTCGTCTCGATACCGGCGCCAGCCGTCCAGCCGGAGAAGGTGCTATTTTGCGCGCCAGTAGGCAGATCGAAGTGCGCTTCGGTGTAGCCCGCCAATCCGTAGAACAAGGTGTTTGGATTGACAAGATAACCGACGCGGCCGCCGACGGTCCAGGAATCTGTCAAGTTGAACGGCGCGCTGCCACTGAGGAAAGTATGACCGTTCCAGCTAAGACCGCCGCTTAGGCTGCTATCAATGCTGGCAAAATCGTAATCGAAGAAAGCACCAACGACAAAGTGGTGGTCGAGCTGCCTGTCGTACCCAACCTGCACCGTTCCAAAGCCGCCCATACCGCCGATGCCATTAGCTTCGGCAAACCCTGAGAGCAAGCCAATACTTGCGTCCGCTCTAGCGTCGCTGCTCGTGGCGCCGCCGCCACCGCCTACGCCGAGATAAAAGCCAGTCCAGCTAATGCCGGGAGCATAAACCGGGGCGTCTTTCAAGCCGCCGCCAGCGTAAATATCGGCAGCGTAAGCAGCGCCGCCCATACCGAGAACCGCCGCAAACGTTGCGGCAACAAGTGTTTTTTGCATTGTGTGTATTCCCCTAAATTGCCCAGAAGAACGCAACGCAACGCTTACGGCGAGATAAGAGAGACGCGATCTCTTCGTCTGGCTTCGGGGAACCTACGTCGATTCTTGGTTGAGGACATCCACAAAACACAACCCAAGATATAAAGCGGTGGAATTGTTGCGGCGAGGCAACACGCCCTGGTTGCGGCGTGTGGCGGTCCGCAAAAAAACGGCGCACTTTCGCGCGCCGTTTGTCTGTCTAGCGTTGGGGGTAGGGAGAGATGGGGCAGCTTATTTCAGGGGTTCGTAGCCTTGGCCGAGCTTATAGACGAGGCTCACGCGGCCAGTTTGCACGTCCGGCTGATCCGTAACCCGGAGATGACCCGCGAATGCGGTGAGGACCGTCTGCTGGTCAAGCTGGGTGAAGCGGTATTCGCCCTTGAGGAACCAGTTGCCACCGAGCCGGGTCTCCAAGCCGCCGCCGACCGAGTAGCCGGAGAACGTGCTGTTGGTGAGGGGGTGCGGGAAGCTGAAATCGGCTTCGGTGTAAGAGGCCAAGACGTAGGCGAGCGTGTTCGAATTCACGAGATAGCCGACGCGGCCGCCCACGCTCCACATATCGTTCAGGTCGCCACTTGCAGAAAGAGAGGTGCCGCCGAGGGAGATGCGGGCGCTGCTGGTGATGTCTGTAAAGTCGAAGTCAGCGAAGACGCCCACAACGAAATGATGGTCGAGCTGGTAGTCATAACCAACTTGGACCGTGCCGAGGGCTCCTTCTCCGCCAATTCCATTAAGTTCACCGGAGAGGCCGCCGAAGGACGCCGTACCGTCGTGATTGACGGCACCGCCGCCGACACCGATACCGGCGTAAAAGCCAGTCCAGCTTGTAGCTGGCGCATAAACCGGGGCGTCTTTCAAGCCGCCGCCAGCGTAGATATCAGCAGCGTAAGCCGCGCCGCCCATACCGAGAACCGCCGCAAGCGTTGCGGCAACGAGTGTCTTTTGCATTGAGTGTATTCCTCTAAATTGCCCAGAAGAACGCTACGCAACGCTTACATTGAGAGGGGAAAGTATTGAGGGGTGAACTCTTGGCCCCTGCTGAGCTAGGGCTAACGTGATTCGAGGTCGTTACTGCTCTAAATTTCAATCGGGAAATCTGATTTGCACGAAATGTTGCCAAATAACACGCAACTATAGGTAGAATATACAATAGCGGCAACTATTGCGATTACTTTTGAGCTAGGAATGCCACGCGCCAGATGGTGCCGCCCGCATCATCGGACACGTAGAGGGCACCGTCTGCGGCCTCCGCCACGCCCACCGGCCGGCCCCAAACGTGATCGTTATCGATCACGAAGCCCGTCAGGAAATCCTCATACTCGCCAGTAGGTACGCCATCGCGCAGAAGGATGCGCACGGCCTTGTAGCCGGTCCGCAAGGCGCGGTTCCAGGAGCCGTGAAAGGCCACGAAGGCTGAGCCCTTATACTCCGCCGGAAACGCAGCGCCGGCGTAGAAGGTCATGGCCAACGGCGCGGAATGCGGCTGCAACGGTACGTCCGGGGTGGCAATCTTGCCCGCCAAGTCCGGCCGTGCGCCCTTCCAGCGCGGGTCCTCATGATCGCCCATATACCACCACGGCCAGCCATAAAACTGGCCTTCGCGGATACGGGTTACATAGTCGGGCGGTAGATCGTCGCCGAGGCCGTCGCGCTCGTTCGTGGAGCAATAAACCTCGCCAGTGTTGGGATGCACCGCAAGGCCAACGCAGTTGCGGATGCCGGTTGCGAAGATGCGTTCGCCCTTTCCCTCGGGTGTGAACGTGAGAACGTCCGCCCGCTTCTCTTCGAACCCCCAGGCGGCGCCCAGCCCATACTCCGCCTGCCAAGCTGCGATCTGCTGCGGAGTCTTTGCCGGCATGCCTTGCGCATCGTTCGTTGCCGAGCCTACGGACACGAACATGCGCGCGCCATCGTTGGAGAAGGCCACATCGCGGGTGACATGCCCGCCATGCGTGCGAGAGAGTTGCGGCACGACGGCGCCGGCGGCAGACCGGGACTTCAGATCGCCTTTCTCATAGGCGTACCGGATGACGCGATTGTTCTCCCCGATGTAAACCCATCTGGGCTCGGGCCCCGGCGGATAGAAAGCGATGCCGAACGGCCCCGAGAGACCGCTGGCGTAAACGGTGTTTATCGCGAGCTTGCCGTTCCCGTCCGGCCTCAAGATACGGATGCGGCCGGCGGCGGACTCGGCCACGAACAGATCGCCATTAGGAGCGGTGCGGATGAGGCGCGGCTCTTCCAGACCTTCGGCGAAGAGTGTGACTTCGAAACCTTCCGGCGCTTGCGGCTTTGCGCCGGGCGGACGGTCTGTCACGCGGGGCGGGTTGCTCGCGGAGCGCGTCTCGTAAGGCGGAGGCAGCCCGGCGATGGCGATCCGGTGGCGCAGCCCGGGCCGGTCCTGACGCCAATCTCCGAAGATGGACCCCTCCGCAGCGGCCGCAGCCTCTTTCGCCGGCGCGAACGCCGTGCCATTCAGGGTTTTGAGGTAGGCGATAATGTTCGCACGATCTTTGCGGTCCGGCACGGAAAGGGGCATCGCTGTGCCGGGCACCGCAACCGGTGGATTCTTCAAATAACGGTCGAGATGGCTATCGTCCCAGGTCCAGTCCTTGGATCTCAGCGCAGGCGAATAGCTGAAGCCCGTGGAGGCGGCCTTACGCCCCGATACGCCGCGCAAATCCGGGCCTTGCCCTCCCGCTCCGTCATTCGGGTGGCAAAGCGCGCATTGCTCCTTGAAAAGTGCGATCCCTCGCGCAGCATCGCCTTCCGGCGCGGCCGCATGCAGCATGCCGCTTACGCCCGCGAAAAAAGCCGCGGCAAAGAATACAAAAAACTTAGTTTTATCCATCTCGCCCGTCCGCGCAAGACTCTGGCCCGGTGCTGAACAAGAGGGCCGTCTTCCGGGTTCCAAGCTGGCTCAGCGGCCGCGATAGCGCGCAATCAGCGATTGAATGAACGTCCGGTATGCCGCGGCCAGGGCGCCATCGCGGATGACAAGCACGTTCTCGGCATTGCCGCGCGCACTGTTCGAAAAATTGAAGCTCCCGGTTACAACGGTGCCGTCTGCCACGAGCGTTTTGATATGCAGGAAGTTATGCGGAACGTCCGGCGCGTATTTGATGCTCGGCTTAGCTGAAAGCCGGCCGCGCACCTTCTCCCAGGTGTTAATCTTGTCCGCGCCAACTCCGCTCTGCCGCCATTGCTCTACCACGCCCTCCATTTGCGTGCCGTCGCACACGCCCTCGAGCACGACGCCGCGGTCGATGGCTTCCGAAAGCGCGGCGAGGATCGGGCCGGAGGAGAACAGCATGGATGCCACCGTGATCCGCTCGCCGGCTGCGTCGATGGCCTGTACGATCTCGCGCGTAATGCTCTGGCCCTCCCCCGGCGCGAAGGAAACGGTCACAGGCACCCCGCCGATTGAAACCGTGCCGGTATCGCGCAATCCCGATGAGGGCAAGATCTCGTCCGCATTCCACAGATCGCCGAAATCCGTCGTGTAGTAGCTGGCGAGATCGTGCGAGCGCAGCACGATGATGTTGTTCTCCTGGAGGCCGAAGGCATCGTTGGTGAAATTCGCAGAGCCGGTCAGCACCGCAGCGGCAGGCGAAAGCGCATCGCGCACGATGTATTTGTTATGCATGAGCGCGTGCTTTTCGGGGTGGCCTGGCTGCACGCCGGTGATGCCCTTCAGCTCCCCGACGTCTTGGATATGGTCGAGAAATTCGGCGGTGCCGCCGGGCGCCAGGTCGTTGCCCGGCTCGCCGCCTTGCCCCGCTGCCGCTGCGGAGTCGAAAAGGACGCGGATTGCGACGCCCGCAACCGCCCGCTCTTTCAGCGCCGCCTGCACCTTATCCGCCGCGCTGCCTTCGAGCCGGAAGTCGTAGATGGCGATATCGAGCGTGACCGAGGCTCCGCGGATGAAGGCCGCAACATAATCGGCGGCCGCTTCGATTTGCACGTCGCGTTTGGCGTCGGGCGTATCCGGCGCGGCTCCGGCTTCTTGGAAAAGAATGGCTTCGATCGCGCCGCCCGCTGTCACAACCATTTCCATGCAATCGCTCCTATCGCCGGCCGAAGCCAACCGGCCTTCTTTCTTTTTCTAAGCCGGACTCGGAAGGTTTGACAGCTTTTTATCTCCATCAGGTGTTGCCCTGCATTTTATCCTAGTTCGTCTTGCGCGGGGCGGAACATGGTTTGACATATTCGTGAGCTTCAGCCGCGCGGCGGCCGCGCCAGCTCGAAGGAAGGGCCTCACTACAGGCGCCGGCCAGTAACGCCGCATCGGCTTAGGTCCAGACAAAGCTTAGAGAAACTATGCCCGCAAAACACGATAGATTGATGTGGCCGTTCTATAAATTGTTTCTTCCTAGCATGTATACTAGCATACTATAATTCAGCCATGAATCCTCATGTGCCGGATATTTTTCTTACAGCGGGAGGTAATGCATGAACGCTAAGGTGAAGTTAGTAGCTGTTGCCGCCGGATTTGCATTACTTGCGACCTCGGTGTCCGCAGTAGCAGCCGAGTCTAGGCAGCATCGGCACTTCGCAAATAAGCCAGTGTATCATCCCACACGTTACGCAGCCATCGGCGATTGGAGACATAGAAATGCGCGCGGCTGGGATCATTCCTGCCTGAACGTTCCTTGGCTCTCCAACATGTTCGCGTGCAGCGCGAAATAAAGTACTTAATTTCGGCCGGCTTGGCTGAAATTATTGGGGAGAGTTTGAGCAGCCGCCGTTTCGCGCGGCAAAAACGCTTTCGAGAGAGCGGCAGTCACGAATTCGCGGCGCCACCAGGCGGCGTCAGCAGCGATTGCAGCTCCTTTTGCTCCTCAGGCGTAAGCGGCGGCGCGGCGCGCGTTTCCGGCTGGCGGCGGACGACGCGCGCGGCAAGGACAATGCCGCCCGCGATGAGGAGCAGCGGCGTCAGCCACAGGATCAGCGTGTTTAGATGCAGCCGCGGGTTCAGAAGGACGAATTCGCCGTAGCGCGCCACGACATAATCGATAACTTGGCTGTTGCTGGAGCCCTTTTCGAGCTGCTGGCGCACGATGAGCCGCAAATCTTTGGCGAGTGGCGCGTCAGAGTCGTCGATCGATTGGTTTTGGCAGACGAGACAGCGCAGCCCAGCGGATATTTCGCGGGCGCGCGCTTCAAGCTTGGGGTCCTTCAGCTGCTCTTGTGGATCGACAGCAAAAGCGGGGGCAAACGAAAGGGCGAGGAGTAGGCCGATAATTAGGGCGGTCACGTTAAGTGCGAAAGCGCCTCGCGATGAGGTTGCAGAGGCGAATAGCGAGAACATGCGCATGGTTCACTCCGCTGGCGCTGGCGCAGACGCCAAAGGCGTTTTGGCGGCGCGCTGGGGCAAGCCGATGCGAAGGCGCCGGTCGAGAAGCGAGACGAGCCCCGCAATGAACATGATCAGCACACCGCCCCAAACCCAGCGCACGAATGGGTGGTAATACATCCGCACCGCAAACGCTCCGCCCTCGAGCTCGTTGCCGAGCACGACATAGACATCCCCGAACGGCCGGGGCGCAATGCCTGCCTGGGTCGTCGCCTGGGGCGGTGCATCGTATCTGCGTTTCGAAGCGATGATCGTTTCGATAAGCTTATCCCCGCGGCGCAACTCGAAAGCGCCGGCAAGCTCGGCGTAGTTCGGCCCGTCGCGCTCGAAGACGTTCTTGAACGTGACCGTGTAACCGGCAAGCTCCACGCTGTCTTTCTGCTTCATGACGGTCAGGCGTTCTGTGTTCCAAGCGCTGGCGCCCGCGATGCCGATCACGGCCACGCCGAGCCCGATATGGCCCAAGGTGGCCGCGAGCTGGCTGCGCCGCATGTTCCAAATCCGGCGCGCGGTCTCGGATAGGGGCGCCGACAAAAACTTCGCGCGCCACAGCACCTCCCACACCGAGCCTGCAAGCACCCATGTGCCAAGGGTCATGGCAAGAACCGTTTTCCACCCGGCCCCGCCTTCGAGGCTTGCGGCCAAGCCTGCGATCAAAGCGGCCGCGGCGGCCGGCCAAAGCCGGTGCGCGGCTTCGCGCAGGTCGCCTCGCTTCCAGGCGAGAAACATGCCGAAGCAAACGGCCAGCAAGAGCGGCATGAAAATCCAAAGCACCGTCGAGTTGAAGAACGGCGCGCCGACCGAGATCTTATCGCCCGTCAAGGCTTCGAGCGCGAGCGGGTAGAGCGTGCCAATGAGCACGATGCCGCAGGATGCCGTCAAAAGCAGATTGTTTAGAACGATGCTGCTTTCCCGCGAGACGAGCGAAAATGGGCTGCCGGCCGAAAGCGCCGCTGCGCGCCAGGCAAAAAGCGCAAGGCCGCCTGCCGTGAACGCGCTCACGATGGCGAGGATAAAAACGCCGCGCGCGGGATCGGAGGCGAACGAGTGCACCGAGGTCAAAACGCCGGAGCGAACGAGGAAAGTCCCCAGCAGGCTGAAGCTGAAAGTGAGGATAGCGAGCAGAACGGTCCATGCCTTCAGGCTATCGCGCTTCTCCATCGCGATGGCCGAATGCAAAAGCGCGGTTCCCGTCAGCCAAGGCATCAGCGATGCGTTCTCGACCGGGTCCCAGAACCACCAGCCGCCCCAGCCGAGCGTGTAATAAGCCCACCAGGAACCAACCCCGATGCCCAGCGTAAGGAAAATCCAGGCGGCGAGCGTCCATGGGCGCACCCAGCGCGCCCATGCCGAGTCCACGCGCCCGAGGATCAGCGCCGCAATCGCGAATGAAAACGCCATGGAGAAACCGACGTAACCCGTATAGAGCAGCGGCGGATGGATGGCGAGCGCCGGGTCTTGCAGGATCGGATTCAGTCCGTTGCCTTCGGCGGGCGCGTCCGCGATGCGCAAAAACGGGTTCGACGTCGCCACGATGAAAATCACGAAGGTGGCCGAGATGGCGCCTTGGACTGCAAGCACCATCGCGCGCAAGTCGAGCGGCAGGTTCCGGCCGAAAAGCCAGACGGCCGCGCCGAAGAGCGACAGGATCAGCACCCACAAGAGCATCGAGCCTTCGTGGTTTCCCCAGACGCCGGAAATTTTATAGAGGAGCGGCTTCGCCGAATGCGAGTTCTCGAAGACGTTTGCGACCGAGAAATCGGAGACCACATGGGCGTAGATGAGCGCGGCGAATGAGTATGCGATGAGCACGAACAGAACCGGCGCGGAGGCATCGGCGATTTTGAGGAGCCGGTTGTCGCGCACCGCAAGGCCGAGAAGCGGGCTTACGCATTGCACGAGCGCAACGCAGAAGGCAAGAATGAGGGCAAAATGGCCCAGTTCAACGATCACGGTTCCGGCTTCCCTCGCTTAAGTCCCTGGCGCTGCTTTCGGTTTTGCGCCTTGCTCTTGCCAATGCCCGCTTTTCTTGAGAGCGGCGGCGACTTCGGGCGGCATGTATTTTTCATCGTGCTTGGCAAGCACGGTATCGGCAGCGAAGACGCCATCCGCCTCGAGCCGCCCTTCGGCAACCGCCCCCTGCCCTTCCTTGAACAGATCGGGAAGAATGCCGCTGTAAGCGACGGGTAGCGACTGCGAGCCGTCTGTCAGTTTGAAGGTGGATGTTGTGCCGGTGCCCTTATGAAACGTGCCGGCCTCGACAAGACCGCCGAGCCGGAAGCGCGTTCCAGGCTTCGGCTGGTTCTTCAAGACGTCGGAAGGGCTCATGAAGAACGTCACTTGCGTTCTCAGCGCGCTCAGCACGAGCGCCGAGGCGATCCCCATCATAACAAGGCCGCCTGCGATCAAAAAGGCGCGGCGCTTCTTTCTAGTCATGATTTGGGCTGCCCCCCTTGGCGTCCGCCGGCGTCAGGCCGAGCCCGCGCGTCAAAGTTTCTATTTGATCGAGCGCTTGCGGTTGCGAGGCAAATTGTGCCCTAGCTGTGGCCGCTGCGTCCTGCGCTTTGCCGGTCTCCTTCAAGACGGCATAAGAGCGGATAAGCTTCAGCCAGCCGTCCAAATCTGCCCCGTTTTCTTTCAGGCGCGCGGCAAGGCGCTCGACCATGCCGCGGATCATGGCGCCCTGAGACGTCTCACCCGAAGCCTGCGCACTGTCCGGCTTTTGGCCCTCCGGCTCCGCGCTCAACGCGGCGAGCTGCTTATAAATCATGCTCTTCCAGGCGCCCGGAATGTTCTCGCCCAGCATCTCGCGGTAAATCTGCTCCGCGTCCTCCTTCCTGCCGTCTTGTGCGGCGAGGATCGCGAGCCAGAACCGGCCGCGCAAGGACTGTGGATTGCGGGCAAGCGCCGCATCGAGGGGTGGCTTGGCCCCGGCCGGCACCACACCGTCGTTAGCAAAAGTCAGGGCTTCGAAAAGGCCGAGCAGCCTGTCCTCGTCCTCGCCGGTGAGCTGCATCGACCGGCGATACGCCTCGGCAGCTTTGTCGAATTGGCCGGTCTTGAAATAAACTGGAGCGATGACGGTCCAGCCGGCCGCGTCCTTCGGATTGGCCCGCAGGCGGCGCTCCACATTGGCGATTTGGATGGCGATCGACTGCTGCGAAGGGGGCGCGTTGAGCCGCGCCTCAAGCGGCTGGTCGCTCATGCTGGGCGCTCCAAACATCGCATAAAGCCCCACGGCTCCGGCCGCGATCACCGCCGCCAATGCAAAGAACGCTATATTCGCACTGAAATAGGCTGGCTCGCCGGAGGGAACAGCCGCGCCGCTTTGCCGGCTCGCTTTGAGCAGGCGCCGCGAGATTTCCGTTCGCGTTTGCTCCGCTTCCTCTTTCCCAAGCGTCCCGCGCTCCTCGTCGCGGCTGAGTTCGGCCAACTGCAGCCTGTAGGCCTCGATTTCGGGCACAGCACCAGCCGCAGGCGTAACACGCCCGAGCGGGCGCGCAACGGCCAGGATCACGCAAGCGGTCACAACTGCAAAGACAATCCAGATCATCGCCCGCGACAGTACTCTGCCACACCATGGAGTCAACGGCCTGTATGGTGGGCTGCCGCCAACATGATTAAAAGGCCTGGAGAGCCTGGAGGGCAAACTGACGCAGCCGTGTCAGGCTGCGCCGGGCGATAACGGCGGAAGGAGGGGGCTAAGCCCGCGAGCGCCTCGGGCTCCATTCGCGCGCCTGCCCGTCGCAACATTAGAAAACAGCAAAAAACTTATCCGAAATTTACGAAACACTTATTTGCACATTTAACGGGGCAATAGGCTTAGCACATGTTTTATATCATTTATTGCTTGCAATGCAGGAGATTTAATAATTTTGTAGCCGAGCAACGGCACCAACTCCAACCAGGATATACTGTTTAGCCGAAGATGCATTCTCAGTCAAACGAGGATTTCCGCCGAAAATCTGGCCGGTTGCTGAAGCGCCGCATTGCAGCCTTCGCCGCTGCCATCATGGCCGCGATTTGTGCGCTCGTCGCGGAAGCTGTCTTGAAAGAGCGCGACGCCGCGCTGGAGCAAGCGCAAAGTGAGGCTGCGAATCTATCCGCCGGCTTGGCAGAGCAGGTACGCAGCACGCTCAATGGCGTTGCCGGCGCGATGGAATTTCTAAAGGACCGCATCGAAACCGACGGGCCGGCTTTCGATCTCAACGCTTGGAAAACAAAAGTGCCGGAGCTTTTAAGTCCGGCAATCCAGATCGTTATCATAGACGCCGCGGGGGAAGTGCGCGCATCGACCCTCAAGCACGATTCAAAGCCGGTTTCGGTTTCCGGGCGCGAGTACTTTGTCGCGCATCGCAGCGATCCCAATCTGGGATTTTTTATCGGGAAGCCTCTTATCGGAAAAATATCCGGGCGCCTCAACATTCCGGCGACGCGGCGCCTCGCTACGCAAGATGGCCAATTCGCCGGGGTTCTCTACTTCTCACTCGATCCGGAGTTGCTTACGGCGCTGCACCGGAAAGTGCATCTGGGACGAACCGCGGCGATGGATATCGTCCGTAGCGACGGAATTATCATGGCTCGCTACACTCAGGCCGGGGGCCTCGACCGGATGAGCATCGGCAGGCATGCCGCAAATTTCGAGGCATTGCACGCCAGCGCCGGCGAGTCCGGCGCATACTCCGCCGCTAGCTCCATCGACAAGGTGAGGCGCCTTTATCATTCGCGGAAGGTGCCTGGATATCCGTTGTACGCGGTTGCCGGGCTCGGAGAGGCCGAAGTCCTCGCTGCTTTTGGCTATCGGGCCCGGATTATCATCGGTCTCGGCATCGCCGCTCTGAGCCTGCCGCTTATCATGATGTTCATGCTGAGCCGCGAAATCTCGCGGCGCGTCGAGCATGCTGTCGCGCTCGATAAGGAGAGCGCAAAGGTTCACCTAGAGCACGCCGCGCTTCTTGCGATAACCGAAGAGCTGACGAAGGAGCGCATTAAACTGCGCAAATCGAATAAGGAGCTCGCCTTGGCGCGCCGCCGCGCCGAGGAAGCGAACCGCGCAAAATCTATCTTTTTAGCGAATATGAGCCACGAGCTGCGTACACCGCTCAACGCCATATTGGGGTTCTCGGAGATCATCCGTGATCGGCTCTTCGGCAACGACGCTGCCCGCTATGCGGATTACGCGGCCGATATCCATCGCTCAGGGGCGCATCTGTTGAATATCGTTAGCGATATACTGGACGTTACGAGGATCGAGGCAGGAAAGTTCGAGCTGCGCGAAGAGAAGGCGATGCTTTCGGAGGTTCTCGCAGAAGCCTCGCTCTCGGTAGAGCAGCAGGCCGTCAAAGGCGGAATTTCGCTTATCCGCTGTCTCCCTGGCACCGACGCCGTCATATCCGGCGACAAAACGAAATTGACTCAGATCGTGATCAACCTGCTTTCGAATGCGATCAAGTTCACCCCTTCGGGAGGTTCGGTCTCTCTCTCCGCCGAACCGGACGAAGAAGGCGGTTTGACCGTAGCTGTCCGCGATACCGGGATCGGTATGGCGGGCCACGAAATTCGCGATGCCATGGAGCTGTTCCGGCAGGTGGACAGCAGCCTTGCCCGCCGTTACGAGGGGACCGGCCTCGGGCTGCCGCTCGCCATCCAGCTGACGGAGCTGCATGGCGGCACGCTGACCGTAGACAGCGCTCCTGGCCGGGGAACCCTCGTCACGGTGCATCTCCCCAAGGAGCGCATCGCT
>Ga0326728_10013825_pt1 | contig 17385 bp, 16 predicted proteins | sample MB3enrmetagenome_FD_207602 | JGI IMG/M metagenome (GOLD analysis project Ga0326728, IMG submission 207602) | Lab enriched peat soil microbial communities from McLean, Ithaca, NY, United States - MB31MN | ecosystem: Environmental > Terrestrial > Soil > Wetlands > Peat | place: USA: New York... | reverse complement strand
GCTGCCACCGAGACCGACGGCTATTATCCCTACGCTGGCCTGACCGTCGATGCCTTTGGCAACGCTTATGGCCTGACCTCAGAGGGCGGCAAATATGGCACCGGCACATTCTTCAAGTTGACCCCTGCCAAGAGCGGATTGTGGAAGGAGACCATCCTGTACGAGTTTCCCAACTGCCTCGACGGCTGCGTGCCGTCGTTCACGCTGGTGTCTGATCAAGCCGGAAATCTATACAGCTCGGGCGGAGGAGGCTTGGACTGCGGGGGGACAAGTTGCGGCACGGTGTTCAAGTTTTCGCCACAGAAGAACGGCAGCTGGAAGTATAGCGTGGTGCACAAGTTCGACGGTAACGACGGCGCGTTCCCGTACGGCGTAGTTCTGGACAGCAAGGGCAACATCTTCGGCACCACCATGCAGGGCGGCAAGTACAACATGGGCGTCGCCTTTGAAATCACGCCCTAAAAAGCAATCTTTCTGGCGGCCAGCAGGCGGAAATAGCGCTGGGCCCTGGCAACATCTTTCCCGATCTGTTCACGCAACATTTCCACCGACGGAAATTTCACTTCGTCGCGAATCCGGTCAAGAAAATGAATCTCGACCTCAGTTTCAGCGTTGATCTCGAGCGGGTGAAAGTCCAGCAGATGGGTTTCGATCGCGAATGAATCAGGCCCGAAGGTGGGGCGTTCTCCGACATTGGTGACGGAATCAAAGCACTCGTTCCCCACTCGGGTGCGCGTGACATAGACGCCGTACTTAGGCACAAGTTCCTCGTAACGGCTTAGATTGATCGTCGGAACCGTCTGCCGGGATCCCCGGCCGTGTCCCCGGCCCGCAGTGGACGTGACGCTGAACGGCCGGGCCAGAAGATGGCGTGCGCGGCTGACGCATCCCCCTGAAATAAGCTTGCGGATATGGCTGCTCGAAACCGGTTCGCCGCGCAATCGCATTTCGGAATAAACTTCGATCTGAAATTCCATCTCCCGCCCGAACTTCGCGAGCAGGTCTACATTGCCTTCTGCCCGGTGTCCAAAGTGGAAGTTATAGCCTTCGTGAAGTTCCTTGGCGCGCAAGGCTTTGGCCAAAATGTCGTGCGCGAAGTGATGCGGGGTCATCAAGGAAAGGTCGCGGCCGAAAGGCAGCAGGAGGGTGGCGTCAAGCCCTGTGCTGGCCAGGAGCCGCACTTTTTCCGGAGTTGGGGTTAGCAGTTTGAACGCCGAATCCGGGCGCAGAATCCGCATGGGATGCGGTTCGAAACTGACTGCCATCGATCTGAAGTTCTGCGCCCGAGCCCTCTCCACAATGGTGTCGAGCACTTTGCGGTGGGCGCGGTGCACACCGTCAAAGTTTCCCACGCTGACCAAAGTGGGGCCAAAGTCAGCGGGGATGTCATCGAGTTTGCGAAACACTCGCATGGGCGGACGTTAAATTTCAAACTCCAGCTTCATCCCGTCGTAGGAGAGGCGGACATTCTCTGGAAGCAGCGCGTTCGTCTCCTCATGCGGCAGGTCGTGGCAGATGTGGGTGAAGAAGGCCCGCTTCGGTTGCAAGCGGTTCACCACGCTGAGCGACTGCTCGACCGTAGAGTGCGTGGGATGCGGCTTGTGGCGCAGCGCGTCCAGAAACAGAATGTCGAGGTTCTCCAGCTTTCCATACGAGGGCTGGGGAATATCGCTGTGGTCGGTCAAATACGCAGCCGATCCAAAGCGGAAACCGTAGATCACCGCTTCTCCGTGGATGACGGGAACCGGCTCAAAGCGCACGCCAAACAGATCGACCGGTCCGTCAAGCGCAACCAGTTCCACTTGCGGCAGGCCCCCGAACTTGTAGTCCGCGTCGAAAATGTAACGGAACATGTTGCGGATAAAATCGGCCGCTTCGGGCTTGGCGTACAAAGGGAGCTTGTTGGGTTTGTGGGCATAGGTTAGCGGGCGCAAGTCATCGATGCCCAGAATGTGGTCCGCGTGAGTGTGGGTGTAAAGCACGGCGTCGATCTGGCGGATGTTCTCGCGAATGGCTTGCTCACGGAAATCCGGGGTGGTGTCAATCAGAACGAATTTGCCCGCGTATTGCAGCAGCACGGAGGGTCTGGTCCGGCGGTCGTGGGGGTCGGAAGAATGGCACACCGCGCAGTCACAGCCTACGGTGGGCACCCCCATCGACGTGCCACTGCCCAGAACGGTGAGTGTAGCCCTCATGATTTCGTGGTTCCGGCGGGCGTTGCCGGCGGACGGGACAAAGCGTTGGTCACTTCTACGTAGGCCATGCGGAGCTCGTATAGGCAGTTCTGCAGGAAGTTCTGCTCCGTCGCCGTCAGATTGCCCTTGGTTTTTTCCTGCAGCAGAGTCAGCGTGTCAATGGTCTGACGCGCGCCGATCAGGTCAACCCGCGGCTGTCCGCCCTGTTCATGCATCAGGCCAAGCTGCACCATGGCGGTCATGTAAAACGATGCGAGGAAGCGCTCGAAAGTCATCTCCAGGTCTTTAGCCGAATGGCCGCTAAGTTCGACCCGGCTGTCCAGTTCCTTCGAGGATTTGCGATATGCCTCTGCCTGCTCCTGCTGTGCGGCCGCCGTCGGAGCGGGCGGCACGTCTGGCGCAGCCGCTGTCGCCGCAGCCGGTGATGCTGTCGGCTGACTGACTGGCTCATGAGATTCTGGCGGCGCGGATTCTCCGCGCAGTTCGCCATCCGGTGTGAACAACCGGCGATCGGTTACGGTAAAGCTCTCCTGCTTTTTCTCAGGCATATTCGTTCCTTCAAGTGTCACTGGTCTTTGTGTGCAAATACTGCAGCAAACGGCAACGCGGCAACGGCGAGTTGTGATCCCGCAGCCAATAATTGTTTTCCTGGTAAAGATGCTTCACGCCGCAAGTATCCGAGCGCAACCGGCATCGCACCTGTCTTGGCAGGTAGCGAAGCGGAACTGGTGATCTCGCCCACCTCTTTGCCTTCACACTCGATCTTGGCGCCCGGAGCTGGCAACTCTCCCTGGACGCGAAATCCGGTGAAGTTTCGGTGCACCGCGCCACGCGAACGGATGCGCTCGACGATCTCCTGGCCTATATAGCACCCTTTGCTGAAGTGTAAAGCCCGTTGCTGCCCGGTCTCTTGAGGCAGGTCGCGTTCGCGGATGTCCTGGCCATAGCGCGGAATGCCAGCCGCGATTCGGAGCAAATCAAGCGCGGCGTCGCTGACGGGTTTCGCTCCTGCCGCGGAAATTGCTTGCTGGGCAAGGCCGATCTGCGCCGGATCGAGCCATAACTCGTAAGACTCTACCGCAGGGTTGTCACCGCGCACAACCGTCACTGTCACGCCTTGCCAGGCGATATCGAAGAACTGCAAGGGCTCAGCACTGGGCAGAACAAAACCCGCCGCCCGAAGAGTGGTCTGCGACTTTGGTCCAGAAATGCCCACGGCAGCTAGGTTCGCGCTCACATCCTCTACCTCGACGTCGTCCATGATGATGTAGTGGTCGAACGTCGCCAGCAGCTTTTCCAGTTGCGCTTCATCGGTATCGAGGATCAGCGTTTCGCCGCGATTGTAGGCATACAGATCGCCCAGAATATGGCCCTGCGGGTTCAGCAGAAAGGCATAGACGCCTTGTCCCTGGCCGAGATCGCGGATGTTATTGGTGACCATGCCATTCAGCCAGCGCATGCGGTCGCTGCCCGTCAGCCGAACTTTGGCACGGCCGCCGAGAGCGTAGACGCCGCATTCCTCGACCAAGGCCCGAAATTCAGATCGCAGATCGCCGAGATCGGGCGCGGGGACACGTGCGCCGTTATGAACCGCCATCGCTCTCATACAGGTAAACTTAGATTATACAAGTGGCTGAAAAGGAGCATTGGGGGTGCAGAAAGCCCCTCGATGCTTCTTCGTGTTCTTAGCGGAGCTCCTTAGCGAACTTTGCGGTCAGAGCTTTCGCCTGAAGCGACTCATCCGGAGATTGTGTTATTTTGCCAGCGTGAGCCAGAAAAGGAAAATTGCCATTATTCCGGGTGACGGCATTGGAAAAGAAGTCATTCCGCAGGCCGTCAAAGTTCTCGAAGCCTCCGGTGCCAATCTCGAAACTGTGCATTTCGACTGGGGTGCAGATCGCTATCTGGCCGATGGCGTCACTGTCCCTTGTGATGGTTTTGCCACGCTCGGTCGCGACTTCGATGCGATCCTGGTCGGCGCATTCGGCGACCCCCGCGTTCCGACCAACATCCATGCCAAGGAAATTCTGCTGGGCATGCGTTTTCAGATGGACCTGTACGCTAATGTCCGCCCGGTACGATTGCTGGATGCGGCTCTCTGCCCGCTGAAGGGTGTCGAACCGAAGGACATCGATTTTGTTGCGGTCCGCGAAAACACCGAGGGCGTTTACGGAGATCTGGGCGGCGTGTTTAAGAAGGGCACTCCCGATGAAATCGCGACCCAGGAAGACATCAACACGCGCAAAGGCGTTGAGCGCGTAATTCGCTTCGCCTTCGAGTATTGCCAGCAGCACCCCAAGCAGGATGGTTCGCCGCGCCAGCGCATGCTGATGTGCGACAAGTCGAACGCCATGACCCACGCCGGCGGCTTGTGGCAGCGCGTGTTCAAGGAAGTCAGCGGCGAGTACCCGCCAATCAAAGCCGAGCACATGTACGTCGATGCGCTCTGCATGCAGATGGTTCGCGATCCGCGTCAGTTCGATGTGATCGTGACCAACAACATGTTCGGCGACATCATCACCGATCTCGCCGCTGCTTTGCAGGGAGGACTGGGGATGGCGGCCAGCGGCAATATTCACCCGGGAAGGACTTCCATGTTTGAACCGGTGCATGGGTCGGCCCCCACGATCGCTGGGAAGAACATGGCGAACCCGTTCGGCGCGATTCTGACAGCGGCGATGATGCTGAATCATTTGGGGCTCACTTCAGAGGCCGATCGCATCGAAGCGGCTGTACTCGAAGCGGTGCGGCAGAAGAAGACAACGGTGGATGTTGGCGGAACTCTGGGAACGAGGGAAGCGGGGGAATGGGTGGCAGAGTTTCTCAGACGGGGATAGTATCTGGACGACCATTGCTTTGCGTTGCTGCCGGCTGTTCGCGGAGGACTGCTCATGACAGTACTACCGTGGGTGCTGTTAGGTATTCCACTTGCATCGGCTATTGCTGGATTTGTCAAACTTCGTTCACGTTCTCCGGTAGGAGGCGAACAACCGGTCCCGTTGCCGCTTATTGCGTGTGCTCTCTCTCTGGCAATCGGAGCGTCTCTGTTGGGTATTGGGGCTCTAACCTATGTACAACTGGTAAGACCGATCGATTCTCGCAACTACACAGTTGAGTCACTGGGTTTGCTGCTTTCCTTGGCAGGTCTGGTGTGTGTATTGTCATCGCGCGGCAGCGGTCGACGCGAAATAGCTGGCCTGTTGGCCTTCGGGGCGACCCTGTGGCTATGTTTCCTCTACTTTATGATGGCTTCGACCTACTAAATGTCCAATCGGGCCCATGGCCACTGCAACTCGCCCTGTGCCGTCGTGGAAGGGCACGGCTTCCAGCCGTGCCGAAACAGTCGCCTAAGCGACCGGCTTTAGCCGCTGTGGCGCTTCATCGACAGAAAATCCCGCATGCGCCGATGAGTACGGATAATCCTGCGGCAGCTCGACCAACCTTGCCCGCACTGGGTTCTGAAGAACATAACTCCGATGCTTCTCATAGTCAGCCGCGTCACGAATGCGGTGATTTGTGAAACTACGCTCCCAAATTTCCATTCTTGATCCAGTTTCCTTCATGAAGCGATGAGAATAGCCGCCTTTGATGAATTGCATCGCTCGTTCCAGGGAGGTCGTCATTTTTGGACCCAGGAGCAGGTGAATGTGATCCGGCATCACGACAAATTCGTAGAGCTTGAAAATTCCGCGATCGCGATAGTCGAACAGCACTGCAAGGAAGAGCCCAGCGGCGCGATCAGAACGAAAGATTGGCCTTCGTTCCCACGTGACCGATGTGACGAAGAATGTCCGAGCGGAGAAGCTATCCATGCCACAGCGGCTAAAGCCGCCTCCTTTCTTGGTCTCAAGTCGCACGGCTGGAAGCCGTGCGCTTCTCCGGCGTTGCCAATGTGGATTCTCGGCGCTTCAGGGCTCACGAAGATGTGACAACGGCCATAAATCTCATAACGGACTCCCAAAATGGGTCGGGCAGTCCCACACTTCCTAAACTCATTCCTCTTGTTCAATCCGCCAAGCCCCGATATTGTAAGGATTGCCTTCGAACAAAATCGGCTCAATGACATCGAACAGGAAAGCGGATCGAAAGCCGCGACGGCAGTTTTTCTTCGTCGGACTATTATTCCTCGCGGTGTCAGCCTGGGCGCAGGAACCGACCCAGCCAACCCAACCACCGGCGTCGCCAAAGCAAAAGTCTGCCGAGAACGCCCCGGGGTCCGGCACGACCCAAACTCCCCAGAAGCCGGAGCAGAAAATCTCGCCGAAAGAAGCGCAAGAACTTTTTCGCTCCGTGGATCAGATTCTCAAGTTTGCCAGCCAGGACACCGGATTGCCCATCAAGCACAGCGTGAAGCGTCAGCTTGCCAGCCGCGAGCAGGTGGTGGCCTACCTCGAGAAGAACATGGACGAGGACAAAGAGGCGAAGCGGCTGCAGCGCTCCGAGTTGGTGCTGAAAAAATTTGGCCTTCTGCCACGAGAGTTCGACCTGCGCTCGTTTCTGCTGACGTTGCTGCGCGAACAGGTGGCCGGCTACTACGATGAGAAAACCAAGACCGTCAATCTGCTCGACTGGCTTGGCGCCGACGAGCAACGTCCGGTGCTGGCCCACGAACTGACTCACGCGCTGCAGGATCAGTCCTTCGACCTGGAAAAGTGGATGAAGGAGGGCGACACCGGCATCGACGAAAAGGAAAGTCCCACCGCCGCCGACATTGAAGCGGACGAAGCCGATACTGCGCGTGAGGCAGTGGTGGAAGGCCAGGCAATGGTTACATTGATGGACTACATGCTGGCTCCGGTGGGAAAGTCCCTGGCTACATCGCCCGAGTTGGCGGAGGCGATGGAACACTCCATGCTGCTGGGTGCGGCGGATTTGCCGGAATTCAAGAGTGCGCCGATTTTTCTGCAAGAAACTCTGACCTTTCCCTACCGCTATGGCATGGATTTCATTGCGCAGTTGATGCAGAACGGCGGCAAGGAAAAGGCCTTCTTTGCGGTTTTCAGTCATCCGCCCGCAGATTCCCGGCAAGTCATGGAGCCCAAGACGTATCTCTCCAACGAGCACATCGAGGCGATGCGGCTGCCCGATTTCAAAGCGGATTTCAAGAGTTACGACCGCTTCGATATTGGCGCGATCGGTGAGTTCGACGTGGCCGTTCTGGTGGAGCAGTACGCAGGGATGGAAACTTCACGCAAAATTTATCCGCAATGGCGCGGAGGCTACTACTATGCCGTCCGGCCTAAAGACAATACGGCTGCGCCGCTCGGAGTGTTGTATCTTTCCCGCTGGGCAGATGCCGCGAGCGCTGGCAAGTTCGCCGCGATCTATGCTGGCTCGTTAACCGGCCGCTACAAGCACGTGAGTGACGCGGCTCCGCGGGAGGATAAGCTAGCAAAGGATCAGGCAGACACTCTGAGCGGAGAACACACGTGGGCGACCGAGGAAGGCCGCGTGGTGATTTCCGTCAGAGAAAACAATGTGTTGATCACCGAAAGCCTTGATGCGCCAACCACCGAGCGCCTGGAGCAGGAATTACTTCCGGCTCCGGCGAAGTAGCTTTGTAGAGACGTAGCAAGCTACGTCTCTACAGGATTATGCCGCATATGCCCAGCGATCAGTTTTGTATAATCAACAATTCGTCACTACATTGCAGAGTCTTCCGGAGGATGTGTGTCACAAGCGGAAATTGGCATCATTGGGGGAAGCGGCCTGTACTCCATGCCGGGGTTCACAGACGTGCACGAGGTGCGCCAACAGACCCCGTTCGGCGATCCCTCCGACGCCTATGTTATGGGCACTTTGGAGGGACGCAAGCTCGCGTTTCTCGCCCGCCATGGCCGTGGGCACAAGCTCTTGCCGAGCGAACTCAACTTCCGCGCCAACATCTACGGCTTCAAGCAACTTGGGGTTGAGCGGATTATTTCCTTGTCTGCCGTCGGGTCGTTGAAAGAAGAGCACAAGCCGCTGGATTTTGTGCTGCCGGATCAGTTCGTGGACCGCACCCGCCATCGCCAGGACACGTTTTTCGGTGACGGTATTGTGGCGCACATCAGCTTCGCTGACCCGGTTTGTGCGGAATTGGCGCAACTCGTGGACGCCGCCTGTGGGAATGCGGGCGTGCACGGCAAACGCGGGGGAACGTACCTGTGCATGGAAGGTCCGCAGTTTTCCACCAAGGCGGAGTCCAATCTGTACCGCGGTTGGGGAATGGATGTGATCGGCATGACCAATCTGCAGGAGGCCAAACTGGCCCGCGAAGCGGAGATTTGCTATGTAACGGTTGCCATGGTGACTGATTATGACTGCTGGCATCCGCATCACGATTCTGTAACGGTGGAACAGATTGTCGCGGTGCTCAACAAGAACGCCGAGAACGCCGCCGAGGTGGTCCGCGAGACGGTCAAACACATGCCGCGGGGCCGCGCATGCAAGTGCGGTTCGGCGCTGGCGCACGCCATTCTCACCGACCGCGGCGCAATTCCTGCCGCGACGCAGGCCAAGCTGCATCTGATTCTGGACAAATACCTGGGAAAGAAAAACTGACTCATGAGCATTGTCGTCGTCGGTTCCATTGCGTTTGATTCCATCGCTTCGCCCTCCGGCCGCGTGGAAAATATCCTGGGTGGCGCGGCCACTTATTTCTCCTTGGCCGCCAGTTACTTCACCCAGGTCCGCGTGGTCGCTGTGGTCGGCGAAGACTTCACAGCTGAGCACGAAAAGGTACTAACCAACCGAAAGATCGATACGCGCGGTGTTGTACATGCCAAGGGCAAGACTTTTCGTTGGGGTGGTCAGTACTCTGACAATCTCAACGAGGCGAAGACGACCTTCACCGACTTGAACGTATTCGAAAAATTTCAGCCGCACATACCGCCGGAGTACCAGGACTCGCAGTTCTTGTTTCTGGCCAACATCCAACCCAGCCTGCAGGCCGCCGTGCGCCTGGAGTTGGAGGGCGTGCGGTTGACTGGTGGCGACACCATGAACTACTGGATCAAAGATTTTCGCTCGGAGTTGCTGGAAACGCTGAAGCTCGTCAATATTCTGCTGATCAACGATACTGAAACCAAGATGCTGGCCGGGGACCACAGTTTGCCGCGCGCTGCAAGGAAGGTCCTGGCGATGGGACCGCAGGCGCTGGTGGTGAAGCATGGCGAGTACGGCGCAACTATCTTTTTTCGCGAGGGTGCATTCGGCATCGGCAGCCACCCCTTCCGCGCACCCGCCTTGCCGCTGGAGGAGGTAAAGGACCCGACCGGAGCCGGCGATTCGTTTGCCGGAGGATTTATGGGGCATCTCGCTTCCCAGGAACAAATCAGCCGCGAAGTGTTGAAGCGGGCATTATTTTACGGCGGAGTGATGGGATCGTTTGCCGTAGAGCGCTTTGGCACCGAGCGCCTGCAGAGCCTGACGCGGGAAGAAATTGACGGCCGGTTCCAAGTCTTCCGCGAGTTGACCCACCTGGAATGAAAGTCGATTCGACTCGACGCTGGGATGCGGAGTGCACGCTTGTAGGCCAGATTGCGGCGGGCGTCTCGTTGCTCACTCTTCTGGTTTTTCTGCAACGCAGCGAACTTCTCCTGTATGGAGATGCCGTCGCCCACGTCAATATAGCCCGCCGGGTCTTCGACTCCCGCACTCCAGGACTGCTGCAATTAGGCACGGTGTGGCTCCCGCTTCCTCATCTTCTGACGCTCCCCTTTGTGGTTTCTGACTCAGCTTGGCGAAGCGGAATCGCCGGTGCGATCCCCTCCATGGTCGCCTACGTTCTCGGCGCCATTGGCATCTTTCGTTTGGTGCGGGGAGCGCTGAGCACAGGCAAACCAGATTCTGCCGCCCGAATTGCCGCATGGGCTGCCGCCGCCATCTATGCAGCGAATCCCAGCCTGATGTACATGCAAACTACTGCGATGACCGAACCCTTATACCTGGCTTGGTCGATATGGGCAGTGGTCCACTTCAGCGAGTTCGCTCAGCAAGTTCAAACCGGGAGCGGCTTCGGCGCAGGCAAGTCGCTGCGGAGTTGCGGGCTGTGCCTCGCCGGAGCTTGCCTCACTCGTTACGATGGCTGGTTTCTGACGGCAACGATCAGCGTAGCCGCTGCCATCATGGTCGTGCGTTCTGCAGACAAGCTTGCGCTACGGCGTGCGCTGGTGAAGTTCACGTTGATTGCAGTTGCGGTGCCAGTTGTTTGGCTGGGTTATAACGCAGTGATCTACGGCGACCCACTGGAGTTCTCCCGCGGCCAGTATTCAGCAAAGGCGATTCTGTTGAGAACCGCGACTTCATGTATGCCGACTTATCCCGGCTGGCATGAACCGCGGGTTGCGTTCGATTACTTCTTTAAGGCGGCAGAGCAAACCGTAGCCGAAGGTCACTGGCAAAAACTCTGGGTCGTTCTGTTGCTGGCGGGGATCGTGTTGGTTTTGGCAACTCCCCGCCAGCGATGGCCAATCTTGCTCTTGTTAACGCCGATACCCTTCTACATGCTGTCCGTAAGCTATGGGAGCGTGCCGATCTTCCTGCCGGAATGGTGGCCGTTTTCCCATTACAACGTGCGATTCGGACTGGAATTGCTGCCCGCATTTGCCGCTTTGAGCTGCATCGCCCTGCACTGGGCTTTCTCGGTATCTAAACACTCTTCTGTTAGGAGCACGGCGGGCTTTATGTTACTGCTTGTAGTAGCGGGCAGCTACGTATCGGTCTGGCGCGCCCAGCCCATCTGTTTTCGAGAGGCTTGGGCGAATTCCCGTTCCCGCATTGCACTGGAAAAAGAACTGGGGAGAACGCTGCAGCTTCTACCCCACGACTCAACCATCCTCATGTATCTGGGCGACCACGTTGGCGCGCTTCAAGACGTCGGCATCCCGCTCCGCCGCACGATCAACGAAGGCAATCACCGGCCTTGGCAACGGCCTGACGACCCCCAAGGTTTATGGGAGCGAGCTCTGGCAAGCCCCCAGCAGTATGCGGATTACGTCGTGACCGTTGGTGAGGATCCGGTGGCAAGAAAAATCTTCAAACAGGATCTCACATCGATAGTCGTGATTCGCACTCTAGGTCAACCGCCCGCGACCGTTTACTGGACGCACCGCACCCAACGGTAATCTTCCAGGTTCGCGGTTCCCTCATCCCAGGCCCGGGCCGGCCCGGACGGTGTTAGAATCCAGCCAAATCCACTACATGGAAACGCTGGGCCACATTTACGCGATTCTCAGCTCCGAGATGGCGTCGATCGTCGGCGGCTCGATTGCCAAGTTGCTTCTGGCCGCCGTCCTGGGTGGCCTGATCGGAGCGGAGCGGGAACTCAAGCACCGGCCCGCCGGCTTGCGCACCAACATGTTCATTTGTTTGGGCGCGGCCATGTATACCCTGCTCTCCGATGAGCTGGCGGTGATGCATATCGGCGACCACACGCGGATTGCGGCTCAAATCATTCCGGGCATCGGTTTCATCGGCGCGGGCACCATCATTCACGCCCGCGGCGACCTGGTGACGGGCATCACCTCCGCCGCAACGCTGTTTGTGGTGGCCTCAATCGGCATGGCCGTTGGCGGAGGCCTCTACCTGACTGCATCGTTTGCCACTGGATTGATCCTGCTTTGCCTTTTCTTCCTGGGTTGGGCGGAAGACCAGCTCAGCCTCAAGCTTGCCGTCCACGGCTACGAAGTCACAGGGCTGACCGCGGAAGAAATTACCGCCGAAGTGAATCGTGTTCTTGAGAGCATTCACTCCGTGATGCTGAACGTGCAGGTAGCGCCGACTAAGCAGCATGTAAGAGTGCAATTCGACGTAGAAGGCACCCGCAAAGATCAGCGGGCAATTTTGAACGGCTTGAGGCAATCCTCTGCACTATTGAGCGCAGTCCCGCTGGGCCCGGTGCTGTCAGAATGAGTTCACCGGCCGTTGTTCCCTTTGTCAAAGCGTGTGCCTGCGGAAACGACTTCCTGATCATTGATGGCGTCAACGCGCCTGCTGATTTGTCAGAATTCACTCGGCGCATTTGTGACCGCAATCAAGGCGTTGGCGCCGACGGCGTCGAATGGTTGTTTCCGGCAACCGCGGCAGACATTCAAGCCCGCTTGCTCAATGCGGATGGTTCCGAAGCGGAGATTTCGGGCAACGGCACACGCTGTGTGGCAGCCTTCTTGTGTTCCGAAGAGGCCCGTGAAAAGGTGAGCATTCTCACCGGAGCGGGAGTGAAGACATGCCGCTTGTGCTCGCACAACGGGATGGAATACGAATTCGAGATTGCGATGGGATCTCCCAGGTTAGAAGAAGAGCTCGCGCTCACGCTGGCATCCCGCGAAGTGCGCGGCATCCCAATCTCGATGGGCAATCCCCATTACGTGGTTTTTCGGGACGAGTTGCTATTCGATTGGCGAGCCGAGGCCGCTGCCATCGGGCGCGACCCTGCTTTCCCGCAGGGCGTGAACGTCGAGTTCGTCAGGTCCGTAGACCAGGGAGACATCGACGTGCGCTTTTTTGAGCGCGGTGTCGGCGAGACGCAATCCTCCGGCACCGGTTCCTGCGCTGCGGCAGTGGCAGCCATTGCAACCAAGAGAGCGTCTTCTCCGGTGCGCGTGCATGCCCCGGGCGGTGTGCAGACGGTACGATGGGAGGAGCAGATTTACCTGCGCGGATCAGCCCGGCTGATCTGCCGCGGTGAGTTCTTCATCTGAGGTCGAGCACAGCATGCCGGAAATTGCAAAGATCGGACGCCGCAAGCCGCTCAGCTTGCGCCGGGGCGACATGGTCGGCATTGTCGCGCCCGCCAGCAATGTGGACCGGCCGATGCTCGAAACCGGCTGTCAAGCTTTGCGGGAACTGGGTTACAAGCCGTTCTACTTTGAGTCCATCCTGGAACGCGATGTGTACTTCGCCGGATCAATAGAACGGCGCGCTCGCGAACTGGAAGAAATGTTTCTCCGCGAAGACGTGCGTGCTATCATCTGCGCGCGCGGCGGCTATGGATCCAATTATCTTCTTGATCGACTCAGCCTGCCGAAGCTGGCGGCTCATCCCAAGATTTTTGTCGGCTACAGCGACATTACTTCTTTGCTGACCTGGCTTGCGGACGCGGCTGGGTTTGTGACTTTCCACGGACCGATGGTCACCAAGGATTTCGCCCACGCCGATGGTGTTGACCTTGTTTCATGGCAGGCTGCGTTGAACGGAGTGGATACGTGGACCATAGGCAGTGCGGCCAACTCTGGTCTGAAGCCGCTCGTCGAAGGTTCTGCCCAAGGCGTTCTTTACGGCGGCTGCCTTTCCATGCTGGCGGCGTCGTTGGGCACGCCCTATGAAATCCACACCGGGGGAACAATTCTTTTCCTCGAAGACGTAGCCACTAAGCCTTTCCAGATTGATCGCATGCTCATGCAATTGAAGTTCGCGGGCAAGTTGGACGGGGTGCAAGGCATGGTCTTTGGCGAAATGCTGGATTGCATCCAGAGCGAGACTCAGGATTACACTCTGCAGCAAGTGATTCTGCGCGTAGTTGGCGACCTCGGAATTCCTCTGGCCTGCGGATTGAAGTCCGGCCATGTCACCCGCCAGAATGTCACTTTGCCGCTGGGCGTGAGCGCCCGCCTCAAAGTCAATAGTGCTGCCGTGGAATTGCAGATCTTGGAAGCCGCAACAGCAGCGAACCACTCTGCGAATCAGGCCTTGTAAGGAAATCATGGCTCAGCCCAAACACATCCATCTCATCGGCATCTGCGGGACCGCGATGGCATCGCTTGCCGGAATGTTACAGCAGCGTGGTTTTCGCGTCACCGGATCTGATGCTGCTGCCTATCCGCCCATGTCGGATTTCCTCTCTTCCCTGGGCATCCCCGTCGCCCAGCCATTCGCTGCTGAAAACCTGCAACCGAAGCCGGATCTGGTGGTAGTGGGAAACGCGCTTTCCCGCGGCAATGTGGAAGTCGAACACCTGCTCGACGAACGCATACCCTTTTGTTCGCTGCCGCAGATTTTGCACGACGAATTTCTGTTGGGGAAAGAAGTTTTGGTTGTAGCCGGCACGCATGGCAAGACCACGACCACTTCCATGCTGTCCTGGATTTTTCAGTCCGCTCGCCTCGAACCGTCTCTCTTGATCGGTGGGATCGCGGAAAACTTCGGCAGCAGCTTTCGACTTGGCGCAGGAAAGCACTTCATCATCGAAGGCGACGAATACGACACGGCGTTTTTCGACAAAGGCCCGAAATTCATGCATTACTTTCCGGACGCCGTGATTCTCACCTCGGTCGAGTTCGATCATGCCGACATCTACAAGGATCTCGACGCGGTGGAAACAGCCTTCAAACGGCTCGTCAACTTGGTGCCGCGGCGGGGGAAAATCATCGGCTTCGACTCCGGCGAAAGCATCGAGCGCTGCCTGGCCCGGGCATTTTGCCCTGTGGAGCGTTATGGCGTCAGTGAGCGCGCCACGTGGCGCGCGAACAACGTGCGCCTGGAACCGGCGCGGACCACATGGTCCGTGCTGCACAATGGCCACCCCTGGGCGGACTTTGAGTTCCCGCTTGGTGGAGAGTACAACGTGTGGAACGCCACCGCCGCCGCTGCCATGGCTGCCTCCTACGGGATTTCCAGGGATGACATTGCCGCCGCCCTGCGCACCTTCAAGAGTGTGAAGCGGCGTTTGGAGGTGCGTGCGACGGTGCAGGGGATCACCATCATCGATGATTTCGCGCACCATCCCACTGCCATCGCCGGGACACTCACTGCGCTGCGCTCGCGTTATCCCAGTGCGCGCCTGTGGGTGATCCTGGAGCCGCGTTCGAACACGCTTCGCCGCCGCGTCTTGCAGGACGAACTCGCCCGCAGCCTGGCGCTGGCGGATGAGATCGTCGTGGCCAATGTCTTCAAGTCGGAAGCGATTCCGGAGGCAGAGCGCCTCGATCTGGAGCGACTCGCAGCCGAGGCGCAGAAGCATGGCAAGCGCGCGCGCATTTCGCCTACGGCGGATGCAATCGTCGAGCTGACAGCTCCGGAGATGCGTGCCGGTGATGTCGTGGCCATTCTTTCCAACGGCGGATTTGGCGGCATCTACGAAAAGCTCCCACAACGCTTGCGGGCGATCCACCAAACACGTTGACCACAGCCCGAATCGTGAGATCATAGGAATCTGCTGTTTCCTGGCGACATGAGTGGGCACGGCAAACTCGACGTGATGCGGGAGGGAGCACAGCGCTTCAGAGGTGCGCGCTCATGATCCGCACCGTCATCATGCTGACCTTCTGGGCGATTGCGCTTCCCCTGGCGGTTTTGATCTGCTTCCCCTGGACTTTCCTGACCGGCGACATCGGCTTTCTTTATCGCGTCTGCATGTTTGGCGCATCGGCGGGCGTTCATCTGGCGGGCGTGCGCGTCCAAACTCATGGTCTGGAGAAGATCGATTCCAAGCGAACCTACATCTACATGTCGAACCACGTGTCGAACATCGACCCGCCGCTGATGCTGCCGCGGATTCCCGGCAGAACGTCGGTCATGGTGAAAAAGGAATTGTTCAGCTTTCCGCTGCTCGGCAAAGTGATGCGTATCGGTGCGCTGGTACCGGTTGATCGGAAGAACCGCGATGCCGGGATTGCCGCGGTGCGCGCGGCTTCCGAGGTGGTGCGGCGGGGAATCACCATGACGATCTACATCGAAGGCGGGCGCTCTTTCGATGGCCGCCTTTTGCCCTTCAAAAAAGGTCCGTTCTACCTGGCGGAAACCTGCCAGGTGCCGGTGGTTCCGGTGACGATTGCGGGTACTCACTATGTGATGCCGAAACGCCGTTTCGCAATCAAGCCGGGTACAGTCGATGTAATTTTTCACGATCCCATCGAGCCGGCCGATTTCGGCGACCGCGAATGCCTGATGGAAAAAGTTCGGCGAGCTATCGACAGCGGGCTGCCGGCTGAGCTGCAGGAACGGTCGTCGCCTGCTGCCTCGCCCAGTTCCACGGATGCGCAGCTTCAAGAAGGAACCGCTTCGGCCTGAGGGGCGAGCGAGCGGCTCACACTAGACTGCAGCAGGCCTGCATGTCTCCAGCCGGGGCATTTTGCGGCGCGTCTTCCTCGACTGTTTCCTCGTAGCCCTGTTCTTCCTGGCGCCGGATTCTGGCAATGTCCTCGTCGCTAAAGCCGAGACGATGGAGCAGGATGCGGGCCATGGTATTTTGGGGCGGTTGCTCTTCTTCGCCGGATTCGGAGTCGTGGGCTTTTCCGTGCGCCGACCATGGAGTGTAGCCCAGCGGGGTCTCGGCGACGGTGGCGCAATCGACTACGATGCGGGTGGGCTTGTCGGCTTCGAAGCTGAGGCGGGCGAGATTGCTGGAGGCGATTTGCAGCGCGTAGAGGGTGAGGGCGGCGGTTTTGTGGTCGATCTGGCCGGTGAGCAGCAGGCGGGTGACCTGCATGACCGCGACCTGAATGGAATTGGCATCTTCCAGCACGGGCAAGGTGATGCTGGCGGCGGCTTGCTTGAGATTGCGGTCCATGCGGAGCACGCGCGGGCGATGCGCCTGATGGAAAAAGCAGAGGCGTTGATTTTTGAGCGCGGGCGATCCGCACTGGGTGCCGTTGACCTTAATGTGCTGGCAACGGAGGATGTGTTTTGGATAGTGCTGCATGGTTATTTTCTCCGACTTGGTTTTTGGCTTTCGGCCGTTGGCCGTTGGCCCTTTCTTCGGGGTGTACCCCCCGTCCACCGGTCTAGTGGAATCATGTAGTTAGCGAGATTTTGCCGGTAAGATCTAAGACCCATTGGGGTTAGAGGCAGAATCTTGAAAGGACGGGACTTAGGCGCAGCCTTTGGGCTGTCCGTGCGTGTATATCTATGAGATATGTCGCTTACTGTTAACACTTCGTAATGATATAGGTTCAGTTTGGGGTAATTGGCGGTACGAGGTCAAGTCTGGTGGTCACAGGGTAGTGTGATGTCGGGAGTAATCCCGGGTTTTGATGGGGCGGGGGCACCCGAGGAATCGCTGCGGGGGCCTAGCCCCCAAGAAATGCATAGATCCTTCGTTGGGAGTCGTTCGCTGTGCGAACGACTCCGCTTCCTCAGGATGACAAGGGTTGGGTTGGCGGGATGCAGAGCCCACGTTTCGGGAAGGGCGAAGGAGCGGGAACTGGACAGATCCGCTGCGGGGGCCTAGCCCCCGAATGCATAGGTCCTTCGTCGGGAGTCGTTCGCTGGT
>Ga0326728_10013822_pt1 | contig 17390 bp, 19 predicted proteins | sample MB3enrmetagenome_FD_207602 | JGI IMG/M metagenome (GOLD analysis project Ga0326728, IMG submission 207602) | Lab enriched peat soil microbial communities from McLean, Ithaca, NY, United States - MB31MN | ecosystem: Environmental > Terrestrial > Soil > Wetlands > Peat | place: USA: New York... | reverse complement strand
CCGTCGGCCTTCTCACTTTCGACACGCTCTGGAAAGGGCTCCTTCCCTCGGCCTGGTATCTGCTGCTCCACCTCCTGGAAGCCAACCTCATTACGCCGATGTTGATGGGGCGCCGGTTCGCGCTCAACCCGGTGGTGATTTTTGTTTTCTTGATCTTCTGGACCTGGCTCTGGGGAGTGCCGGGAGCTTTGCTGTCGGTGCCGATCCTGGTCTCCATCAAGGTCGTTTGCGACCGCGTCCCGTCTATGTCCCCCGTCAGCGAACTTCTCACCAGCGAGTCAAACAGCACCTTTGCCAATCTCAAGCTACTGCGACTCCGTAAACTGGGCGCATCGGCGGATTCGTCTGACCCGATCGGTTAGCAACGCGGTTCGGTGCCGGGGTTTCTCCAGCATCCCGTGCAGAACGCAAGGTTCAAGCGCCAATAACATGACTATTGCATGGTCGAGAAAAGTTGTGTCCGGAGCTCAAAGCCTATAACTCGTTCACTGTCAATGCCCTGGGGCAAGTTAGATTGATTGGCACGTTGTTAGCTAAAGAGAATCGATTGCACCTGACGAGGAGCCCTCGGAGGAAATCACAAAACAAGAGAATATAGCCAGTGAGAACTTATTGCACTGATAGTCCAAGCCATGTTTGCCGCCGCGGGCTACTACACCTTGATATGACTGAGCACGCCATGGAACGAGCCCCACTATGAAACCGATCAAATTTGAATGTCCTCAATGTCATGAAACCCTCGCCGGCGATGAATCGTCGCACGGCCAGAGAGTCAAATGCCCGAAGTGCCAGACGGCGATGCTCGTCCCGCAGGCGCCCGTCAGGCCGGGGACCCAAACCGCCCGGTTGATACAGGAGCCGGCGGCCGCCACCCCTCTTTTGCTCAATGAGCCTGACCAGGAAACCGACATTTTCAAATTGTCTCCCGTCGCGCGCGCCTTTCCGGGTCAGATCCTTCTCGGAGTGATTTTCGTCGGTCTGGGAATTGGGCTGGCGATTCGTGCTCGAGATTTCTCGTGGCTGCCGCCATGGGTGGCCCTGATGTCACTGTCTCTGGGTGTGCTCGTGCTGCTGCTGCTGTGGCTCAGGGTGAAGTCTTGCGGTTATCGCTTGACCACTCAACGGCTATTCGTCCGTAGCGGTTGGCTGGCAAAGCACGTGGATGAATTGGAGTTGTATCGGGTGAAAGACGTGACGGTGGATCAGGGGTTTGTGCAACGTCTGCTCGGTTACGGCACGATCACGGTGTTCTCGGACGATGAATCCACCCCGGAAACGGACTTGATCAGAATCTCAAGACCGACAACAGTCAAAGAGATGATCAGAACACAGTACCGCGCCGCTCGTCGGCGAGAGGGGGTGCGCCCCACCGAGTTCATGCCCTGAACCCAACGTAACCATGTGCCGCCATGAGAGCTCGGCCAGGCAGGCTTGGCCAAGAGATGCGCCGGACCTGGGCGATACTCTGTCACGCCGTCAAGACGTTTTCGCGGATTGACGGGGCACAGTGGGCGGGAGCGTTCGCTTTCAATGCGTTCTTCTCGCTGTTTCCTTTGATGGTCCTCTTCGTGACGATCGCCTCGTCCTTTATCGACCGAAACCGGGCCGCGAAAGCGGTCATTGCCTCGATGGAAAGCGTCGTCCCGATTGGTGGAGAGATGCAAGGCCACCTTGTTGACGCCATCGCCGGTGTGATCAAAGCCCGCGAGCAGGCGGGCGCAGCCGCGTTGCTCATCCTGGTCTGGGCCGCCCTCCAATGCTTCACCACGCTTATCTGCGCGACCAATCGCGCCTGGGGCGCCACCGTGTATAATTGGTGGCGGCTGCCGCTGAAAAGCCTGGTGCTGCTTGGGAGCACGGCGGGCGCGGTCCTCCTGGGCATGGCCGTGCCGGCGCTGATGAGGATGGCGAGGGGATGGCTCTCTCCAGTGCCTGATGTCCGTCTCTGGGTGTATCGCCTCGGAGGCTTTTTCATCCCCTTGTTGGTGGTGTTCTTCAGTCTCAGCGTGTTCTACAGGCTGGCGCCGCGCCGGCCCACGCTGTTTGCCGAGGTCTGGGCGGCTGCGCTGGCCGCCACGGTGCTCTTGCGAGCGGGCGAGAGTCTGTTCGTGATCTACCTGGAACGTTTCGCCACGCTGAACGCTGTTTACGGGGCCTTTGGCGGGATGATGGCGTTGCTGATCTGGATCTATTTGTCGGGCTGCATTTTTATCTTCGGCGCCTGCCTCTGCGCGGGTCAGGCCCAAGCGGGCGGACAACCGGCGACGCCGTGAACTCATCGCGCGCTTCGGAACCACGATGGCTTCTCCGCGCCAGCTACGACCCTGCTGTGCCGGAATGCCGCCCGCCGGGCCGACCACTAAGCGGGCAGCCGGCGAGGCCCAGAGGCGGTAAACCCGCGTCCGCTTCAGGCTCGCCGGCTGTATCGGGAGGCGAGTGGGGATAATCCTCCTCGAACGAGGCAATCCCGCAAATCAAAAGGGGATCTCTTGCGAGATCCCCTGGGTCTTCCAATATTCAGGACGATTCAGTCGCTGGCGCTTCTTCTTGAGCCCTGCGCCGGGCTACGGATAGTTCATTTGAGTTGCACAATTACAAGATGCGCCGAAACAGGAAGTGTTCCTCCGGCAAGGGGCGTAATGGTTAACGCAGTCGAATTAGACGCAGGATTGCGAACCGTGAGCGTCGAGTTTGCGACCGACGTTGTGACCAGGCATGTGCCTACAATTTGACTCGTGCCGGTCGCCCTTCCTACAACAGTGTATGGAAGCTCAGTACCCCCCGTTGTTGCGTCGAGACCGAGCACCAGTTGGCCCGGCTCATTTACGCTAACCTGGAAGGTTACCCAGTAAACGCCGATGGCCGGTAATACAAACTGGCTGAAACTGCTGCCACCAAGACGGGAAATACCACCGTTAACAGCTCCATTTTCGGGAAACAGAACTGCAGTGCCGGCTGCAATGGTCGCTCCATTGTCACTGGGCATCAGCGCATAGAAATCGGCAAAAATGCCGGGTAAACCGCTTTGTCCCGCTGGTCCCGTTGCACCGGTTGCACCTGTTGCACCGGTTGCACCTGTTGCACCTGTTGCACCTGTTGGACCTGTTGGACCTGTTGGACCTGTTGGACCTGTTGCACCTTCCGGCCCTCGTGCTCCGGTTGGTCCCGGTGGTCCTGCCGGCCCTCGTGCTCCGGTTGCTCCCGCTGGTCCCGCTGGTCCCGCTGGTCCCGCCGGTCCCGCTGGTCCCGCTGGTCCCGCTGGTCCCGCTGGTCCTCCCGCTGGTCCCGCTGGTCCCGCCGGTCCCGCCGGTCCCGCCGGTCCCGCCGGTCCTGCTGGTCCTGCTGGTCCCGCTGGTCCTGCTGGTCCCGTTGCTCCTGTCGGCCCAGGGGGGCAGCCACAAGGAACACACTCACAGACGGTGACATCTGCCGAGGCAAGCGGCGTGGTGCCCTCGTAAATTGTCAGCGTGTATGTGCCGCCGGACAGGCCGGCCGGCCGAGTCGCGGTGATTGTTTGAGCCGTGGAATCATAGCTGCCCTCAAGGTCCACTTGGCCTTGCTCAGTAGTAAGCTGAGCCGAGAAGGTGGAGCCTTTGTCACATGGGGGAAAGCCGCTCAACTGAATAGTCAGGCTGGTGCAGCTACACGCCGTGATACCGACAATGCTGCATTTGGGTGGTGTGCCGCATAACGGGTTCGCCTGGTCCGACGGCTGTGCGGTCGACGGCGCCGGCGGGTCTAGCGCCTGTGCGGTTGATGCCAGCGCCACAAGGGTGGACAGGATCAGCCAGGACCGCGAAAAGGAGGAGAACAGCCGCTCCGGTGGCCCACGCCATCTTGAGCGCTGCACATGCGGTTTGGAGCTTGTTGGTGTGATGGTATTCATATTTGCTTGTCTTTCTGGTTTACTGCGGTCAACCGTGGTTGAATCGCGCCCTTGTGGGCACGGTTCGGCTCAGAAAGGTGAGGTGTGTCACATCGACACCTCGCCTTCCATTTGGAAGGATCTCACCTTCATTTCGCATCCTTGCGACACACCATGCCACATCCTTGTGACATATCATTGATAATGAGGGTAGGCCGGATGGCGCTGCGAGTGCAAGTAGGTGCTAACCGTGGGGTATTTACCCCATATCAACAATGCGCAACGGGGCGAGGAACTCGTTGCGCCGCCGCTCTAAACCGAGCCGGTGGACCAAGGTTGTCCTGTGGCGCCGCAACAGGCCTTGCGGCGCGCTCCGTCCGCGCCTCGCGCCTCGAGGTCCTCCTGGTTCGAAAAAATCCTGGGCGCGCCTCGTCTGGCCTCGACGATCTGGTTCGCGTTTCGCCCCCGCGGTGGAGAAGAAGAACAAAGGTAGCCCCGCTCGCTGGCGGCGGCGATGCCGGATTGTTATCGGATCTCTTTGGCACTGGCAAACGGAGTCCGATTCCATGCCGGTGGCTGGGGGCGGTCCTGTGGCCGGTTGGCCACCAAAGCAAGGAACCGCAAAGCCCTCGCGCCGCGGCGTCGGTCGGGCACCAAGGTCGGGCGCGGCGTCGATGGCGTCACCCGTGCCAAAATCCGTGCCATCCGTGAAATCCGTGGTAAAAGCCGGGGCATGAAACACGAAAAGCTCACCGGCGAAATCCCGGGAGCGGCCATGGCCGTGCTCAACGAACTGAACCCGAAACTGGAAGCTGACCACGGATTACACGGATTTCACAGATAGAGCGGGACGTTCCCCGGGGGGCGGAGCCCGGGTTGGCGGCCCATCATCAACCCACGCTCTGGGCACGGAGGAATGGCGGAGCCCATCACCCCTGCGCCGCCGAGAAGGACACCCACGCCAGAACGGTTCACGCCTCGTCGGTCTGAGGCGCAGCCTCGCTAAAGGAGGGTTACCGGGACGCTGCTCTCGATGATACCGGCGCTGACGGCGTAGCGGGTGAGGCCCGCGACGTCATGGATGTTGAGCTTCGCCATGAGATGCTGCCGATGTTTGTCCACCGTTTTGAAGCTCACGCCCAGTTCCGCGGCGACTTGTTTGTTGGGCTTGCCTTCGGCAATGAGTTGGAGCACCTCGGTCTCGCGCGAACTGAGGCGGTTGCGTCTCTTTGCGAGTTGTCCCGCTCGCTCGAGCGGCTTGGGGTCGCGGCCCTTGAGGCGCCTGGACAACGCCGCGGTGAAAAATGTGCGTCCCTTTTGGACCTCGCGAATCCCCGCGGCCAGCTCGTGCGAGGAGGTTTGTTTGAGCAGAAATCCCGATGCGCCCATCTCGATCACCTGCTCGACGTAGGCGTCATCACTGTGCGCGGAGAGAATGAGGACCTTGGTGTCGGGGAACTCTTTGCGGATTTGCCGCGTGGCTTCCAGTCCATTGAGCAGCGGCATCGCGATGTCCATCACGACCACGGCGGGACGAAGTTTCCGGGTCAGTTGCACGGCCTGGCGGCCGGTTTCCGCTTCGCCGACCACTTCAATATCGGCTTCGTGTCCCAACAACAACCGATAGCCCTCTCGGACGATCTGGTGGTCTTCAGCCAGCAGGACGGTAATTGGTTTCATAGCGGTCAAAGTCTTATTCCAGCCCTCGCGAACGCGAGCCGGGCGGCTTCCCCTTCCCCGACGGGCGGTCGATTAGCGGGATTTGCGCAAGGACGGCGGCGCCTTTGCCCGGCGCGGAGGTGACGGTGAAATGGCCGCCGACCATCTCCAATCGTTCTCGCATGCCGAGCAGCCCCAATCGGCCTTTCCTTTTGCCGTGCAGCATCTGTTCGGCCTGAAAGCCTTTGCCGTTGTCTTTGATTTCCATGCAAACGGCATCATCCAGTTTCTGAATGTTCACTTCCGCCCGGCCGGCCTGCGCGTGGCGGGCGACATTGGCGAGCGCTTCCTGGGCGACGCGATAGAGCGCGGTTCGTTTCTCCTCGTTCAGTTGCTCGACCGCGGCAAAGGCCGACAAACTGACCCGGATACCCGTCTCCTTCCCGAAGCGCGTCAGAAACGTGCGGAGGGCGGGAATCAGCCCCAGGTCGTCCAACACCGCCGGGCGCAATTCACGGGCAAACCGATGCACGACGTTCACCGAGTGCTCGACCAACCGCTGCGTGCGGGCGATGTTTCGCTCGATGCCCTTGGTGTCGAGCGCGGCCTCTTTTTTTAAGGTCGCCAGGCACACACTGATGCCCGTCAAAGTCTGGGCGACGACGTCGTGCAGTTCGCGGCTGATCTTCTTGCGCTCCTCCTCCTGCGCCAACAGAAGCTGGTGGGAGAGCAGCCGCAATTGTCCCTGCATGTGCCGCGACTGCTCCAACAACCGGCCGTAGTGCCGCTCACTTTTCCTGAGGGAATCCTCGACCGACCTGCGCTGGGCGATTTCCCGTTTTAACTGCCGGTTGGAGGCCGCCAGGGCCACGCTGCGCCGGCGCAAGGTGTCGTACACTTGACTCAGGCGGACGTTGGTCTCCCGCGCGGTGCGATGAGTCTTCTCGATCGGGATGACGGCCTCGGCAAAAAAAGCCCCCGCCCGCCGGACCAGCGAGTCCCGGGCGCCAGGGGAGCAGCTTGGCAAGTCCAGTGTAATCAATGCCTGCTCGTGAATCCTGGCCAGGTCCAGCGTCTCCAGCCCTAGGGCCATGCCCTGGCGGCCCAGCCCTTGCGCCGGCCGCAAGCTCGCCCGTGGACCTTGCTCAAGGCATTTTCGCAATGCCGCCTGATAGGCTCGAGGCAGCCCGGTCAGCTTTCGGTTCATGGTGTTTGCCGCATTCGCGGGCGAACTGTTCTATGGTCTTCGCCGATATTTGCACCAGCCGTTGGGCGCCGACAATCTCCTTTTTGACGCCCTTGGCGCTGACCGCGGCCTCCTTTTTCAACGTCAACAACCGGACATTGATTCCCAACAGCGTCTGGGCGATTTCATTTTGCAGGTCTTGGCCGATCTCCCTTCGCTTCCGCTCCTGCGCCGAGAGAATCCGGTGGGTCAGGAGCTGCAAATGCTTTTGCAGGGCCAGTGATTCCTCCAATAGTGTTTTGTAGTGTCTCCCGCTTTTCTTGAGAGCCGCCTCCACGGCCTTGCGCCGGGCGATTCCCTCTTGCAAGGAGTGGTTGGAGGCAGCCAGGTCGGCCGTGCGCCGGCCGAGGGTCTTGTTCAGCCGGCTCAGGCGGGCGTCGGCCCTGAGCGCGGCGCAATGCGTCTCCTCAATCGGCGTGATGCTCTCCCTAAAGAAAATGTCCGCCCGCTCCATGCGCCCATCTTTGTTGGCGGATGCGCGCAGCATGTCCAGTGCCCGCTCGTGAATCCTGGCGACATCCAGCGTCTCCAACCCGATGGCCACGGCCTGGCGTCCCAGTCCCCGCGCCGCTTCCAGGCTGGTCCGCGGGCCTTGCCGCAGGTGCTTTCGCAACGCGGCCAGGTATCGTCCTGACAATGCGCTCAATTTGCGTTTCATAGTCTGTCCGAGCTCACCCCCCGCCATCGCGGCGGCCTGTAGTTGCGACTGGGCCAGCCGCGCTTTTGGTCGTTCGCCGGCGGCCCCACAACCCGCGGCGAGTATCGGCCGTTCCAACCGAGCTGTCCATTGGGGAAATCCCCCCGGTTACCCACAAAGTCTGTTAGAGCGCCAGGAGAGTGAGTCGAGACCGCCATCGTAACCAGTGCCTTCCGCTGCGCCTTGGGAAGCTCGAGGGGCGCAAGGTTCCGGATGGCTGCCTGGGACCGTTGGGATGTCAGGCTTGTCCCAGTAGGGCTGCAGGAGTCTTGTGGCCAAATGAGGGCGTTCCCATCTCAACCGCTTCAACTTCTTGTGATAGCCCATCAAAAGACCCGCGAAGGCCGCAAGGCAAACCAGCGATGCCAGGCCAATCCCGCAAAGAACCCGAATCCCAGGGTGAGACCCCTCGTAAGGAAAACTGGTCTGCCACATCGTCTCATATCCAACGCCGGCTAGCGCCAGCAAGGGGAACAGGGCAATCACCGATGCGAAGCGTTGAACACAGCGCCGGTGACGCCGAGCCTGCGCGATGCGTGTCTGGAGGTTGAGTCGTTCATCACTGTCACCATCACCAATGACGTGTGTCAAAAGCGACGGTTCTCTTGGGTACGCGTTCATAATGGGTAACAAACCTCGGAAGTCCGCGAGGCGGGCTGTGCCGTTTTCTCCGCTTTCCTTTTCACCGCATCAGGGTCATCGGAAAGACGCGCGGTGGCTAGCGGGGGGATAGCCGTAGGGTGTTTCCCCCCTTGGCGAGACCAGAGAATGCCGGGGCCTGGGTGTGCGCCGGATTGTTGAACCCATGATCTCAACCGGTCTGCAAAGTGCATGATGTGGCGATGGCGCCAGTGCAAGCTGCACTGCTTTTACGTTCCGTTTCCCGCACACCAGGGGGGCCTCGAACACTGCAAATAGCCTGGATTGAACAGGTTGGAACGCCGGGCGTCAGGTTGGCCCGAGATTAGCTACAAAAGGAGGAAGAACTTGGGACGACAAGAACATCAACGTTGTGATACTAAATCACAAACAGTTCGTCGGCTTTAGCCAAGAAAGGCAGATTTATGTCACGAAGCATTGGTCAGTTGTACGGAGACAAGCTCGGCGCGTCGGATGGGGAAGCCGGCCACGTGAAGGACTTCTATTTTGACGACAAAAACTGGGTGGTGCGGTACGTGGTCGCCGACACAGGTTCCTGGCTGGCGGGGCGGCAGGTGCTTCTCTCGCCCCTTGCCTTTGGCCCCGGCCGGTGCCGTCGCTTGACCTGGCCCAGCTCATTCTCTTTTTATGAAACACAATAATAACCACAAACTTTCCCGGAACCGCAACCAAACACCGGCCAATGCCCCGCACCCGGCCGCGGCGGCGGACTTAAACCCAGCCAGTAGCGGTTTTGTTCCGTTTCCGGACGAAGTGGCCCGAAGGGCGTACTTCACCTATGTGAACGAGGGTTCGCGGCCCGGGCGCGATGTGCAGCACTGGCTGGAGGCCGAGAAGCAATTGCTCGCGGAGCGCAACCTGACCCGGGCTCACGGCTTCCATAATAAGACCTAACCAGTGAAAACCTCCTGGCAGCGGCCTCCGACAAAGCGGGCGGCCTGTATGGCTCGAGGCAGCTCAAGGCCGCCGGCCTTCCCCGCGGCCATACTTGGTCTGCTGTTGCTGATTGGATGTTCCGCTCCGGCCCCGGGGGTGGCTGGTGCGCCATCGGTTCAGCACACGGGAAAAAGCGGGGCCAACCCGGCCCCTGAATCTGCCGGGCCAACCCTCCACCTGGACTATGGCCGCGGCCAATCGCCCGGTAATTCGGTTGCCGAATTCATGTATTTCGTGCCGCTGATCTCGCAAGAGCCGGTTTCCGTCGTCAAGAGTCCCGGCAACACGCAGCGCGCGCGGATGGTGTCCGCCACGCGGTCCGTCAAGGCAAGGTCATTCCTGGTGACCTGCGAATTCGAGTTCGCGGGTGAAGGCAATCAAGAGGACGTTTTCGACCACGCGGACAAAGTCCGCCGGCACGAGCGGGAGCTCAAGGCAGGCGGCTTCCTCGACCATCAACTCGGTTCCATCAACGTCGAAGGAGCCGGGAGCGTCAGCATCGAGGTCGAGGGAACGATGACCGGCCACGTTCCGACCGTCACTGAAGTCCGGCTGCGATTCAATGGCCGCGGACGACCGAGCCTGGTGACCATTGGTCTCCACGACATCGGGTATTCGGACGGCGCATTCCAGCTCCGCAATGAACGTGTTGTCCGCGTGAACACCCTGGGTTTTCGAAGAAAGCCGGGGCCGGCCAAAATGGATATCACGGTGGCCTCGGTGAAACCCAAGGGCGCGAGTGACACTTTTTGGCAGAACCTCATGGGCGGTCTCAAAGCGACGGCGGCGAACCTGGTTCTCAAGCAGATCGCGGTGGAACCCGCCGGCAACCAAGCGATGCTCGATTTCGGCTTGGCCCTGGCATCGGAAGCGCCGGCGTTCACCTTCCCTCGCGCCAGAAACCTGAAAACGGCCGGCATTGGGTCTGCGCGCCAGGCGATTGCATCAAACTGATCGGAGACAAACAATGAGGGCGATTACGACGAAACACGGCACGAAACAAGTGGCCAAGGCCGCGCTCATCTCCGCCGTCCCGCCGCCGATGCTCAAAATATGAAAATCATCCTCCCACTCCTTGCGGCGATATTATCGGTCGCGTGCGTTCTGACCGGCTGTCAACCGCCAAAAGCCACGCCTCCGTCCGGGAGCGGTGCTGCGCAATCGACGCAAAACAATTGCTACAGTTTGCTCCATCAACTCCTGGCCGATGAAAAGGACGTCAGCCTCCTGCGCTTCATCAAGCGGGAACATCCCGACGTTAAAAGCCTGATTAAGAGAATTGCCTCCGATTCCGCAGCCGGAGCGAAACTGCTGGAGGGATTTGCCAGGCACGATCCTTCGATCCATCTGGACGACATCCAGCTCCCACCAGGGGAGGCAGCCACACGCAAAGCGATTGCCTCCACCGAGAGGAAGGAATTATTGGGCCAAGCGGGCGACGAATTCGAGTTGACCTTGCTTTTAACCCAGGCCGAGGCGCTGAGTTATGCCTGGCACCTGGCAGGAGTCGCCGGCGAAAAGGAATCTCGGCCCGATCGTGCCCGTGCGCTCGCAGGCCTGAGTAAGGCTATGGAGAACCTCTACCACGAGGTCTTCGTGATGTTGCTTCCGAAAACGAAAGAACCTGCGACGCACCAGATCGGCAAGTGACGCACGATCATTGATCGGCGGGTCAACCCAACCGCCAAAGTCTATCTGTTCACGATGCGAACGACCGCAGATGAGTCCGTAGCCAAGCCGGCGCCCTCGAAGCCAGCCGGCGCCAAGCCGCCTGACATTGCCTCCGTTCTTGAGTCATTGCAAAATGCACGGTGCGTAGGGATCGCTCGTGCAAGTTGCGATACGTTTATATCCCATCGCGCTCACCAAAGCCGACGTCAAACGCCTAATTAGCTCGGATTGAAGAGGTTAGAGCGCCGGACGCCAGGTTGGCCCACCAGTTGCTAAAAGGCTACGAAGAATGTATGAAACATAATCACCTAATCGAGATTGGCCTGGGGATTGCGCTGTTGGCGGCCTTGACGGGATGCGTGGGTTACGTGGACGGAGGCTACGGGGGCGCGGTGATAGTGCCGGGGCCTTATGTGGGTGTATTCGGCGGCGGCTATGAAAGAGGGCGCGACGTTCATGCGTACAGCAATCGTGGAGTTGCCAGTCGCGCGGCAGCGCACCCTGGCGGCGGCGGGCGAGGGGGACGGCGGTGAACGCCGAAACTCATTGGACTGAAACAGACCTGATAAACCTATGAAACCCTCAAACCAATTGACACGCTTTGCCGGCCTTTTGACGATCGCACTGTTGGCGGGTTCCTGGGATATTCTCTCGGCGGACCTTCATGCTGCGGAGCAGAAAGAGGGGCCAAAGAACTCAGGGGTCGCGCAACGGTTGTTCGCATCGCCCGATGAGGCCGTCAAAGCCTTGCGGGCGGCTACCGAAGCTAAAGATAAAGCGGCCTTGCGCGAGATTTTCGGCCCGGAATTCGACGAACTTGTGACCGGCGACAAAGTGCAGGACGCGAACAATGCGCAGGGTTTCGCGACCGCCATGGCGCAGGAGTGCAAGCTTGTGAACGAGGGGGAGGACAAAATAACCCTCGAGGTTGGCACGAACAACTGGCCGATGCCGATCCCACTCGTCAAAGCCGACGGGCAATGGCATTTCGACACGGCAGCGGGCAAGGAGGAGATCATCAACCGGCATATCGGGAAGGACGAACTCCACGCCATCGGCGTTTGCCGGGCGTACGTGGCGGCGCAACGGCAGTACGCCGGCGCGAACCCGGAGGCGGGCGGAGGAGCGAAGTACGCGCAGAAATTCAAGAGCACGCCCGGAGAGAAGGACGGTCTCTATTGGCCGCAGGCGGAGAACGAACCGGCCAGCCCATTCGGGCCTTTGGTGGCGGAGGCCCATGCCGAGGGTTACGGCAAGCATCAGGGCGCGGGCCCGCGCCCGTTTCACGGTTATTATTTCAGAATTCTGACCCGCCAAGGCAAGGCCGCGCGCGGCGGGAAAATGGACTACATGAGCCAAGGCAACCTGACGGGTGGATTCGCGCTGGTGGCTTATCCGGAGCATTGGGACCAGTCGGGCATCATGACCTTTATCGTCAATCAGGACGGCAAAGTTTATCAGCGAAATCTTGGCGAAAAGACTTCCCGGCTTGCGGGGGCGATGAAAGCCTACAATCCCGACAGCCAATGGACGCTCGTGCAGGATGAGGGAGTGCCGGGCGCGGTCTCGGAAAAATGATGTCGCCTAAGTGAGAAACAATGGGCCTGGTCAAATACTAATATCCCGATGAAGCTATTACTCAAAACCCCTGTTTTACTATGTCTGTTGGCTGGCACGGCCCTTTCGATGCTGGCACAAACGGCGGTTCCGCCCCCCATGTCAGCCTATCAACCGCTGCCTGCCGCGCAGCTTGACCAGTTGCTGGGCCCTATCGCGCTTTATCCCGACCCGTTGATTGCCCAAATACTGCCGGCCTCCACCGTTCCCGCGCAAATCGTGCTGGCCGACCGCTATGTCAGTGGTGGCGGCGACCCCAACCAGATTGAACAGCAGCCGTGGGACGCCAGCGTCAAGGCGATGGCCCGATACACCAATGTGTTGAAATGGATGGATGATAACCTGGCTTGGACCACGGAACTGGGACAGGCCTTTCTCAATCAACAACCGGACGTGATGAAGTCCATCCAACGCCTCCGGGCGTCGGCCTCCAGATTAGGCAACTTGCAATCCTCCCCGCAGCAACAGGTGGTTGCTGACGCCGGCAACATTGAAATTGTTCCGGCCGATCCACAGGTGATTTATGTGCCGGTCTATCAGCCGTCCCAGGTTTATTACGACACTGCAATCGGCTCGCCTTTCATCACCTTCGGCATCGGTTGGCCGATCGGCGCGTGGTTGGATTACGATTGTGATTGGGGAAACGGCAATCTCATTTTCTGGGGTCCCGGCTACCCGCGTCCGTTCAATTGGTGGCATCAACCGCCAGGTCGGCGGGACATGGGGCATGCGGCTGTCTGGCGCCCTGGCAACCATCCGGGCGCAGTTGCGGCCAATCGTGGCGACCGGGGCTGGGGCGGGAATTCGATGGCGCGCTCGCGGGCTCCCGCTCTTACACGGCCAGAACTGGCGCGCTCGGGTTTCCAGCGTGCTGCAGGCTCAATTGGTGTTTCCCGAGCCACGCCGGCTCCGGTTGGACGCTCTGCACCCATGAGCCGGCCGGCATCGAACGGCGCGTTCATTGGCATCCGCAGTTCGAGCGTTACGAGAGCTTATAGCAATCGCGGCCAGCAGAGCCTTCGGACGGTCAACCGTTCCGCGTCCGGCGGCGGTGGCCGGGGCGGCAGCCGCGGTGGCGGTGGCAGGCGTTAGTCTCTTGCTCCTATGACTTTGAAAAATACATTGCCGATGAAAACGAACTTACTCACCTGGTGGCGTCAGCCTCGAATGGCGGCGTTTGGATTGGCTTTGGCACTGCCAATTTGCGTTTCTGCCGCCGAGGAGCAGACTTTCAATTCACCGAACGAGGCGCTTAATGCCTTGGTGGCAGCGGCCCAAAATAACGACACGAACGCTATCCATTTGATTTTCGGGCCGGCAGGACATGAGTTGATTTCGCCCGATGTCGTCCAAGCCACCGAAGAATTCAAAATGTTCGTGCAACGGCTGAAGGAAAAGGCGCAATTGATCAGCAGATCCGATTCCAATGCGACGCTGGAATTGGGCGCCGACGGCTGGCCGTTTCCCATTCCGCTCGTCAAAGAGGGCGGCCAATGGCACTTCGATGCCGCCGCAGGCAAGGAAGAGGTTTTTGCCCGCCGCATCGGCGCGAACGAAATGGGCGCGATCGATGTGTGCAACGCTTACGTGGAGGCGCAGCACGAATATGCCAGCCAGGATCGGATGGGAGACGGGGTGCTTGCCTACGCACAGTCCCTCCGCAGCACGCCGGGCACACACGACGGCCTGTTCTGGCCGGCAAATCAACCGGGCGAGGAGTTGAGTCCGTTGGGTCCGCTCATCGCGCAGGCTCGCGTGGAAGGTTATCAGCACACCGCCAAAATGCTGAACGACGAGCAGGCGCCCTATCACGGCTATTATTTCAAAATCCTGAAGGGCCAGGGAAAACACGCGCCGGGCGGAAAGTTCAACTACCTCATCAACGGCCGCATGATTGCCGGATTTGCCCTCGTCGCCTGGCCGGCCGAATGGGCCGACACGGGCGTGATGACATTCATCGTAAACCAACAAGGCAAGGTCTATCAAAAGAATCTGGGACCAAAGACCGCGACGATCGCCAAGGCCATGACCATTTATGACCCTGACGACACTTGGACTCCGGCACCGTAAAGCTTGAAGCGGACACAATCAATCGTCGAGGCGAACAAAACCCTCGAAATCGTCGGTCTGGAACATGCCGGAGCCAGACTTGGTCTGGGCTTGACCTCCGTCGGCGGGCCGTCAATTCGGGATGGGGCCCTGCCAGCCGCGGCGCACGTTCCCGCTGCGGCTGGCAGTATCTTCGGGGTGGCGCAGTTGAGCATTCTGGATGTATTGCTGCTATATCCGGAGTTCCCGGACACGTTCTGGAGCTTCAAGCACGCGTTGAAGTTCATCCACAAGCGCGCCTCGTTGCCGCCGCTGGGCCTGCTGACCGTGGCCGCGATGTTGCCGGGGTCTTGGGCGAAGCGACTGGTGGATGTGAACGTGCGCACGTTGCGCGAGGAAGATTTGGCCTGGGCCGACCTCGTGTTTGTCAGCGGGATGATCGCCCAACGGGATTCGGCGCGCGAGTTGATCGCCCGTTGCCGGGCGGCGGGCAAGACCATCGTGGCGGGCGGCCCGATAAGCCTGGAGTGGAGAGAAAAACCTGATTATCGGGCAAGTCCTCGGCCGGTCTGCAAAGTGCATGATGTGGCGATGGCGCCAGTGCAAGTTGCACTGCTTTTACGTTCTGTTTCCCGCACACCAGGGGGGCCTCGAACACTCCAAATAGCCTGGATTGAACAGGTTGGAACGCCGGGCCTCAGGTTGGCCCGAGATTAGCTGATAGCCGGGCACGCCGCCCTTGACGTCATGAATACCAAATTATACGTGGGCAATCTCGCCCCAACCGCCACTGAAAATGACCTGCGGTTTCTGTGCTCCCCTCACGGCAATGTCGCCGAGGTCAATCTCCCGGATGGGCGCGAAAGCGGCCGCCCGCGCGATTTCGCCATCGTCACGATGGCAACGCCGCAAGGCGCCCGAGCCGCGATTCTGGCGCTCAATGGCAAAGAAGTGGCGGCGCGCGTGCTGACGGCAACCGAATGCGTCCCCGCGAGGCAGGCGCCTCCTGCAGCCGGGCACAACTGAAGCGGGAAAGACAACCGCGGGCAGCCACCCCCGAAACACCCGTAACCGCCTGGGACTGGAGGCCATGAGTCGGACATGGGGCGAATCCCCAATAGCCCCCGGGCGGGTTTGTCATGTAGCATCGGGCCAATGTCGCCGAAACGAAGCCCGATGAACGTGTTGCTGCTATACCCGAAGTTCCCGGACACGTTCTGGAGCTTCAAGCACGCGTTGAAGTTCATCCACAAGCGCGCCTCGTTGCCGCCGCTGGGCCTGCTGACCGTGGCCGCGATGTTGCCGGGGTCTTGGGCGAAGCGACTGGTGGATGTGAACGTGCGCAAGCTCCGCGAGAAAGACCTGGCCTGGGCCGACCTGGTGTTCGTCAGCGGGATGATCGCGCAACGGGATTCGGCGCGCGAGTTGATCGCCCGTTGCCGGGCGGCGGGCAAGACCATCGTGGCGGGTGGCCCGCTGTTCACGGTCCGGCACGAGCAGTTTCCCGAGGTGGACCATTTCGTGTTGAACGAGGCGGAGGAGACGCTGCCGGAGTTCTTGGGCGACCTCGAGCGCGGCGGCGCGCGGCGCGTGTATGCCTCGGCGAGCTTTCCGGACCTGCGCCGGACGCCGGGGCCGCTGTGGGAATTGGCCGACCTGGAGCGCTACGCGACCCTGAGCCTTCAGTTCTCGCGAGGCTGTCCGTTCGACTGCGAGTTCTGCAACGTCACCTCCATGTTCGGACATCGGCCCCGCCTCAAGACCACCGCGCAGGTGATCGCCGAGCTGGACAGCCTGGCCCGCCTCGGCTGGCGAGGGTCGGTCTTCTTCGTGGACGACAACTTCATTGGAAACAAACGGGTGCTGAAGGAGGACCTGCTGCCGGCGCTCATCCAATGGCAGAAAGGAAAGCGCGGCGTCCCGTTTTTCACCGAGGCCTCAATCAATCTCGCCGACGATGAGGAGCTGATGCGGTTGATGGTCGATGCGGGATTCAGCCAGGTGTTCGTTGGCATCGAGACGCCCGAGGAGGCCAGCCTGACCGAGTGCAACAAGCGCCAGAACCGGGGCCGCGACCTGGTCGCCGACGTGAAACGCATTCAGCGCGCCGGACTCGAGGTCCAGGGCGGATTCATCCTCGGGTTCGACCATGACACGCCCGGGGTTTTTGAGCGGCAGATAGAGTTCATCCAGAAAAGCGGCATCGTTACGGCGATGGTCGGTCTGCTGCAAGCCCTGCCCGGCACCAAGCTTCACCAACGGCTCAATCGCCAGGGTCGTCTGCTCGGCGACACGACCGGGGACAACGTGGATGGCACAACCAACTTCCTTCCGCGCATGAACCCCGAGACGCTGCGCCGTGGCTACAAGAGCCTCCTGGAATACATCTATTCACCGGGGCCGTATTACCAACGCATCCAGACGTTCCTGCGCGAATACCGGCCACCCAGGGTCTCCACCTCGTTGAACTGGCGGTCTCTCATGGCGTTTGTCCATGCGAACCTCCGTCTCGGCGTCCTGGGTCGCGAACGTTTCCACTACTGGGGCCTGCTGCTCTGGACGTTCGTCCGCCGCCCCTCCCATTTGTCCCTGGCCGTCACTCTCTCGGTCTATGGCCACCATTTCCGCAAAGTCAGCCGGGCGTGCAGGCGCTAAGCGGAGCCGTCACCCAAGCCAGCATCTCCCTCCGCGGTATGGAGAGCGGCCAATCCTATAGGCAGCCCAAAACCGAGGTGCAAGGATGGCCGGCGAAATCGATGCAAAGGCGTCAGGGCGGGGCGGCGCCGCCTGCTCCTTACACGGATCTTCGGGGGCCCAAGGTGATTCGACCACAACCTGTGGCCTGACCGATACCAAGCGGGTCTGGGCCGCTTTTCGCAACCCGGAGGGCTGCCAGATGGTGGCCGGGGGTCGCAGCGGAGCTGCGACCCCCGGTCATTGGAGTTTGGACGTTTTCGCCGGCTTTTTCCCGGGTTCGCGCGGGTTGCCCG
>Ga0326728_10013820_pt1 | contig 17395 bp, 8 predicted proteins | sample MB3enrmetagenome_FD_207602 | JGI IMG/M metagenome (GOLD analysis project Ga0326728, IMG submission 207602) | Lab enriched peat soil microbial communities from McLean, Ithaca, NY, United States - MB31MN | ecosystem: Environmental > Terrestrial > Soil > Wetlands > Peat | place: USA: New York... | reverse complement strand
CCCAGATCCTCGCGAATTCGGAATTCCCGTTCCGAAGCGCGCCTGTTGACCGTGTTGTGCCATCTTGGGTGGATCCGGTTGCGGCCAGCCCCGGTTTTCGCGATCTCGCTGCATATGAAGACATGATCGCAGTGAGCGCTCGCGCTGGGCTCTTTCTGTATGGGCGAGAAGGCAAGCTGCTCCGTTCGTACCGCGCTGGTCTCGAATTGCCTTCCGCGGAAATTGGCGCCATGTCGATAGGCATCGCCGCCGGGTCGGCTGAACCGGAACTCTTGCTGGCCACACGTGGCGAAGGATTGTTGGCCTTCAATGGCACCGGATTTCGACAGATTCTCCCAGCGGATTCTGAATTGCAATCCATAACGGCTGTCTTAGCGCTGGAATCGGGCCGTGTGCTGCTCGGCACGGAACATCGGGGACTTCTCGTGTTCGATGGCCGGCGCCTGACAATATTCAATGACCGCATAAAAACCGCGCATATCACTGCCCTGGCAGGCACTGAAGGCGATCTCTGGATCGGCACGCTCGCTGGCGGCGCCTTCCATTTCCGGGGCGGACAGCTGGATGAACTCCTTCCCGCTCTGCCTGATCCGCAGGTTCTTTCCATTGCAGTCGGAAACGGCATGGCTTACATAGGCACGCCTCTCGGGATCGTGGAGTTTCGCAATGGGCAGCGATCTCGCGCTCTAGCCGATGGCTTCTTTGCGCGCTCATTAGCGCGCAGCGGCGAGATCCTTTATATGGGCACGGAGGACGAGGGAATTCTCGACGTGCCCATGCAGCCGCGGACAACTGCGCCGCTGTCGGCAACTCCGGACACGCCGCGAATTCCAATTCTCCGGCTCGCGGATTTGGAGGGCGAACTGTACGCCGTGGCCGAAAACGCGATCTACCGCTTCGATCCAGTTCCGCGGCGCTGGCGGCCTGTCCTGACTGCCGGCAGCTCGCTCATGGCCGACCGGAACGTGGCCGCTCTCGCGATGAGCGGCGGCCGCTTGTGGATCGGCTATTTCGATCATGGACTCGATGTGATGGATGCAAACCTGGAGCATTCGGTCCATCATGAAGACGACTCCTTGTTCTGCATCAATCGCATCGTGGTGAGTCCGGATCACGCGCGTACTGCCGTAGCGACTGCCAATGGGCTCGTTCTCTTTGACTCCAGCGCCCAGCCACGCCAAGTTATGGGCCGCAAAGACGGCTTTCTGTCCGATCATGTCACGGATGTTGCCTTTAGCGATGAGGACATGGTAGTGGCCACGCCTGCCGGACTATCGTTCGTCAGCCGTTCCAATGTGCGGAGCCTCTATGTTTTCAACGGATTGGTGAATAATCACGTGTACGCTGTTGCCACATGGGGCACTCAGACCGTGGCGGGGACGCTGGGGGGCGTATCCCTGGTTGATGGTGATAGGGTTCGCGCCAACTATACAACGGCCAACTCTCGTTTAAAGCACAACTGGATTACGGCCCTGGCTCGAGTGGGCGACGATTGGTTCGCGGGAACCTATGGCGCCGGGGTGATGCGTCTGGATCCCGCAGGGGAGTGGCGCTCGTTTGCCGACTTGAAGGACGGGTTGATCGTGAATCCGAACGCCCTTGCCGTCAGCGAAGGCCAGGTATATGCCGGCACTCTCGGGGGCGGACTCTTCGTTTTCAATCGCGCGTCCGGTCGCTGGACCAATGTGACACTTGGATTGCCTTCGAAAAACGTCACGGCGTTGGCTGCCTGCGCCGGTTGTCTCTATGTAGGGACTGATAACGGTCTGGTTCGAATCGCGGAAGGAGCCCTTAAATGACCCGGTTCTCTGAAATCGTTCAACGCGGGCTGCAACCCATATTCCTGCTTGCCTTGGTCGGCATGTTGGCATGGATTCCTTGCGCGTCCGCCGATACGGGCGTGCTCATCCCCGGAGACCGGCAGCAGCCGGACCCTGGTCTATTTTCGCTCGACGAGATGGTCCTGCAAATCCTCATCGACAACGGCGTTGCGAGAGTGCAGATGCGGCAGATTTTCGCCAACCATAGCGGCAACATTCAAGAGGGAGTCTATCAATTTACCTTGCCGGCTAAAGCCACTGTTTCTGACTTCGCCGTATGGGACGACGTCACTCGCATCCCCGGCCTCATTATGGAGCGTCGGCGAGCGGGCGAACTCTACACACAGGCGGCGAACCAGGTAATCGATCCGGGACTGCTGCAAATGGGCGAACGCGATGCCGACGAAGCCCGTCGGAGCCAGCTATTCACGGCCCGCATCGCGCCGATCCCGCACTGGGGCACAAAGCGGATCGAGATGGAGTATCAGCATCCCATAACGGTGGAGCACTATCGCTCCGAGTTCACCGTATCGCTCAAGCCCGATGTTTACGGAATCCAGACTGCTCAGCGCCTCACCATCACCTTGGAACTACGGTCCGCTCATGCCATTCGAGATTTCGAAGCAATTTCAAAGGTCTACCCGCTTCGGATCCTCAAGCGCACTCCAAATCTGGTGAAAGCCGAGTTCTTAGGCAGCAAGGTGGGGTTCACAGAGGACTTCACTGTGCAGTACACCTTGGATCCGGCACAAGCCGATGCGCTCCGCATAATCACCGAACGCGAAAACGCCAATGGGCCGGGATTCTTCCAAGCGCAGGCTTTGCTGCGCAATCTCGATGCTCCTCCGAATACCGCCCGGCCGGCGCGAACCCTGATCCTTTTATTTGACAACTCGCTCTCCATGCAATGGGACAAGCTGGAACAAAGTTTCGCGGCATGCGAGGCGGCGCTGCGTCGACTGCGTCCCACCGATTTGTTCAACCTGCTGCTCTTCAATTCAGAGCTGAACCTCTTCGCGCCGCAGCCGCGTCCCGCGACCCGTGCAAACATTGAGCAAGCCCTGACTTTCATCCGGAACAGTCGGATCCGCGGCGGAACAGACTTGCGGCGCGCCTTGACGGCTGCGCTTGGGCAGCTGGCCACGGGTGAAGACTATCTGCTGCTGATCAGCGATGGCGGGGCCACGGAAGGCTCGGTAAACAACGGCAAATTGGCTGCATGGTTTGCGGCCGAGTGGCGCAAACGGTCTATTGCCCAGCGTCCGCATACGCTGGTCTTCGGCGTGGGCGACGACGCCAACCGGCCTCTCCTCCAGATGCTGTCGAGCAATAATGGGTATTTCGATATCGTTCGCTCCACGGAGCCTCTGGAATTTAAGCTTAACGCCTTTCTGGATAAGATCGGTCTGGAGCCGGTCAAAAACCTGTCGCTGGCTGCGACGCCCGCATCGAATATTGATATGGTGTATCCGCTCCAAAACACGAGCTTCGCCGGCTCAATGGCCTCGTGGGTTGGACAGTACAAGCGGCCGCTGGAGAAGGTGACCTTCACGGTCCAAGGCATCCGGGATCGACAGGCGCTCCGAATTTCGGGCGGCGCCGCTCTGCCTGCAAACGAAACGCATCATCCCGAGCTGCCACGCGCCTGGGCTAAAGCTCGCGTAGATGCCCTGCTCGAAAAGATAGAACGTGAAGGGGAAGATGTCGCTTCCATCGACGAGATCATCCGGCTTTCCAAGAAATACAAGTTCGTCACGCCGTACACTTCATTCCTTGCTGCGCCGCGCACTCTATTGCGCCCGCGCGTCATCCGGCCGGGGGACCCGGTGCTCCGCCTGAAGGCCGACGAGTCCATCGTCTCCGTGATTGCGCTTTTTCCCTTCGGACTTACCAAATCGCTCCACTATCTGAAGAAGGAAGACTTCTGGCAAACTCGATTCCTGGCACCGGTGGAAATGGGCGATGGTGTTTACAAGGTTCGCCTGATTCTTCGCGATTGCGATGGCCATGTCTACCGTGAATCGAAGAGCTTTGTAATTGCCAGCAAAATGCCGGTGTTGCAGGCGCGCCTGGGAAAGCGCCGCGTGCATGCAGGCGAAACGGTTCGCATTTTTGCACAGGCTTCCCAAAATGCGCGCACTATTACGGCGCGACTTTATGGAGCGCTGCCGGTTGCGCTGCGCTGGAACACGACTGCCAAAGCCAATACAGGCGAGATCGTGACGCCAGCTGATCTCCCGGCAGGCAAGTACACCGTTTATATCACAGCTGAAGACATCGCGCACAATATCGGCACGCAGGAGGTGGCGCTTGAAATCTGGTAAACGATTGTGGGCAGCTGTGGGCTTGCTGATCTGCAGCGCGCTAGCCATTAGCAGTGAGCTCGATCCCTGGGTGCAGCACATCGCCGCGGGGCAGGCCATCGCGGCTCTCTTCCGCGCCGTAACCATGCCCGGCGGGTCCGTTCCAATTTTGCGTCCGCCTGGCGAAACCAGGCCGGAGTTAACCAAATTGATCGACGGCGCCCCTCGCGAATCCATGCTGTATCGCTTACGGGCGCAGGAAGCCGAGGTAGCTCAGGATTTTTCGGCGGCAGAAGCTGATTGGAAAACCTATGCGCAGATCGACACCGACCGATACGCCGCGCAAATTGAGCTTGCAGACTTCTACCATCGACGCATCCGGCCGCGGGAGGAGCTGGCTGTTTTGACTGCCGCCGCGACTACTAAAGATGATCCGCTCCAGCCGGCAAACGCACAACGGGCCTGGAGCGCCTTCGAGCGCATGACGGCCCTGATCGAGCAGGAGGCTCTCCCCAACACTCTGGCCGAGCCCGCTTGCCGCGCTTGGATCGCCCGCTATCCCAAAGAGGCAGCGCCCTGGCGTAATTACATTGAACGCCTCACCTCCAGACGTCAATTCGAGGCGGCTATTGTCGAAATCGCCAACTATGGCCGCGCCTTCCATGATGATCTTGAACCGGTGAGGATGCGCGCCGAACTCGAGATGAGGCGCGGCGCGCCAGACGCCGCTCTGGCAGTATACGATGACGCGTTTCAGCCGCTATGGCCCGATGACTTACGGGCGAGTTATTTCGAGCTGCTGGAAAAACATGGCCGGCTTCGGGAATTTGAAGGGCGGGCTCGCACGGCCTTGGCCTCCAACCCGGCCGACCTGAATGCTACCGCGCGCCTTTTTCATTATTTTCGCGCTCAGAACAACATTCCTGCTGCGCGCCGCGTTTTGCTCCAATTTCGCATCGTCAAAGAATCCGGCCGGCAGCTATGGACGGAGAATGAACTCCAGACGTTGGCTCAACTGTTCGAGCGGCTGCCGGACGTAAGCGAAGCCGCACGCCTGTACTATGCTCTCTACAGCGCTCCACCTTCCGGCGGGCCGCACGCCGAGCGGGCTCTTTACGGCTTATCCCACCTGTTGCTTACCGCTCCGGACCAGCCCATCCAGTTCGGTTCCAGCGATCTCTCTTTCTACAGGGACATAGCCACCGCTGATCCCTCGCCCGGCTTTCTCAACGGAATTCTTTCTCTGCTGCTGAACTATACCGGTACCCGGTTCCAATATCAGAGCCAGAATGAAAAGTCAGCCGCCTACTTCCATCGTGCAGCAGCCGCCCGGCTGGTGACATTATTGGAACAGCAATTTCCGAAATCAGACTACCGCGCTCCCTTGCGGGCAGAATTGGTTTCGGCTTATGCCGCCTACGGAGATGATGCGGAAGTGCTCCGCGCCGGGCGCGAATACCTGACTCTATTCCCCTCCGGCGCCGCGCGGATGTCCGTCGCAATGCAGGTTGCGGACGCCTTGGCGCGCTTGCATCGCGCCAGCGAGGAATTCGCGTTGTACGATCAACTTCTTCGAGACCTGGCAGCGAAAGCTTCACGAGTGCCCATTGGCCCGAACGTCCGGCCTGCCGCCGCGCCGGCTTCACCCATCGAAAACGAGAGTGGAGTCTATCGAATTGGTGGAATCGTCAGGAATACTGAGGCGGTCGCGAAAGCCGGAGGAAATCTGAGCGGCGCCCGCTCTGGGGAGTATGTGCGGGTGCTCGACAAATACCTTTCCCGCCTGACGGCTCTGAATCGCCCGCTCGATGCGCTCCGCGTGTACCGCACGGAAATTGATCGCAATCCAGACGATCCAGGCCTCTACCAGCGCTTCGCAGCTTTCCTCGAACAGAACGACATGACGGGCGAGATCGAAGCCGTCTATGCCCGGGCGATCGCGAAATTTGCCGACCGCTCCTGGTATCATAAACTCGCGCGCTGGTACTTGCGCAGGCAAGAGTCGAGTGCGCTGGCAAAGATCAGCCAGGATGCGATCGCAATCTTCTCTGGTGCCGAGCTGGAGAAATATTTCAACGAAATCGTTTCCCAAACCCACCCCGATGCCGTCCTGTATCGCCAGTTAAACCTGTACGCACACGAACACTTTCCTGAAGACCTTGTGTTCGTTCAAAACCTGTTGGACGCGTACAGTCGAAAGGAGACGTACGACGCCGCATCGGCTTGGCGTCTCTACCGCCAATACTGGTTTTACGACCAGGAGTTGCGAGAGCGGTTCTTCGAGCAACTGTCGAAAGAAGGAATGCTCAATCCCGAATTGACTAAAATCCGCGACGCCAATCCCGGGTTGACGAGTGGACATACCGAACAGGCCCTTGTGAGCAATCCCGCGGCAGTTCAGTTCGCCGCCGAAGCGGAAGCCTGGCTTTCCCATTTTGAAGCGGCGGCGCCCGCCATGCGCGCTTTGGCAGACGCTTATCCTGGTCGAAGCTCGTTCACTGCAAAGGCATCATCGCTCTATCGTTCGTTGGCAGCGTACGATCCCGGTAATACTGAAGTCGCCGTTTTGCTTGCCGGTTATGAGCAGCGCTCCAATCCGCGGGACCGGGACATTCTTGCCAGAATGGGCGACATTTGCGCCGATCGCGAGCTGTTTGGCCGAGCGCGCACATACTGGGAGCGCATGACGGCAGCCCAGCCAAACCAGCCCGAGGCATATCTTGACGTGGCGACCGTCTACTGGGACTACTCTCGTTACGATGATGCGCTTCGCTGGATTGCGACCGCGCGAACCAGGTTTGGCGACGCTGCGCTCTTCGCCTATCAGGCGGGCGCGATCTACGAAGCCAAGCGCGACTACCAAGGCGCTGTGCGCGAATATGTGGCCGGAGCCTTGCAGACACCGGGCGCCGCAAACAACCGCCTCATTCGTCTGCTGAGTCGCCCGCGGGCGCGCGACTCGATAGAACGGGAAACGGTGGCCGCACTCGCATCCAATACTTCGAAGCAGGCCGTGTCGCTGCGCCTTTCAGTGCTGGAAGCGGAGCAGCGACGCCCGGAGATTGAGGCGCTGTTGCAGGCTCGCGTGGAGGCCGAGAGGTCGGCGCCCGAACTGATCACCCTCCAGGAGACCGCCCGGCAACTGGGCTTCGACAGCATTGAAGAGCGCGCCTGCGAGCGCCTGGCCGTCATTACCAACGACCCCGTAGACCAGATGCGTCTAACGCTAGCTCGAGCGCGTCTTCTGGAATCAAAGAAAGACATCCCCGGCGCGTCGCGCGTGATCAATTCCCTTTATCACGAACATTCTCTGGTCCTGGGCGTGGTGCGCGGCGCTGTCGATTTCCATGTGCGCAACCATCAGCCCGCGGAGGCCATCGACATCCTTCTTGATGCGGCGAAACACGCTCGCTCCGATCTCGCCGATCAGTTCACGCTTGAAGCCGCGCACATTGCCACGGGAGCGAGCCAGTTCGATCGAGCCCGCACGCTACTGTCAAGCCTGCTCGCAGCCGATCCCTTGCGGGCGGAATATCACGCCGCCATGGCGGATATCTATCTTCAGGCGAAGGACGATCGCGGCTTTCGCGCCTACCAGCTGGATGTCATCCAGAAGCTCAAACAATCCAAATTAATGCCGGCTGAGCGCGTCGAACGGATCGCCGCTATTCGTCGCAGCCTTATCGGGGCACTTAATCGTTTAAACGATCCGGCGGGCGCAGTGGACCAGTATATTGAAGTAGTTAACATCTATCCCGAAGACGAAGCTCTTACAAAAGAGGCTGCAACCTACGCGGTGTCGCACAACCAGGCCGCACGACTGACGGCTTTCTATCGCAAAGCCATGAGTGACGCGCCGCGCGACTATCGCTGGCCAATCGTGCTCGGTCGCATCGAAACCGTAGCGGAAGACTATCCCGCAGCAATTACCGATTACGAACGCGCCATCAAAGCTCGGCCGGACCGCGCCGATACTCTCGAAGCCAAAGCCAAGCTGGAAGAACGGCTGATGCGGTTTGACGAGTCCCTCAAGAGCTATGGACGGCTTTATGAGCTCGCCTATCGCGATTCACAGTGGCTCGTCAAAGTTGCCGAACTGTGCGCGCGATCCGGTCAAACATCCGAAGCAGTCAGCGCATTGAAGACTGCGATCATCGGCGCGCGGACCGAAACCGCCGACGCCGATTTCAATATTGCCGGAATCCTCGAGTCCTGGCGCATCCTGCCCGAGGCTGTGAGCTTTGCCGATCGTGGTGCGAATCTCGACGGCGACGTTCTGTTCGCCACTGCCGATCACGCGGTGGTTTATGCGCGCATTATGACGCGCGCGCGCCGCATCGAGGCATTCCTGCCTCGTCTGGGCGCACATTCCGCTGTTGATCAACAGGTTGCTCAGGCGGCCGGACGAATCATTGCAGAAACATATACACCGGAAGAAAAGGCGCGCTTCGAGCAGGCATTGCGCGCTCAGGCCGCGCGCGGCCCTTTAGCGGCGCGTGATGGCGCGTTCACGCCATTCGCACGGTCCGCTGGATTAGTAGGTCTCGAATCCGAGTGGCGGCGCGAAGCGATGATTGCCTCGGGAGCGAAACTCGATGAGGGATTTGTGGCGCTCCAATCGTATCGTGGAGTCTACGACGAATTGGGACGCCAGTTGGAGGAGTATGCCGCAAAAAATCCCGGGCAGGCATCCGAAGCGAACGCCTTTGCTCATGCGGCGCGCGCGTTTGTCGCAAGCGGCAATATCGAAAGCCAGATCCGAGTGATGAAGAATGCGCTCTCCCGAAATGCCCTCTCCGGCGTTCTTTTGGATCGCTACTTCTCGCTGCTGGCTTCTCGCTCGCCGGAAGAACTGCTGGCGATCATCCTTGGCAGCGGTCCCGACGAAATCCGCAATCTTGCCGTTCAGTCTGCCATCGCAAGCGAGAGTCCCGAACGGGCGTATGCGGCTATTCGAAGCCGCAGCGGCGCTTCGCCCGTGTGGATCAAAGCGTATACTGCCCTCGCGGGCCGGTATTTCGATGACCATTCACCTGCCATCAATGCTGCGTTCCAAAGTGCGTTAGACACCCGCACAATTGGCGAGCGATTGAAGACGCCGCTCAAACCCGACTCCATCATCGCCGGCACGGTCTGGTTCTACTATGGCGCGCGCTATGGAGACTACCTCGCCGCCGGCAAAGATGCCGCCGCTGATGCCTGGCTGCCCGCATATTTGGAAAAAGCGCCTGGCAACCCGGATGCCTACATGGCGCTTGGTGATTTCTACGCGGCCGCTGGTCAAGCAGCCAAGGCGATTGATCAATTTGAATCCGCGCTGCAGCTCGATGCCGACCGGGGCGATGCGCACGATCACATCGCGCGTGTGCTCTGGTCTCAAGGCAAACAGCCCGAAGCCCTCGTTCGCTGGAAATCTGCACTCGCAACTTTTCTGCTTATTCAAAGCCGCGGCGTGCGGGTTCCCGAATCGTACTGGGGCAGGTTGGCGGAGACCATCGCCCATGTCGGCGAGTGCCATGCTTTAGGGCAACTGCGCGAAGAGATCGCTCATCTGCTCGGCGATTACTATCAGCGCAATAAACAATACCGCTTTCATGGACTCATTGATTCGGCGGTCCGTGCCTCCATCGCCTCCGGAGAGGGGACTGCCTGGCTTCTGGAGTTGGGACGCTCGATGAGCGATACGGACGTGATTTTCAGCGCGCTGATGCAGCAGTCCGATCTTAGCGAGAAGCAGCGTATTTCGCTGCAGCGAGATCAGATTTGGCTTCTCTCCAGAAGCGCCGAAGCCGCGTTTGGCGACGATCGCCAATATAAAAACGACCGGCTAACTAATTTTCGCCTGCGGCTGATCACGATGCTCTTGGAGGCCGGCGACGTGAAAGGCGCAACCGCAGAATGGGACCTGCTCCCTCCAGCGTCTGCCAAGCGTTCGCCATGGGGCGATCGCTTCCGAGATCAAGTGGAAATCAGTCTGGCTTCGCGCAACGGCACTCTCGGTTCGCTTTTAGAACGGTACCGATCCCAACCCGACTCGGCGCCGGACGCTCGAGACTTGCGGGAAATTGCGATGGCGCTGCGGCGAGATAAGGATGAAAACGGCGCCCGCTCTGTTCTCGAATTTCTTTATGATCGGGAAATTCGGGATTGGCATCTGGAACCCGCAAACTTCCTCGGGCTTGCCGAGGTGGAACTCCAGCGCAACAATGCCGCGTCTGCTACGGCGTTGTTGAACCGGATGGCGCTGGTAACGGATGAAGGTTTTGACACTCTCATGCTGGCGGCCGAGATGCTCGCCAAATACGGAAAGACTGCGGAGGCTTCTGCCTTCCTCAAACGGCGGATTAAAGCGGCGCCTTGGGATGCGGAAGCAAAGGTGAAACTTGCTCGTATCCTGCCATCCGGGTCGGCTGAACGGGACGAACTACTCGCCGGCGTCATCACAAATTCGCAAGCTGCCTATAAACTTCGGGCCGAGTCCGCGCGCATGGCTGGTCCTTTGGCTGCCGCAGCCGGGACGGAACTCGCGCTGCTGTCCGCCCCCTCCATAAGTCCTGATGCCTCTTCGAAACCTTACCAAGTGGAATCTCGCATGGAGGCGGCGCGCGAATCGAATGACGCTGAGATCAAGCTTCGGCTGTGTCGAGAGGCTTTGGCCATCGCTCCCGCCGACCTCGAGGTTCGCTTGGGTGCGCTGCGTGCTGCGATCGAATTGCGCCGCGACAGCCTCGCACTGGCTCTCGAATCAACCAAGCTGCAGGACCGGATCGAGTTCCCGATCGAAGTGGAAACCGCCAGATATGGATCCTGGCAGGAGAATTACCGGCAGAGTATAGCTATGGAGGCCTCCGTCTGGCGGCATGCCGCTCTGAGCGACAAGGAACGGGCGGCCATCGCGGAGTCCCTGGCTGCGGCGGCTGAACGCCTGGACAATCTGAGCTGGACGCAAGCTCATATACGCGCCGCGATTGAGCTGCTTCCGCCGGACCAGCGCGCTGCGCTTGTACGAAAGCAGAATATAATTGCGGCCGAAATGGACCGCCGCGCAAAGAATGCGGCGCATCAACCAGTGATCAGAAATGTCATAGAACAGGATCGGATAGTACAACAGCGCATTCCCAGGAGTATGCAATGAAAAGAGCCGTGCTTTTTTCGGTGCTGCCGTTATGTGTCGCCGCTTATGCGTTTTTTCAGACCGCTCCCCCTGCGCCCAGGCTCGCCGCTCTCATGCCCAGCGGCGCCTTGCTCTGCTTGGAAGCGCAGAATTTCGGAAATCTGGCCCGCGTTTGGGACACATCTCAGGTCAAAGCAGACTGGCTGAAGAGCGATAGCTACTCTGTATTTTCCCGCTCCAATCTGTTTACGAAATTGCAAGATGTGTATGGCCAATATGGAGAAGCTGCGGAATTCCTTCCCGGCCTGAAAGGGGTTATGGAGATCGCCGGAACAGAATCAGCTCTGGCGCTCTACGATATTCGTAATGTCGAGTTCCTCTACATCAGTCGCATCGGCGATGCGGAAATCATGAAAAGCCAATTGTGGAGCATCCGCGACAAGTTCCAGCAGCGCCAGGCCGGCGGCGTCTCCTTCTTTTTGCGCACGGATCCGGCATCCAAGCGGACAGTCGCCTTCGCATTTGCCAAAGGGTTCCTGCTTCTCGCCACACGAGACGATCTGTTGGCACAGGCGCTCGAATTGCTGGCAGGTGGTTCCGGTCCAAGCATCGCATCTGATCGTTGGTATCATGATGCAACAGTTGCAGCGGCGGATGCCGGCGAGCTCCGCATGGTCATGAATTTCGAGTCGCTGGTGAAGAGCGTCTACTTCCGCTCGTACTGGGTTCAGCGAAACGTTTCCACAATCCGTCGATATTGGACAGGAGTGGCCGACGAGAGCCGATCCGGGGACAATATCACCGAGACCCGTGTGTTTCTTCGCTCACCTGACGCCGAAGCGCCGCCTGCATCCGGATCAGCGACGGTTAGCGGCCTGCTCCCGCTGATTCCTCCGGAAGCCGGTTTCTACAAAGCGTGGGTTGGCGGCGAGTCTGCTGCCACGGCGGAACTTATCGTCGAGAAGCTGATTGGACGGCAGCGGCAGGAGAAGAGCAATTGGCGGGATGCGCCCCTCGCGATCTCGCTCGAGAACCGCGTCGGCAGCGAAGCCGATCTCGAGACCCACATTGACGAGCGACCGCTCCCCTCCGGCGCAGCCATTTCGGATTCTCTCGCGGCCGTGCAGACCATGGTTGAGAAACCTGCCGCGCGGGCTGCCCTGCTGGTGCAATCGACTTCGATGACCGAAGGATCCTTTGTCAAGATGCCCTCAGTGATTGTGCTGGAAGGGGCCGAGAGTTGGGATCTGGAATCAGTCCGGAATGCTCTTGTCACTGCCGTCGGAGGTTTGTGGACAACTTCGCAATTGGGCGCTCATTGGATAGCCGGGACGGCTGGACGCCATTCGATCGAACGCCTCGATGGTCTCGGAGCGCTAGTGTTCGCGAATCGAGGAAGGCTGTTATTTCTAAGCAACGATGCGACCCTCCTCGCTGCATTGATGGATCGAGCTGGAACCAGCCCGATCGCGAGCGCCCTTACGTATGCCGCCGGCTTTCGGTATTCGCGGGAACGCTCCAATTACGAGCGCATCATGAAGGCGCTGGATTTTAACGGCCATCCTGATGGGCTGCAAATGGACCATGCCAACGACAAACCTTCATTCTTTTCAGGGAATATCGCCAGCCTGAGCCAAGTCCTTTCCCGAGTCTCTGAAATCCGCGTAACGGAAGAGGAAAGAGCAACGGTTACGGTGCAAACGGTGCTTTATCATTTCGGTCAATGATGGCGGCGTAGAGCTTAAAAAGCGCTACGGATTACCCAGCGCGGTCCTAATCCGTGGCGCTTTTTCTTTGTAGTATCTGGGAAGTCTGGACGAGTCTTTTGAGAGTTTTCCGGATGCTTCGCATCTCCCGCTGGCTTTTCAAAACCGATGAGAGCATTGCCACGCCATGCTCGGTAAAAGCAAAGGGCGCGTATTTGGAGTAGCGCCCGCGGCCTCTTTCTAAGATCACAAATTGTGACCCTAGAACTGTGGCATCTTGCTTTGTAAGCTGAAACATAAAATCTGCCGGGAAGCGATCGGAGTTGCGACGCATGGCTTGATTGAGGGTTCGCGTAGGCACCTGATAGAGTTCGGCCAAGCTAGCATCAGACATAACCTTCTGGCCGCAAATCAAAAAAATGCGACGTTCAATTTATTCGACTGACACGGAAAGGTGGCTCTGCGCTTGGTTTGGATTTTTGTTTTGGTTTAGTGAGAATTTAAATCACGGGTTGAGGTCATTAGTCAAAGGATTTTAAAATCACATCAGTAGCTTACAGGACTCTCACTTTCTATGGTAAGCCTTTCCAGGACTCTTCAGCTATGATCTGAATTGGTAGCTCCCCGATAAAGCTGCGACTCCGTCCGGCAGCAATGCACTCCAGCTTCTCACAGGTTTTCATATGCGGCACGAACAAGAAAAAGTTATGATCGAACATCCTGTCTTTCTCGCAGAGCACTCGGGATAGATGGGGTGACTTCGAGGCGATTGAAGCTGAAGGCTCTGATGTTTGGAAAAGATCGGATTCCAAGGTCTACCCAAAATGGCATTGCTGGACCATGAGAAGGCAAGAAAACAGCGACGATTCTTGCGCGAAAAAGCGGCATTCAGAATGTTGGTGTCTTTACCGACATCTGCACAGTTCCTGAATGTTATCGAGGGAGTTCTCAGCAGGATGGTAAGCGCACTGATGGCCACCCAAAATTCACCACTAAGCTGCACGGATCTAAAGAGAAAAATTGCTGCAGACGGCCACAAAACGTGCAAGATCCCATTTGTCCAAATCACAAATAGGAGAGAGAAATGATGAACGTATTAAAGCCAGATCTTCAAGCCACTGTCAAGACATTGCTGTGGAAGGATATAAGCCAAGGGGAGGTCAACCGGAAGACATGGGTCGATCGAAAGACCATTCGAAGATATGCCCGATTGTACAATCTGGTCGCGGCTCAAGAGCCTGGGCCTTCAAAATCCCCTTCAGCATCCACTTGTCCAGTCCTGATTTCAGAAGCTAGCGCCCGACGGGTCACCACGCATCACCGAGCAAGTGCAACGGTGTAGGGTGGAAACGAAAACAATTGGAAAGTTCTTTACCTGCCAACGTAGTAATATAACTAGCATGTTCAGCCTTTGAAGGGTGAGGCATGAATCGCCATTTGCAGCGCATTTTCATCGTCGATTTTATCTCGCTATTAGCTGGGCTTTGGACGATTGGGCAAGCACAATTGGTGGATGCTCCTGGATATGGCAGCCGGGAGAAAGTCATTTTTGAGAAAATAGAACCTATTATCAGACATGGATGCCGCGTTCCCTTGAGACTCCCTAGATTTCTCCGGGACGAGAAACAGCCAATCTATGCCATTGCCCAACCCGTAACCCGCTTTCACTATAAAATTCTTTTAGCCACTGAATTGTCCTGCAACGGGCAGAATAGCTGCCTTTATGGAAGTATCCAAGGCAGCGCAACACCATTTAAGTTAGATAAAAACATAAAACCCTTTAAGGTCAGTTTAATGGGACACGATGGACAATTCATTAAGCCTGTCTGCCATGAATATTGTAGTGAGGCATTTGTCCAATGGAGGGAGGGTGGTTTCTACTACTCGATTGGGATCAAAGCCGAAAGAATGCATTCACTCATTGGGATAGCGGACTCGGCAATTGGCGGTCCTCCTCCCCCATTGTCAGCCCCGAAGCCTTAGCGATTTTCTCAGCCTCTAGAGAAAACAGTCCATGTCTGTCCCTCATCTGCCAGTACTGCGGATTCCTGATCTGGATCCGTGAGGCTGACCGCTCGTCCGATTCGTACGCGCATCCTTCCGCTTCGCCGCGATGCCCTCCAGAGCGCGTTCGCAGGCGCTTTGAACGGCTTGATATACTTCCTGTTCAGGCGACTGGTGTAGAGGATCGAACGTGTTGGGAAACGCTTTTCGGCAAGAGGTATGATATAATATCCTACAACGCACTCCAAAGAAGGGCAAAAATGAAATACGGTCTAATGGTTCTTTGCTACATTGGGTTCATTGGGCTGGCATACACTCAATCTGCCGATCCGATCAAAGTCACTATGACAAAAGGCCCCAGAGGCGAGACAAACATAGTCTTTGAGAACAACTCCAATGTCATGCTCACTGCTGTTGCGTTATCGACTGCAAATTCAGATCTGCATGTTAGCGACAGCGCCATCAAACACTGGGATGCAATACAACCTGGACAACAGGGCAAAATGGTGTATTCAGAACGATCTGAGAATATAGAATTCAAAGCCGCTATTTTCGGCGATGGCACGACATTTGGTGATCAGGCGGCAATTCATGAAATGCTGTTGCAGCGGCGAGCCACATTGGATGGATTGGGGATCATTCTTCAACATTTGCCTATTGACGCAAAGGGATCAACGCCGCCAACACCAATGCTTCCATTGTTTGGACGTTACAGGACAGAACAACTCGACATCGTTAAGAATGACAATCAGATGCGAGCCGCGATCATCAATGTGAATCTCATCATCCAACGTCAAGTGCAAAAGATGGCAGGCGAACTGCCTGATACCATCATTGCGGCAATAACCACAATGTTGCGCGATTGGCAGGCCGCGTTGAGTAATTCTTTGCCAAGTTTAACAGGCATCCAATAACCAATCACGAGTTTCATCCAGTCTTTTTTGGGCCTGAGAAGCGGAGGATCAAGACGGCGGAACCCGCGCCCCATCCCGGCTCACCAGCCCGCATCTGCCGTCCTGGATGCACGCCTGCGCACATCACCCGTCGTGCTTCAGCTCGTGGATCCAGCCGGGGCTGTCGAACGGCTCGCGGGTGCGACGTAGGCGTCTGGAGGAGTGAATAAAAGGGTGTGACTATGATAATACCAGGATAGCTGAACACCTGACTAACTCCCGGTCTCGACTTATGCAATGCCACTCCCCCAATATCCATGCTTGTCGCAATCCGCTCTGTGTTAAACTGCTGCCATTTTCTGGAAACAGAAACAAGGCAGGAACTTCGATATGCGAATCATCCTGAGGCTAATATCACTATTGTTGGCGCTCATGACAATGCTTACTCTCGCACTCGTCCTTCGCTTCGCAAGAGAAGGAGGATTTCAGCTTTTGCTTCAAAGAGGTCTCTTCGGATACCTGACCTTACTGGGCTGGGGCATCAGCCTAATTCTCGGCCCGCTTGCATCGGTCCAAATCTGGCGTTTCAAGCCTATCGGGTGGTTAGCTTCGGCACTGATTTATGTTTATGGCGCGATCTACTACCTGTATGGGTTCGCATTTATACGCAATCCTACCGCTTACCGCAACCGGATAATCCTCGCAATTGGCTATCACGCGCTTTGCGCGACAATCCTTGCAACCAAAAGTGCAAGATCCACGTGCAAAATTCATCCCAAGTCCGCATAACAAAGCATTGGTCATCGCGGCATACCGGCGTGCCACCTGCGCATTCGACAGGCCGGGGCCGGGAGGGAACGGCGGCGGACAAAGATAATCGAACAATTCTCAGTCATGGGCGGTATAACTATTCGTAATGTGTGTCCCCGGCTGTTTCAATTTGATGGAGGATTGCAATGGCCCGATCATCAATAATGGCGATAGTTGCCTTGGAACTGTTTGGATTGGCATGTTTCCGTTCCAATGCCCCGGCGACCACGACCACCGGACCATACCAACTGCGGGAACCTGAACAACCCATAATTCAGCGGATCGATATCAGGGGAAACCGGCGCATTCCAGAGGAAACTATCCGCTTTTATATTCAATCCAGACAAGGCTTCGGCGCTATCGAAGAATGATCCGCCTTATCAGATTGAAGCTTGGATAGAGTGACCCAGGAGGAAAGGCCCTGCGGAAATCGAGATAGGGAATCATTTCAGCATCATCCACGGCGCAGCCGTGATGCGCTATCCAAAAACGATCCATTTCGATCATCATCAAAATCAATGTCAACTGTAATGCCATCTGCGGCTTAAGGAAAAAGATGAGATTCAATTTGGCGCGCGCCAAATTTCGGAAGCCGACTATATGCATCCACTCATGCCAGAGTGCGGAGGAACCTGGATGCGCCGGATCATGTCTGGCAAGCAAGCCCGGATACATTCTCGATAGCGCCGAAGGACAAGGCGAACCCTACGATGAAACGCGCTTGGGGTATGATCTGCGCGCCCTC
>Ga0326728_10013819_pt1 | contig 17396 bp, 16 predicted proteins | sample MB3enrmetagenome_FD_207602 | JGI IMG/M metagenome (GOLD analysis project Ga0326728, IMG submission 207602) | Lab enriched peat soil microbial communities from McLean, Ithaca, NY, United States - MB31MN | ecosystem: Environmental > Terrestrial > Soil > Wetlands > Peat | place: USA: New York... | reverse complement strand
CTGCTCCTGGTCCGCGGAGAAGGTGGCGGCCGGTTCCATATCGGGAGTCAATCCTGCTGCCAGCGGCCGGAAAACCTCGTCCAGGCCGTTGAGTGCCTGGGAAGCGCGGGAGAGATCTTTGGCGGGGATGTCGAGTCCGGAGGCTTTAGCGATCGCGGCCCAATCTTTCATGCATTCTCTACGATAGCGGATCTGCGGTATCGCGGCGCGCGGTCCAATGCGCTCCCGCAAGCACCACCAGGGCCGCCACGAAGCTCCATAGGAGGATGGTCACCGAGTACTCGAACATTTTGTATTCGCGGTCGAGCTTCTGGTGGATGACATTGGTGAAGAGCATATTGAGGTATTTGAGGCCCTCGAGGATGAGGCCCACCACCACCGCCACGGGCGCCACGCGGCCCGGTTCGACTTTCCGATTGGGCAGCAGCCAATACACCAGAAACAGCGCGAACATCGATACCGGTATGGCCGCCAGCTTGAAAAAGAGACGCTGCAGGAATGCCCCGACGCCCGCCAGGGAACCAGGCGCATGCGAGAGTAATTCTCCTCCCAAGGCTGTCAACATGAGGGAGAGCAGCGCCAGGGCGCCGCAGGCCACGATCAGGCCCAGGCTGATCGCCTGGTTCCTGAGATAGCTGCGGTTGACCGTAACACCCCAGGCGCGATTCAGGGCCACTTCGAGCGGTTCGAAGATGCCGTTGGCGGTGAACAACAGGAGGAAAATCGAGGTATAGCTGAGCTTGGCAATATACCAGGGAAAGCCGATGTTGTAATCGATGAACTCGCCCGCTTTTCCCGCGAAGAGGTCTTTCACCGCGAGCTGAATCGCCTGCACCGCCGCGGGCCAGTGCAGCACGTCCCGGCAAAGCGAGATCATCACCGTCAAGAAAGGAAAGAAGGCCAAAAGCACGCAGGCGGCGATCGCCAGCGCATAGACATGCGCCTCCGTTTCCGCCAGATAATGGGCCGTCGGCCGAACCCGGGTCCACCACGGCCGCACGTTGGGAAGATTGATGGGGATCAAGTATTAGGGTAACTCCGAAGGAATGTTCACCACGGAGACACAGAGACACGGAGAAAAACAAAAGGCAAAGCCAAAAGCGAAACCCGAGACCACTGACGTGCCGGAGGCCACGGAGGCTTAATCTTGGCATCTCGTCGTCCCCGGCAAGCGCAGAGTGGGAGATCGCTGGGTTGACGGAGCGCCACGGAGGTGTTACGACCGCGGGGAAAAGGCCCGCCCTTTGGGGTCCTCCGGACTCTTCCCCGGTGACGATCTTGCAAACCTCGAGCCTACCGGGATGGCGATAAGCCTGGGCACCTTCTCCGTGTTCTCTGCCACCTCAGTGAGCTCCGATCTTGCTTTCCGACTTTGTTTTTCTCCGTCACTCCGTGCCTCTGTGGTGAACCAAAACTCACCCCATCCGCAACGCTGCGCGCAGGCCGGGGTCGTGGCGGACGCGCCAGATGCGGCTGTCGAGGTAATAGTGCGTCAGGCCGAATCCGCAGAAGAAGCCGAATGCCAGTTCCGACACCCTGCCCAAAGCGAACCCGGGAATGCGGTACAGCAAGCTGAACGCCAGACCCACCGCCACATATGCCAACAAGCTGCGGCTCACCGCCGCCGGAATCCGTCCGTGAACCGCTACGCCCGACTCAGCATAGCGATTGCGATTGTGGAACCAGACAATGGCGTGGTATTGCAGGTTGTGCACGATGGTCACCGTGGGAACGGCGGCCTGCCAGCTCATGTAAGCGAAAGTCAGCCAGTGGAGCGGCACGATGGCCGCGAACAGCAGGTACTTGGGCACGTTCGCCGGCTCACCGGAGCGCCATCGCGCCCACTGGCGGCCGAGATAAACGCCGAGAGTGGCCGCCACGACGGCCCAGCAGAGCGGCTCCAGCCGGGGAAAACCAGTGTGCAGACCCAACTCCTCGGGGTGATGGAGGAAGAAGCGCTGAAAGGGCGGGAAAACCAGCATGACGCCCAGAAAAATGCGGTCGAGAGTGTTGTCGAGGGGCCGCAGGTCGCGGCATTTCACCTTGTACAGCACCATGAATCCGTAGTGCTGGCGAATCACGTGGTAATAGGCCCACACTCCCACCAGAATGGCGAGATATTTCACCGCGCCGGCGAGCACCATCGCCGGGCCGAGGGCGAAAAAGAAGATCAGGCTGCCGTACAGCAATCGCGGATGGCGCGCGCGCGCTTCGCGGTCGAAATAGGTGCGGCTGGCCGTCGCGAAAATGTGCGTTCCGTCGAATCCCACCGACCAGAACCACCAAAGCAGCGTAATCGGGACGTGAAATCCGGCGGAGAGGAGCAGGTAGGCGTATCCGGCGAGGGCGCTGCCGATGACGAGCGAAAGATCCACCCCTCGGCCGACGATCCAGTAATCGCGGCGGACAGCGCTGGCGGGCGCGGGCATGGAAGCGACAGCGGCCACCCAGCCATCATACCGTGCCGAAAGCGCTACTTCTTTTTGGCCGGGGCGCCGTGTCCTACCGTGCAGCTCAGTCCCATGTTCTTACGCTGGTCGCAGGCCTTCACGGCCAGATCGTTCTTGGGGAAACGCTTGATCAATTCGGCGAACTCATCGGCGCCGTCGGTCCGGCGGCCCAGTTTCACCAGCGCCATTCCCTTGGAATAGAGAGCGTCGGGAGTCTTGCTGTTGTCGGGGTACTTCTCGAGAACGGTATCGTAATCCTGCACGGCCGCTTCGTAATCGCCTTGCGCTTGGTGAATGGTTCCGATGAGGTACTGCGCGTTGGGAGCGAGCGGCAGATTCCCGTAGCAGCGCAGGTACTCGTTGAATTCCTTGAGAGCGATCTCGTACTTGCCGGCGCTGCGGTCGGAATTGGCGTCGGGATAAAGCTGACTGGCCGGCTCGCAAGGCTCGGAAGCGGGCGTGGCGTTGGCGATCCCGGGGACGACGGCCCCACCCGGGCCGGTGGTGTTCGTGCCGGAACCCGGTGGCGGGGGCGCCGGAGCCTGCAGGATGGAAACGGCGTGATTCAAGTCCGTCAGTTGCTGCTGCAGTTTGTTCATGGAGGAGTTCAGATCGCTCACCGATTGCTGCAAGGTGCGCAGATCCTGGTCCATGCCGTCGAGCCGGGTGGAGAGTCCGGCGACGGGAGTTTGCACCTTGGCTTCCATGTCGCGGAGACTCTGTTGCAGATTGTTCTGGATCACCGCCACGCCGGTAGTGGATGACTTGGAGGTATCGAGCGCCTGCTGCACCAGCACGGTCAGCGCCGCCAGCTGCTTATCCTGCGATTCCTTCAGAAGACGCAGCTGTTCCTGCAAGCCGGCCACGTCCCGCTGTAATTCCATGATTTCCTTGCTGGCGGCGGGCGAACGCAAGGGAACCAGGGAAATCGCCACGGCGGCAACCAAAGCACAGACCGCAAACCGTCGGAACATATGCAACTCTCCTCGACGGGGCGGGGGGCCGCAGCGTTTGCCCGGCTCCGCCCCGTGTTTATGCCTCTGTATCTATCCTACTGCCCGACCGATAAATGCACGCGGCGGTTCTTCTGCCAGCAGGTCTCGTTGGATTCCGTACATTGCGGCCGTTCCTTGCCGTAGCTGATGGGTTTCAGCCGGTCTCCCGGCAGCCCTAACGATACCAGGAACGCCTTGGCGGAACTGGCGCGGCTGTCGCCCAGCCCGATGTTGTATTCGGCCGAGCCGCGCTCGTCGCAATGGCCCTCCACCGTGATCACGGCGTTGGGGAAATCGGCCAGGATGGCTTTCAGAGCGCCGGCGTCGCGGGTAAGGGCGTCGCGGGCATCGCTGCGGATCTCGCTCTTATCGTAGTCGAAGTAGGCGTCTTGCGTTTCCGAGCTGACGCGCTCCTCGATCGATTGGCGCGGCGCTGGTGGGGCCGGCGCCGGTGGCGGCGGCGGCGGCGGCGGAATCACCACTGAGACCGTGGCGGAGCCGGTAATCGTTCCTCCCGGACCTGTGGCCGTCAGGGTATAGGTCGTGGAATTGGTGGGAGTCACCTGCTGCCTCCCGGTGCTGCGGACACTTCCAATCCCGTTGTTGATCGATATGCTGGTCGTCTCCCCAGTGACTTCCCAGCGGAGCGTGGCCGATTGCCCGCGCTGAATGGTGGTCGGCTCGGCGCCGAACTGCGCCACAACCGGCGCGGCAGGCGGCGCAGGCGCCGGGGCCGGCGCCGGCGCGGGCGGAGGCGGTGGCGGCGGGGCCGGAACCTTCTTTTTGCAGCCTGCGGCGAATAGCGCTAGCGAGGCCGTCAGACAGATGACTGTAATCTTCCGTTTGCTGAACATGAACATCGTCTCCTGAAATTCCTCAACTACTTACCCCACACCGGATGTAAATTGGAGCCCTCCCTGGTAAGCTGCTGCTGCTGCGTCCCATCGGCGAGCATCGACCAGATCTGGGGCCGCCCGGTACGGTCGGACATAAACACGATATGTTTCCCGTCCGGCGCCCAACTAGGATTCTCGTTTTTCCCTTCCCCGTGTGTCAACTGCTGATATTCGCGGGTGGCCACTTTCATGACAAAAATGTTGAACGCGCCGGTCATGTATCCGCGAGTCCACGCGTAAGCCAGGAACTGTCCATCGGGATGCCAGGACGGATTCGAAGCCTCGCCGGTGCCGTCGGACAGGCGCTCCACATCGGTGCCGTCGAGATTCATCTTGTAGATCTGCTCGGGGCCCGAACGGCCCGAGGAAAAGACGATCTCGGCGCCCGTCTTGGGATTCACTTTGGGCTCGGCGTCATTGGATCGCGAGGTGGTAATCGCATGCACGTTACTGCCATCTACGTTGGCGATGAAAATCCCGCAGCAGCCTGCCACGGACGATACGAAAACAATCTGTTTTCCATCGGGAGTGAAGGCGGGACTGGCCGTCACCGACACGCCCCGCTGATTATAAAAACCTAAATTCCGCACCGGATCCACGGAGAACACAAATATACCAGGATTGCCTTTAACCCAGCTAGTGAGCGCGATCTTGCTGCCATCGGGAGAGACCGAAGGAAAATCGGAGAGCGCATTGAAATGCGTAATCGGCTTCTGATTGCTTCCGTCGGGATCCATGGACCAGATTTCCGACACCGGCGCCTTCAGCGTTCCCGTGCGGCGCACGAAATAAATGTGGCTGCCAAAAAGGCAGGTGGAGCCGAACCGCTCCAGAATATCGCAGGAGAATTTATGAGCGGCGGTGCGCGCGCCGGCTTCGTCCAGGGATTCGGCGTAGGTTTTGGCCAGGGCGCCGGCGTTGGCCGGATTGGGAATGCTGAGGTCCACCAGCCAGCCGCGGAGCACGAAGAGATTATTCTGCACGGCCGCGTACCCTATGGCCGCATAATTGGCCTGTGCCGGAGGGGCGGACCAGTCGGACATCCACAGTCCGCCTCCGCTCGCCGGCGCCTGCCCGCGGCGCGTATTGTCCGTCTGCGGGGCAATTCTGAAATCGCTGAGCTGCTGCGGGACATTGAGGGGATACTGCCCCTTGGGAACCATTCGGAAAACGCCGGAGCCATCGAGATCGCTCCAGACTGTCCGATTGAAAACGCCCATGTAAGATTGCGATTGGCCGTCGCCGCGAAAATCGGGCACCGCCAGAGCGGGGAGCTGGCCAACTCCCACCTTAATTTCGGCCTTAAAATCGGCTTGCTGCGCCGCCACAATGGCCATCGTTGCGGCGGCCGCTCCCATGATCCAGAAGATCCGTTTCATACTAATTCCCCAATTCGAACTTCATTTGCACCTCGGCCTGATTCCGCGGAAACTTATCCGGAAGCGGAGGCAATTGCGTATCCAATACCGCGCGCTGCGCCGAAAAGTCCAGGCCCTGGTTGCCGCTGCTGGTGGCGACTTTCACGTTGGCGATCGATCCGTTGCGCTGAATTGTGAATGTGACCACCACGGACAGTGAGCCCCCTGTCCTCACCGGCTTCCAGGCGCGGGCGATATTATCCCGAATGATATTGGCGTAATAGCCGAACTCTTCGCCGAAGGGTGAATTGTCTCCGAGGCCGACTCCGCCCCCGCCTTGCACCTGATACATCGGATTGCTTGCGCGCTGGCCGCCTGAGCTATAAAGCTGGCTGACGCTGTCTTTTTGCTGTTCGCGGAATTTGTTGATCTGCGCCTGCGATTGCGCTTCGGCCTGCCGCTTGGTCTGCGCCTTTTCGCTTTTCAGAGGGATGGCATCGGGAGGCGGAGTCTTCGCCTTGGGAATGGGTTTGATCTTCTCTTTGGGAGCGGGCGGTGTAGGCACCTGCGATTGCGTATCGTTGGCCACCGGGTTCACGGGGCCCCCGCGATTCGGCAGCGGGATGGTCGACACCGGATTCACCAGCATGCCGCCCATGCCACCGCCGGTCGGGCTGCCCATGTTGATGCGATGCCGGTCGGCCCACGCCCCGAAAGTCAATCCGCCCAACACCACCAGATGCATGGTCAGCGATACCCAAAACGGTCGCGCCAGCGGCTCGGGACGGTCCAGGATATCGGCATGAGCAGACATGACTATCGCCCCTTTCTGGCGGGAGCGTCGTCCGGTTGGGTCACCATGTACACCTGCAACTTGCCATGCCCCAGTTCCGCCGTCACCTGCGCGATCGGATCCCAGATGGTCTGCGCATCGGCGCGTACGTAGACGCCGGTAGCGGACGGGAATCTGTGGTGGATTTCATTCACTAACGCGTGGATATTGACGTGCGCTCCGTTGAGCGTATAGTCTCCCGTTTTATCGATAGTGACGATGGGCAGTTCCTTGGCGGTTTCCTGCACGTAGCGGGTGCGGGGCACGTCGACCTCCATGCCGTACTCCATCACATGCGCGGTGAGCATAAAGATGATCAGCAGCACCAGCACCACGTCCACAAAAGGCGTGACGTTGATCTCCGAGAGCGCCGCGCCGCCGCCGCGCCGCCGCGACCGGAATCCGCCGCCATCCACGGACATCCCCATAGGCTACTCTCCGAATCCGCGCTCCACCATATTGAGAAACTCCAGCGCGAAATCGTCCATGCGGGTGCCGATATCGCGAATCTTGGTGTTGAGCAGGTTGTAGAAGATGGCCGCCGGAATGGCCGCCATCAAGCCCACCGCGGTGGCGATGAGAGCTTCCGCAATACCGGGACCGACGGTGCGCAGACTGGTGCTCTGCTGCTGGCTGAGATCCATGAAGGCCTGGATGATTCCGAGCACGGTGCCGAGCAGGCCGATGAACGGACTGGCGGTGGCGGTGGTGGCCAGCCAGTTCATGTTGCGCTCCAGCCGGGTCATCTCTTCGCTTACACCGATTTGCAGCGCGCGCTCCACGGCGCTCCGGTTGGTCATTTTATTGCGCCCGCGCACCTGCCGTTCCACCTCTTCGTAACCGAAATCGAAAACCGTCACCAGTGGAGACGGGCGATACCGTTCGCTGGCCACCATTACCGCTTCCAACCCAGTGGATTTGCGGAAAGCTCGCAGAAAACGGTCGTTGGTCTTGCGGGCTCCGCGGACCGCCGCCCATTTGGAAAAAATGATGGTCCAGGAATAAATGGAAAAGCAAATGAGCACGCCCATGACCGCGAGGGTCAGCGCACTGCCCTGGATCATCGACCAGATATTCACGTCTTGAAGGAGGAATGCGATGGGAGCCGGGAAGCTCAATTCATCTCCTGTCTTCAATCTAGCATAGAGACGCTGCAACCTCGCGGAAAGACGCCATTAAACGTACATAATGTTCGGCATAAGTCGAGGGGCAAGACGCGCCATCGAAATCTCTGCCCGCGAAGCGAATGTCAGGCCGCTCCGCCCATTGAAACCGGTTGGGCGATCCGTCCGGGCGGCCGGCGCAGCTACTCATCGAATAGAGTGAGCTGCGAGGATTCGCTGGCTGTTCCGGGGCGTTTCTTGTCCGGGCGCATCTCGGTTTCCACGACATTGAATCCGTACAGATCGAGAATCGCGGCCAGAGTAGAGCGCATATCGCCCTCGGGCGAGTACCACGAAACGGTGCGATTTACCTCGAGCCGCGGGAGGGCCTCGCGGTCGAAAAGGGCAACCGCGGAACGCGTGTGATTGTGCCGAGCCGGATAGAGAATTCCATGCAGTTTCAGGCGGTCCGGATGTTCATATATGGCTCGCGACCAGCGGCGGGCGATGGCCCGATTCGCGGCGAACAAGCGTCCGTCCGCGCCAATTCGAGCGAGGCACCCCTGACCGCACAAGTCAACCAGCGAAAGAGGCGTGGCCGGACAAAACTCCGTGAGGCGGCGCATCTTGAGTTCTCCGACGCCGACGGTCCGGTTGCCGGTCTCCTGTCCGAACGTCTCAACGAACGCGCCAAATGGATCTCGCGCGGCATACAAAACGCCGTACCTGCCTTTTGGGTCGTCGAAGCGATTTCGCCCCGTCCGCCCGAAGTACAAAGGGGCCGCGGTGTGCAGGTGGGTCCGAAAAAGGCTGCCGCCGTGCGTGGCGATCGGAAGCGTTCTGCTGTAGAAGTCCGGTGGCGGTTAAATGTCGACGCCTGCATCCCGCGCGATTCGAAGCGCAAGCCCTACCTTCAGATTCTTGCTTCCATGCACGGGGACCGAGATGACCTTTCGCTCTCCCGGCTTGGAGTAGATATGATGACTTCCGCTTACGCGCCTGAGCGACCAGCCGTTCGCTTCAATGAGCCGGCACATTTCCGGCCCGGTGACCGATTTCAAACTGCCACATCCAGGATCTGTATGTTCGAGTCCGGCTCGCGTCCCTGTTCCTTCAGAACTTCCAATACCCCAGCTATCGCTTCGCGGATGTTGTGCTCGAGTTCATCCACGGTCTCCCCCTGAGAATAGCAACCAGGCAGGGCTGGAACCTCTGCCCAAAATCCGCCTTCCGGGTCTTCGTGAATGACAACAGCGTAGTTCTGCACGTCTTGATTTTCTCACAATGCCCAAACCGGCGTGTCGATTCCGCGGCCCCGATGAGTCAGTTGGCTGGGTTGTCGCCAACCCATGGAGCTGCCCAGACCACAAACCCCTCGGAAACCTCGAGCAAACTCCGCCGCACCTAACCTAAGTTCAACGAACCGGTCGTACGGCGGGAGTACGCTTGCCAACCTCCTGCCCGAAACGGGGCTGTTCGGGAGAACTGAACGGGCTGGCAAGCTCGAATTCGGAAGCCTGCTGGCGAACGCTGGTCACCGACAGCATAGATCGTCGGGCTGGCTTAAGCTAACTCAACACTTACTGGTCGGACTCGGGGTGGACGCCCTGGTCCCCACCCGTACTCCCCGGAGCCGTCGCGCGCACCTCACAACGGCCCCTGGCCGTGCGCCCCACCACCACACGTTATAATCGCAAGCATGCTGCAGGAGCTGGTGGTGGAGAACTACGCCGTGGTGGAGCGCCTGCGCATCCATTTTCACAGCGGCCTCAATCTCCTCACGGGCGAAACCGGCAGCGGAAAATCCATCGTGGTGGACGCTTTCGGCCTGCTTCTGGGCGGACGCGCGTCGGCCGACATGGTGCGCACCGGCGAATCGCGCGCGCGCGTAGCAGGCATCTTCGATGTGCGGGATCACACCGCCATCCGCCGCCTTCTGGAGCCCTCGGGCCTCGAAATCGAAGACGGCGAACTGCTGGTGGAGCGCGAAATTCTGGCCGGCGGAAAATCGCGCGCGTTCGTCGGAAGCCGGCCGGTGGCCGTCTCCCTGCTCAAGGACCTGGCGCCGTATCTCGGCGACATTCACGGCCAGCACGACCAGCAGCTTCTCTTTATCGCCGACGCCCAGCGCGACATGCTCGATGCCTTCGCCGGCAACCGCGAAACCGTGGAGCGCGCCGCCGCCCTCTACCAGCAGTGGCGCGCGGCCGGCGCCGAACTCGAAGAACTGGAGCGGAGCGAGCAGGAGAAGCTTCGCCTGCTGGATCTCTGGCAGTTCCAGCGCAAGGAAATCGAGAGCGCCGCGCTCGCGCCCGAGGAAGATGCCGCCCTGGAGAATGAGCGCCGCGTGCTGCAGAACGTGCAGAAACTGGAAGAGGCCGCGAACACCGCTTACGCGGCGGTATACGATGCTCCCGAGTCCGCCGTTTCGCTTACCCGCGCGGCGGCGCGCCGGGTCGACGAGCTCTGCCGCATCGACACCTCGCTCGAGGGCGTCCGCGAGCACCTGAAAGCGGCCGACCTCAGCCTGCAGGAGGCCGCCTACACGCTGCGCGATTACCTCGGCCGGCTGGAAGGAAATCCGGGACGTCTCGAGGAGGTCGAGACGCGGCTCGCGTCGATCGATAAGCTGAAGCGCAAATACGGCCAGTCGATCGGCGAAATCCTGAATTTTCTCGACGACGTCCGCCGCCAGATCGCCGCCGTGGAGCATGCCGGCGAGCGCATGGAGGAACTGCGGCGCGAGCAGAAGCGCGCGGCCGGCGAATTCGAGCAATTGGCCGCCGATCTGACCGCCGGCCGTGCCGCCGCCGCGCGCAAGCTCGAAAAGAAAGTCGAGGCCGAACTCGCCGCGCTCGCCATGGCGGGCACGGTGTTTCGGGTGGCGATCAATCCGGCGCCCTGGAGCGCCAACGGCGCCGACCGTGTGGATTTCCTGGTGTCTCCCAACCCCGGTGAGGAGCCGCGGGTGCTCGAAAGAGTCGCTTCCGGGGGTGAAATCTCGCGCATCGCGCTGGCGCTCAAGACTTGCCTGGCCGCGCCGCGGAACGGTCCGCCGCGAACCCTGGTTTTCGACGAGGTGGATGCCGGCGTGGGCGGCAGCGCGGCCGAAGGGGTCGGCCGCCGCCTGAAGAAGTTGGCCGCCAACAACCAGGTGCTCTGCGTCACCCATCTTCCGCAGATCGCTTCCTTTGCCGACCATCATTATCTGGTGGAGAAGCACGAATCGAAAGGCCGGACCGAAGCCACGGTGGAGGAGTTGGATGGGCCCGCCCGCACGCGCGAGGTCGGCCGCATGCTCTCCGGGCAGAAACTGACCCCGGAAGCGCTCAAACACGCGGAGCAGCTGATCAAAATGAGCGTGTAAAGAAGCGCGCTACGCGCAGGGCGAGTTCCACTCGCCTGGACAAGCTGAAGCTTATCCCACAAATCCCTAGTGCATCTTGTCGAGGAATTTGCCCTGGTTGGCGTCCACGTAAATAGAGAAGTTGGAAGTGCTGAGCGACTCACCCCAGATCACGCGCCAAACCACCAATGGGTATTTGCTGATCTTCTCGAGCTGGAACGAAATCGGCATGCCGGGATGTTGTTTGTCGTAATCCGTTGCCTTTTCGTCGGCCGTCTTATACGCCGCGTCGGAATCGATGAGCACCGCGCGCATGTCGAACGGTGTGTTCACTCCCTGCGGCCCCGACCACGCCTGCTCGCCCGTGCTGAACACGCCTTGGTGAAGATTTCCCTCCTCCTCCGCCACGGAAAACGTGTAAGTCTGCATTTTCCCCAAGTTTGCGGAGGTAAATGAGGCCTGCCATGCGCCTTCCTTACCGGGAGCGGACGGAACGTCCGCAAGGTGGATGCTGTTAAGCTTGAGCACCTGGGCATCGAGCGACCACGTTCGCGCCTTCTGGTACATCTTGAAGAGGGCCGACTGGCCGCTCACCGGTTCGAGCTTTTCCGGCTCCTTTTTAGCAACCGGCTGGGGCGGTTCCGAGCAGCCAATCCATAGCAGCGAAACCAGGCACACGCCGAGAAGTGGTGTCTTGCGCATGTTCGTTTTCATCTCAAACGCATTCTAACAGTCCGCGCGCCAGGTAGGAGATGTCCATCCTTTTACAGTCGTCCCCGGCGTTCTTATGGCATAATTGGGGCAACTGGAGAGGGATATGGCTCCTCGACGTCCGATACGGGCTATGATGGCGGCGGCCGCGGCGGTCCTGGCGATTCCTCTGTTCGGCCAGCCATCCGGTACTTCTACCGCGTCACCGGGCGCCGGCACCAGGACGCCAACTCCGTCCGGCACCGCCACTGCGAATCCGAGCACCACACTCAATCAATCGACCATGCAGCGTCCGATCCGGGTCAGCGGGCGTGTGGCAATCGACGATGGATCGCCGCTCAGCTTCCCGGCTACCATCGAACGGGTCTGCGCCGGCAACCGCCACGCGGAGGGCTACACCGATAGCGAGGGCTATTTTGCCCTCGTGTTGGGACAACATCCGGACGTGATTGGCGATGCCAGCGAGACCCCGACCTCAACAACGACCTCAACCAATGGCTCTTCGCTGCCTCCGGGGGTATCGACATCCGGTTCGACGTCGGGCAACTCCAGGCTTTCCACGGAGACTCTCACCGGGGATAGCCGCATGGTGAACTGCGAATTGCGTGCCAGCCTGAGCGGCTACACATCGGATACCATCAATCTCGCGACACGAAGCTCGCTGGATAGCCCGGATGTCGGTACCATCCTGCTGCACCGCATGGGCGCCCCGGACACGGCGATGACCGTCACCGCCACCACGCTCAGAGCGCCGAAAGAAGCCCGCAGAGCTCTCCAAAAAGGGCTGGAGCTGGAGAAAAAGAACCGGACGGAGGCGGCCATTGCCAGCCTGCAAGACGCCGTGAAGGTGTACCCCGAGTTCGCGTTCGCCTGGTATGAACTGGGCAAGCTGCAGCTGGAAAACGACCACGCTCCCAATGCCCATGAGTCGTTTGAGGCCGCTGTTAAAGCCGAACCGCGCTGGCCCGAACCGTACCTGCGCCTGGCGGCGATGGCCGTGAAGACGCACGACTGGCAGGCGGTCGCCGATACCACCGAGCACGTTTTGCATCTCAACACCTTCCAGTACCCGCAGGCCTATTTCTTAAACGGCGCCGCCAACTTCAATCTGCACCACATCGATCTGGCCGAGGAGGACGCGCTCGCGGCGGAAAAACTCGATATGCGGCACCAATACCCGCAAATCGAGAAGCTGTTGGGCAGCATTTACTCCGAACGCCACCGGTATGCCGACGCCGCCGACAAATTCCGCTCGTACCTGATGCTCGCGCCCGGCGCGGAGGACGCCGCATTCATCCGGCAACAACTGGCCGGCATGGAAGCCTTGGCCGCCGAATCGTCCCGCATCGCACAGAAGAAGGCGCAGCAACAGTAAGCCGATAACCAATTCGACTCCGAAGTTTCATCTGTTGTTTACACGCGTTCGCCAGAATGGGTGCATGACTTCGCTTGCGATTCCCGCTGAGCGGCGCTCGCACCGGCGCTACTCTCTCGAAATTCCACTGCGGTATCGGGCCGCGAACTGCCCCCTCAAGACGGTTTGGAAGCACGGCCGCGCGTTCGATATGAGCGCCGGCGGCATCCTCATTCATCTGCCCGAACCGGTGGCCATTGGCACGAAGTTGGAACTGGCGATGGACTGGACCGGCCTATACCACGGCCGCCAGGCGATGCGCCTCTTCCTGGTGGCTTCCGTCACCCGCCACGACGGGCGCGGCGCGGCATTACGCATCCTCAGCCACCGTTTCCGCGATGTGACTCCCGCGCGTGTGCGCATCCCGCGCGCCGACAAGAATCTCGCGGTCGCATAACGGGTCATTTCAGAAATACGCCGGCGTGTTCCGGCCAGACCGCTCCCTGGCGGTCGCGGTTCACAACGACGCTGCATACAGAGCCGTGACCGCAAGGGAGCGGTACGTGACACACCCGCAGAACGCGTCACCGCAATTCCGAAACGGTGTACCTGGCAAACCATTACGCAACGGCGCCCACGATAGAATCGGGGCATGTACATCCGCGTGAACGGCCACGATAACGTGGCTATCGTCGTGAGTCCGGATGGCATCTCTCCAGGCGACGCTCTTCCCGATGGTCTCACGGCGCGTGAAATCATTCCGCAAGCGCACAAGATTGCCCTGACGGACTTCGACCGCGGAGAAGCGGTAGTGCGTTACGGCCAGATCATCGGCCATGCCAATCGTCCGATCGCGCGCGGATCGTGGGTGCGCAAAGAGTTTCTCGATCTTCCCGCCCCGCCGGACCTCGCCAGCCTGCCGCTCTCCACCGCCGTCCCCGACCCACTCCCGCCGCTCACCGGCTACACGTTCGACGGCTATCGCAATCCCGATGGCGGCGCCGGCACGCGCAACATTCTGGGAATCGCCACCACCGTGCAATGCGTCGCGCCCACCGTGGATTACGCCGCGCGGCGCATTCGCGAGGAACTTCTGCCACGATTTCCCAACGTCGACGACGTGGTCCCGGTGACGCACCCCTACGGCTGCGGCGTGGCCATCGAAGCGCCGGGCGCCGCCATCCCTATCCGCACCCTGAAGCACATTTCCCTGCACGCCAACCTGATGGGCGAGCCGCTGCTGGTGGGCCTCGGCTGCGAGAAGCTGCAACCCGCGCTCCTGCTGGGCGATCGGCTGCCGGTGCTGGGTGAAGCCAACGTCGTCCGCTTGCAGGACCATCACGGATTCGCCGACATCGTCGCTTTCATCCTGGAGGCCGCCGAGCGCCGTCTCGAGCAGCTCAATCGCCGCCGGCGCGTCAGCTGTCCGGCGGCCGATCTCGTCGTGGGCCTGCAATGCGGCGGCAGCGACGCCTTTTCCGGCGTGACGTGCAATCCCGCCGTGGGGTACGCCGCCGATTTGCTGGTGCGCGCCGGCGCCACCGTGATGTTTTCCGAAGTTACCGAAGTGCGCGACGCCATTCACCTGCTGACGCCCCGCGCCGCCACTCCGGAAGTGGGCCGCCAGTTGATCCGCGAAATGCGCTGGTATGACGATTACCTGGCCGCCGGCGCCTCCGATCGCGCCGCCAACACCACGCCCGGCAATCAGCGCGGCGGTCTCGCCAACATCGTCGAAAAAGCTTTGGGCAGCATCGCCAAGGCCGGCAGCACGGCCATTCGCGCCGTCGCCACCCACGGCGAGAAGGTCACCGCCAAGGGCTTGGTCTTCGCCGCCACCCCGGCTAGCGATTTCATCTGCGGCACGCAGCAACTGGCATCCATGAACCTGCACGTCTTCACCACCGGCGAAGGCAGTCCCTACGGACTGGCGCTGGTTCCGGTAGTGAAAGTGTCGTCCCGCACCGCGCTGGCCGAGAAATGGCACGACCTGATCGATATCGACGCCGGCCGCATCGCTACCGGCCAGGCCACCATCGAAGAGGTCGGCTGGGAGATTTTCCGCTTCATTCTCGAAGTGGCGAGCGGCCGCAAGACCTGGGCGGAGCATTGGCGCCTGGCGAACGCGCTCTCGCCGTTCAATCCGGGGCCGGTGACGTAGCGAGCGAAAATACAGTTCACCACAGAGGCACGGAGACACGGAGAAAAACAACGGCAAGGCAAGACCGGAGCTCACGGAGGTGGCGGAGGCCACGGAGAGGCTTGCGGGCGATTGAGCCGGGTCGCGGTCATTTCAGAAATACGCTAACGTATCCCCGCCAGACGGCTCCCTTGCGGCCGCGGCTCGGAACGAAGCTGCATACAGAGCCGCGACCGCAAGGGAGCGGTACCTGACACACCCGCAGAATACGTCACCATAATTCCGAAACGGTGTACTAAGCTAGAAGCAGAGCGCATGGACAAGACGATCCGTAAGTACTTGAGCTTCGATGAAATGAAGGCTGATGAATACCGGTACTGGCAAAGCCGGCCGATACACGAGCGGGTCGCTGCGGTCTCCGAACTCACCCGGGAACTCTATGCGATGAAGGGCGCGGATCCGGATGCACCCAGACTTCAAAGAACTCTTGTCCGTTTTGAACGCGCACGGAGTTAAGTACCTGGTGATCGGTGCTTACGCCGTCTCCATTCACGCGCAGCCCCGCGCAACCAAAGACCTCGACATTCTGGTGAAGGCTGACGCGGAGAATGCGGCAGCAGTGTTCGCGGCATTGGCTCAATTTGGCGCTCCGCTTGAGGGGTTGACACCCGCCGATTTCGCGGAACCCGGCCCGTTCTTTCGCATGGGCCGCGAACCGGTCGGCGTCGACATCCTCACGACGATAGCTGGAGTCGAGTTCGATGAAGCATGGCCCCGTCGGATTGAGGCGATTGTCGACTCCGCCAGCGGTCTGAAAGCGAGCTTCATTTCTCGCCAAGACTTGATAGCCGCAAAGCTCGCGGCGGGCAGGCCCCAAGACCTCGCGGATGTAGACGCGATCCGCAAGGCTCAGAAGAACTAACGCTAACGACCGGGCGATTATCCGGAACCGAATTTGTCAGGACGCTGAGACCCGGGAACCTTATGCCTCCGTGGCCTCCGCCGCCTCCGTGAGCTCCAGTTTTGCCTTTGACTTTGGTCTCCGTGTCTCCGTGCCTCTGTGGTGAACTATCTACCGATTGGGCAGGAATTCTTCCACCGCGAACGATTCCCGCACAACCTGCCGCAATTCCTCGTGCGATCCCAATTGTCCCGCGCCGAGAGCCTGCACCAGCGCGTTTCCCGCGGCAGTTGCCTCCGACGGCCCGGCAACTACCCGCCGCCCCGTCACATCGGCCGTCAGCTGATTCAGCAAGCGATTGCGCGACCCGCCGCCGACGATGTGGATCACGTCCAAGCGTTGGCCCGTCAACTCTTCGAGCACGCCCAGCACTGCGCGATACCGCACTGCCAGACTATACAGAATGACGCGGCAAACCGCGCCCGGAGTGCCCGGCACCGGCTGCCCGGTGGCGCGGCAATGTTCCATCACGCGCTCGGCGGTCTGCCCGGCCGATTGAAATGCTTCCAAGTCGAGCACCGCGCCGGAAGGCTCCGTCTCCCGCGCCATGGCGATTAACTCGTCGTAGCCGTAGTCCTTCCCCTCGCGCGCCCATGCCCGCCGGCACTCCTGCAACAACCACAGCCCCGGAATATTCTTCAGGAATCGAATGCTCCCGCACACCCCGACCTCGTTGGTAAAGTTGGCCGCGAGCGACGCTTCATTGATCAGCGGCCGTGGCAACTCCATCCCCATCAACGACCAGGTCCCCGAGCTGATATAGCACCAGCCCGATCCACCCTCCGCCGGCACCGCCGCTACGGCCGACGCGGTATCGTGGCCGGCGGTGGTACACACCGGCGTCTCACGTGCCAGACCGCAGGCCTCCGCCACCGCCGGGCGCACCGGTCCTAAGCGCTTTCCGGGGTCGACCAGACCGGCCAGAAAATCGGCCGGCATTCCCAACTTCTCGAGCAACTCCGTGGCGAACCGGCCGCGCGCGGGATCGTAGAATTGCGACGTGCTGGCGATCGTCCGCTCCGATGCCATCGTTCCGCAGAGGAAATAATTGAACAGATCGGGCATGAACAACAGCGCCTTGGCGTTGCGGAGCAGCCACGGCGATTGCCGATGCACGGCCCAAAGCTGGTAGAGCGAATTCAGCTCCATGAACTGAACCCCCGTGGCCGCGAAGATCTCCGCCCGGGGCACTGTTGCGAACATTTCCTGCGGCAGCCCCGCCGTTCGCGGATCGCGATAATGCCGTGGAT
>Ga0326728_10013817_pt1 | contig 17399 bp, 21 predicted proteins | sample MB3enrmetagenome_FD_207602 | JGI IMG/M metagenome (GOLD analysis project Ga0326728, IMG submission 207602) | Lab enriched peat soil microbial communities from McLean, Ithaca, NY, United States - MB31MN | ecosystem: Environmental > Terrestrial > Soil > Wetlands > Peat | place: USA: New York... | reverse complement strand
GCGGACACTTTCGGCGCGGTTATCGGCTCGCCCACCTTGGCCACCGTGCTGTCTTTGGATATCACTATCTTCCCGCCCTTTATCTGGACGTTGAGCCCGGCGGTCTTCAATTCGGAGAGCGCAGGACCTGGCGGCAAATCAGTCTCGCCTTCGGGAACTATTATGTCGAACGGAGCGATGTCGCCCACCTTGGCCGCCCTCCTCTTCTTGTTCTGCTTGAAGAACTGGTAGAGCTCGAGCGGCGACCATGAGGTTAGTATGAGGCCGAGCGGCTTGTCGCAGTCCGCGGCCTTGTCAGAGAGCTTCGGGCTGGCTTTCAGCACGCGCTCGAGCACCGGCTTCTTGAGTATGAGCACCTTGCCCCCGTCCTCGCGGATCTTCTTCCTCAGGTTCTGCAGCAGCGAGGTGGGAAGCTTCCTCAGGTCTATGACCGCCGTGGTCGGGTATCTCTTCATGTCCGCTATGGCGCTCTCCACGTCATGGACCTTCTCGTTCACCGCTTTCCTCTTCAGGTCGACCTTGTAATCTTTCTTCATGAACGCCACCTCACAGCACCTTCACCGGCCTGCCCATCGTCAGCTTGACATAGGCGGACTTTATGCTCGGCTCGGACACCTTGTTCTTGACCGCATCGTATACGGCCTCTATGTTCTCCAACAGGTCCTCCTGGCTCATGGACTCGGTGCCGACGAAGGCCTGTGCCACGGGCAGGTACTTGCCCCTGGAGACGATCCTGATCGATGACTTCGCGCTGGCTATCAGCGGCGTGACGTTGCCCACCAGGGGCCTGGGGAGTTTTCCCCTCGGACCCAGGTACTGACCAAGGGACTTGGCCACCTGGCCCATCAGATTGGGCTGCGCGAGCAGCATGTAGTTGTCCGCCAGCTCGACCAGCTTGTCCTTCGCGGACCAGGCCGGAAGCTGCGCGGGCGGGATTATTAGGTCCGCGCCTGCCTTCTTGGCCTCGTTCGCGATCGCCTCTTCGGCTATGACCGCGACTTTCAGCTCCTTGCCTCCCTTGCCCTTGGGGAGCAGGATGTCCAGGTTGAGGCGGTTCTCGGACTTGGCGAAGTCCATGCCCCTCACGTTTATTATGAGCTCCACGCTCTGGATGAATTTCTTCTTCCCCTTGTCCTCGAGCGCCTTCTTCAGCGCGTCGCTGAGCTTCTTCTTGTCTATCGGCATATAATCAAGCCCTCCCAAACCAGAGTCATGCCCCGGATTGGTAATTGGGTAAGGCTTGTTATTTCGCCTAAGGATTTTTAAACCTAACGCCGAAGGTCATAGCCATGGACGTGACCTTCTGCCCCGAGTGCCTCAAGCCCGTGGAGGCAAAGGAGTACTTCTCGACGGGAGGCATGAGCGACTGGCGCGCGGACACCGTCGGTGCCACGATACGCTGCTCAAAATGCGGCTATTCCGGGCTGCCCATACAGCTTGGCATGGATGACTACCAGAAATTGATAAAGAAAGAATGAGGGACCCTACTTCTTGGGCAGGCTATTCAGCACGAACTGCGAGTAGACCAGCTGGGTCGCGGTGCTGAGCTGGACCGTGGTCTCGCCTATGGCGAAGAACTCGGAACCGCGGTCGTCGGTATATCCGGGCGACCGGAACATGGGTCCGGGGGACGGGAGCAGGCAGCCCGATAATGCATTGGGCGTCGTGACCGGCCCGGCACCGCATGAAACGATGGTGCCCTGCTCGAACCATAGATCGCCGTTTGACGCGGGCGCATTGTAGCTGAAGGTCGAGCTCGTCCCGTTCAGCTTGAGGCCGAACTGGGAGAATATCGGCGAGGGCTCGGAAAGGGCGATGCCCGCGTCCTCGCCCACGGTGAAGACGAAGTCGGCTACGCCAGGAGGCAGGACCGTGCTTGGCACATTCTCGTTCTCGTATGTGATGGTCCCGGGCCCGAACGTGCTGCCCGCTACGGTGGCGCCTGCGTACGGATATTTCACCACGACTCCGCCCTTAGCGGAGAACGGCGCGTAGTCCAGGTAAGCCATGGAGGAACCCGGCATGAAAAGCGCCCCTGGCACCAGCTGCGCGATGGAGCCTGCGCATAATGCGCCGCTAGTCGCCACGTAGAACTCATTACCAGAGACGGATGCGGTCCCGTTGGCACCCTGCATGTTGTTCACTGTGAAGACCGGACCGGATCCTGCCGAAACGACGTGCACGTATGGCGCGCTCACGATGCAGGACTGGACGTCCTGGCCGACCTGGACATCCACGGTCAGGTTGGAATCCCGCTCCAGATCGAACGTCAGCGGAGTCAGCAAGCTCGCGCTGTCCGAGAGCCCGAAGTATTGCAGCTGCATGGTAGCCGGGTTCTGCGCTATGTTCAGATAGTCGCCTGGCTTCATGTCCTGGCCACCGTTGCCGACCCCGTAGTAGAGGATCATGGATCTCAGGTGGTTCGGGTTCGTGTCGATAGTAGACGCGCCCTGGTTCTTCCAGCCGAGGTAAACCGTCCAGTTGGGGTTGGCGCCGTTGTCCTGGTCGAACAACTCGCCCGACATCAGCTTGACCTCTTTCGAGAATAGCGACACTTCGGCCCATTGCGCACCGAAAGTATAACCAGGCGCGATTTTCCAGACATGGAGCAGATACGTGGTTCCGTTGATTTCTATCTCTTCGGTCGTGCCTACTTGTATCGTCTGCCGTATCATTTCCTTGCAAGCCGTCATGTCCACAGCCGAAACTGTGGCTGTTCCGTTCGTCGAGTCGACGCTGACGAGCACGAACCGGATGTTGCCGGCGCTCAGGGCGTTGTCGGCGCTCAGGGGAGTGCTGGTCGGATTGGGGCCTACCCCGCTTAAGAGGCTATGTGCAGCCTCCTGCGCGAGCGTCACCGAGCCTCCGCTGGCAAGCAGGGTCTCGCTGGTGAGCGGCGTGGTGGGCGGGGTCATCCCAGTGATGAGCCAGTTGGCGCCGAGGAACGGGATCGCGACCCTGTGGGTGGCGGTCTGGTCGTCCGTTGTGCAGGTCGCGGTGCACACCGGGATGCCGAAATCGTCGCTCGCGCCGCTGAGCTTCACGGTGTAGGAAACCGAGTTAAAGGTGCCTACGATAGTATTCGCTGCGTCCGAGTAGTGGCTGTTGCCGCTCATCCATACGTTCTGCTGCTCCTGATAGGACGTGGCGGCATAGACGTCCGGTATGGACGCCGTCGCGAACGGCGGGAACATGTCCCCGGTGATCCTGTAGAGGCTGGTATCGGTCGGGCCGAGGGTGCCAGTGCCGGTTCCGTCCGTGAACGGATTCGCGTTCACGTCCGTGTCAGAACCCAGCGGGTATGTCGATACACCCTTGCCCCTGTCGAACAGCGTGCGGTCGATATTATCGCCTATGAGGCTGTTTATGGTATAAGAGTACGTGGCGGCAGGCGCCACGCCTCCGTCAGGCTGCGGAGATTGCGTACCCGCAGGCGTCGGAACGCAGGCCGACATCGCGTCCTGTCCCGGCGTCGGAACACTATCCGGCATTGCATCCAGGCTTAGGACTTCAACGCCGGCGTCCGGGACTGCCGTGGCGGCTCCCGTGTCCTTGGCAACGGCCGTGTCCTGGGCGAAAGCCGACGATGTGTCCTGCTTCGGCTGGGTGTCGGCGCTCACTGCACCAAGATCAGATGGGGACTGGGCGTCCTTGGGCACGAAGCCAGCATCAGACTGGGGCTCGGACTGGGTTGACTGGGGTTCATTAGATGCTGCGGCATCGTTAAGCGGGGTCCCCATTTGAGGCCCCCTGTACCCCACGCATCCGCCGAACGCGGCGGCTAAGGTTCCTGCGACGAGCACGTCCTTAGCGCCGGCGGCGAACGCCTTTTTCGCGCTCTTTCCCGTCACGTCCTCGCATGCCCTCCTGAAAAGCGTCTTCTGTCCCTGATTTTCCATACATATCACAATTGTTAAGTTTAGTGATGTTATGTGTATGATTGGAAGTCTTTATAAACGTTGGCAGGAAGCAGCTGAAGAGGGAAGGGGAGGCGTTATAATAACTGTTTTTTCCACTTTAACAAACATTTAAAATATGTCCCTGGCAATATCATATCGGTATGAAAAACCTCAGGACGCATAAAACGGGATACTCACCCTCTTTCAAGCGCGCGGCGACAGTCCTCACGCTCGCGGCAGCGGGCATTCTTTATCTCGGCTGGAGGTTCAAGCCCGGGCCGGACCGCCACGAACCGGCCCAGGAAGCGGAGTACGTGGAGCCGGCCCCGGAAAAGGCGGAGAGACGGACCGGGATGCCGCCCGCACTTGCGCCGGTTCCCGGGAAAACCGAATCTGAGCCGAGGGCTGAAAAGGTCCTGGAGAGGCTCAAGAAAGAATTCCCCCGCGGAAGCCTGGATTGCCAATCCGAATTCCAGAAAACGGCTGAAAGCAGCCCGCCTCCGCATCAGGAAGCGCCGAAAGCCGGCGACCAGCCTGGTGAAAAACCGGCATCCGGGATAATGTCCGTACTTGAAAGCGCCGAGCCCCAGGTGAAAAAGCTGAGCGAGGGCATCGTGACTAGCACGAAGTATATAACGAGCATATACGACAGGACCGACCTGGACGAGGCCATAGAACAGCTCGGGGAACGAGGCAATCCCGAGGCCATAATCCCGCTCCTCAGGCACATGATGTCACTGGACCCGAAGCGTAATGTCAGCGACGAGACGCTGCGGGATTTCGCCAACCTCTATCCTGATTATTTCTACATGGGCAACGCGACGGACCCGGGCAGCGTGGCGGACCTGGGCAGCGTGGTAACCCCAGTCACGATCGACGACACTGCCTCCGGCGACTGGGACAATGTGCCGGGCCTCGCGTGCATGACCAGGAGCGCGTACGCCCGTAAAACAGCGTACGAAATCGTGGATGCGCTCGCGGGTTCACTGCTTAGGAATCCGCGCTCCGCGGAATCCACCCTAAGGCAGCTGTCGCAGCCCGAGCGGATGGTCGTGCTGAACGGCTGCGTGAAGGGCACGTTCTTCTCAGATGGTTTCGACGGGCCGCGGGTGGAGAGATTCCTCTCGGCGCTCTCACCCGCAACGAGAACGCAATTCACCGGCGCGCTGGAGGACGCGTTCGCCTCCGAGGACCAGGTCCGCGTAGCAGAGCAGCTCGCCGCGCACGCATCGGACCCGGAGGTCAGGAAAGCGATGGGCGGTGTCGCGGCGAAATGGAAAAATGACGTAGAAGCGCTAGACAATGATGCTGCTAAAGATCTTAAGGACCCCGAGGATTCGGAGAATCTCGGAACGGAACCAGGAAACGGATCCGAAGACCAACCAGAAGACCCCGGAACGGAAAACTGGAATCAGGGAACGGAAGATACAGAATAAGAAAGATTTAAAATAGGAAAAAGATTACAGCTCTCCTACGCGCCTCTTCTGCCTCCTCTTGATGCGCTTGCGCCTTTTCTTGACCCATTTCCAGCGCATCCTGTTCTTCTTCTTCCACTTTCTCGGTTTCGCACCCATGAATATACCTCGTAGATAAATATGTTCAAGATTTGCAAACTACATCTTGTACAATATCCATTTATAATCATTAATGATTTAGGATGTGGCTCGCTTCCTCCTTCTCATTGAAGATGATGACGATGTCCGCCGTGTTGCGCAGCGCGGCTGAGAACCCGACGTCGTTCGCGACTATCATCGTCCGCTTGCCCCTTGCCCTGGCTTTCACCAGCACCGGCCTGTAGTCCGTGTCCCGGGTCATGAGCGCGATGACGTCTATGTCCGGGCTCATGACGTACTCCATCGCCTCTATGGCCATGGTCACGTCCACGTCCCCGGTGGTTATCTCGGTCTGGAACCCCTGGTTCACCATGGCCTCGATGAGCTTGTCCGATGCGTACTGGTCAAGATAGACCTTCGCCACGCGGATGTTGCCGTATTTCTGCACCTCGCGCTTCACCTTCACGAGGTCGACCTTCATGGACTTGCGTATCGTGTTGGGCCCGTCCACCAGCAGCGCTATGTCGGGCTTCTCCTTCTTCTTCGGGTTCTTCTTGAGGAAATCGAACATGAGCATCATCTTATCTTGAAGAACGCCCTCGCGTTCTCGCTTGTTTTCCGTATCACTATCTCCTTGTCAACCTTCTTAACCTCTGCTATGTAGGCGACCGAGTCCATCACGGCGTCCGGGGTCCTCCCCACATAGGGCGCGTCTGTCTCCACCAAAAGATGCTCCAGCCCGAGCGCAGCTATCGCGGCGGTCCGGTCCTTGGAGCGCACCGGAGGGATGGACACATACCCGCCCATCTCAACCGCGCGCTTGGCGTCGTGGAGCGTGCCGGAGAAGAAATGCAGCATGAACCCGTTGCGGAAGTTCCTCAGCTGCAGCGAGTCGAGCACGTCCGACGTCGCCTCCCGCGCGTGGATGACCAGAGGCAGCCGCATCTCCTCCGCGAGCTCTATCATCCTCTCGAAGACCACCTGCTCCTTCTTCGTGTCCTGCTCGTTCTCCGCCCAGTGGTAATCGAGTCCGACCTCGCCGATGGCACTGGGCGGGTTCTTCCTTATGAAGTCCACCCACTCGCTGAGTTTCGATAGGTCCTCCTTTATCGCGGTCTGGGGCGCGATCCCCAGGACAAAAGGGACGCCGTGCATCTTCGCCGCCTCAACCGCCTTCTGGTTCGATGTGTGGGAATATCCCACCGTTACCGGGAGCAATCCTTCTGGGATGATGTAGTTTGGCAGGTTGCCCAGATGGCAGTGCGCGTCGATGAGCGTCATGCCCATACTTAAAAAACTTACCTTTTTATACTCTACTCTCTTAACAATCAGAGAGATAACCTGATTATCGGGTGCGCTTATGACTGAGAAAGTATTCGCGACAGCCAAGGAGCTGAAGATAGGGAAGTACGTCCTGATAGACGACATACCCTGCAGGATAGTGGAGATAGAGAGCTCGAAGCCCGGAAAGCACGGGGCGGCCAAGATGAGGATAACGGCCATAGGCGTGTTCGAGGGGCAGAAGAAGACGCTGCTCACGCCCGGGGACGCGGACGTGGACGTGCCGATAATAGACCGCAAGAACGTGCAGATAATGTCCGTGAGCGGGACAACGGCGCAGGTCATGGACAGCAGGACCTACGAGATATACGACATAAACATCCCGCCCGAGCTCGTGGCCGCGGCCGCGCCCGGGAAGGAGGCCGAGATACTCGAGTCCATGGGCAAGAGGATGATGGAGAGGATCAGATAAGGAAGTCAAGGTAGAATCCACAACAGAGAACAAGCTGCTTGATCGGAAGGAGATAGAGGCGACGATAAGTTTCGACGCCGCGACGCCGCCGAGGAAGGAGATGAAGAGCGCGCTGTGCGGCAAGATAGGCGCGAACCCCGAGCTTGTCGTGCTCCGCTCGGTGTCGACGGAATTCGGCCTGAAGAAGGCGACGCTCTCCGCGCATTCGTACATGAGCAAGGAGGCGCTCATGAAGAACGAGCCGAGGCACATACTCAAAAGGGAAGGCATGATAGTCGAGACCCCGGAGGAGAAGGCGGCTGCCGAGAAGAAGGCGCCTGCCAAGAAAGCGAAGAAGTGATGACAATGGCTGACGACAAGAAGGCTGCGCCGAAGAAGAGGGAGAGGCAGGCGAAACCATACAAGAAGCCGGTGAAATACTGCCCCAAATGCGGCCCTGGCAACAGGCTGGCCGACCACAAGGACAGGCGCAGCTGCGGCAAGTGCGGCTACTTCGAGAAGAAATAGATGAAAGCCCGGACGATCTTCCTCGGGCTCCTCATCCTCTCTCTACTCCTTTTCATAGGATGCCTGCTGCTCGGGGACATGTTCGGCTACACGCTCGGGCTGCACCTGGGCCTCCTCTCGTTCGCGCTGTTCTTCATCTATGACAAGGACAGCGCCGATTTCCTCAGGAAGCTGGGCATCCCCGGGGACCTGAAGAAGAACCTGCTTTTCTTCATAGGGGGCATGGCGGTCATACTCGCGACGCTCATCGTAGTCGCGCTGGCGCTGGATTACGCCCACCTGAACGACCAGGCAAACATCACCGCGGTGGCCGACGACCTGCCGTTCTCCGTGCTCCTTTTGGCGGTGTTCCTCGCCCCGTTCAGCGAGGAGCTGTTCTTCAGGGGCCTGCTCAGCTCCAGGTTCGGCGTGGTGCTCTCGGCCATCGCGTTCGCGGTCGTGCACGTCGCGTACGGCTCGGTCACTGAGATAGTCGGCGTGTTCTTCATAGGGCTCATACTCGCGCTGGTATTCAGGAAATCCGGCTCCATACTGCCCTGCATCGCCATCCATATGGTATACAACGCGATGTCCATAGTAGTGCTCAAGGGAATCGTATGATGACTCTCGGCGTGGAGTGCACGGCCCATACATTGGGAATCGGGATCGTGGAGGGCGGGAAGACGCTCTCCAACGCATCGGACGTGTACAAGCCGGAGGACGAGGGCATACTGCCGAGGAAGGCCGCGGACCATCATGCGGAGCTCTTCGGGACCGTCCTGGACAAGGCGCTGTCCGATGCCGGCATAAGGATGGAGGACGTCGACTTAATCGCATTCTCCCAGGGCCCGGGCATCGGCTCGCCGCTCGCCGTGGGGATAGCCGGGGCGCGCTATCTCGCGGGCCGCTTCGACAAGAAGATAATCGGGGTGAACCACTGCTACGCCCACATCGCGATCTCGGAGCATCTGACGGGCCTGCACGACCCGCTCGTGCTCTACCTCTCGGGAGGGAACAGCCAGATACTCGTGAGAAGAGGCGGGGCGTGGCACGTCCTGGGCGAGACGCTGGACATAGGCATCGGCAATCTGTTCGACAGCTTCGGCAGGGTCATCGGGTTGAAATACGCCCACGGTTCGCAGCTGGAGAAGCTCGCATCCGGCGGGAAGTATGTCGAGCTTCCCTACAGCGTGAAGGGCATGAACCTGGTTTTCTCCGGCCTGCTCACCGCAGCGGAGAAGCTGCACAAGAGCGGTGCGAAGAGGAACGACCTCGCCTTCTCGCTCATGGAGACCTCTTTCGCGATGGCGTGCGAGGCGACGGAGCGCGCGTTGTTCCTGACGAAGAAGAGAAAACTCATATGCTGCGGAGGTGTCGCGCAGAACAAGCGCCTCCAGGGGATGCTCGGCACGATGTGCACCGAAGACGGGGTCGAGTTCGGAGTCGCGCCCAACGAGTTCAACCGCGACAACGGCGCGATGATTGCGTACGCGGGGGAAACCCTTTTCAAAAAATACGGCCCAATGCCGATCAGGAGATGCGTCGCGGTCACCAATTACCGGATAGAGAGGATGGAGGAGGTACTCGGAAAGAATGTCCGCCAGAACGGACATAAAAGCCGATAAACGTTCGAGTTGGCGAACGTTCTCAATCCGGCCTTCCGTGATTGAAAAATGGTCGGCAATCCAGACAAAAACAGCCAAAAATGGTCGGATAATTGGACAAAAACATAGATTTATATAAAGAATACGAGTAATAATGGTATGGTCGACCTGGATGGCATGTACCGGCTGGCTCTTGAGAAGTCCCTTGCGCTAAAGGATTTCAGGAAAAGGCTGGCGTACAGGAAATTGAAGGAAGAGATGGAAGCGCTCGGGCGTACGGGCCAAAGAAAGACCGTGCTCGCGATGTCCGGGATACGGGGCGTAGGAAAGACGACAATCATGCTCCAGCTCTTCAACGAATTAAAGAACAGCTTTTATTTTTCCGCTGATTCCATGCTCGCGAGAACATCGACAGTCTACGAGATAGTGGAGCAAGCCTACCGGTCGGGATATGAGAATGTCTTCATAGATGAGATCCACAAATACCCCAGATGGATCGATGAATTAAAGAGCATCTATGACGATTTCAGCGTCCCTGTCCTTGTCTCGGGATCATCCACCGCCTCGATAAAGAAGGGGTGCATAAGCCTTGGAAGGAGGGCATTGAACATACCGTTGAACCCGATGACTTTGGGCGAGTTCGTCTATCTGAAGGAGGGGAAGGAGTATACCGCAACGATTGAAGATGTGCTTGACAAGAAACTGGCGATTGAATGGATGGCCGGGCACCGTGAGACGGAGAAGCATTACCGGGAGTATACCGAATACGGGGGATTTCCGATACATTTCCAGGAGAGGAATACCCTGTTCAGGACAATCAAAAAGATGATATACGAGGATGCTCTTGCGGAGTTCAATCTGAGCGAGAAAAAAGTCGATATCGCGGAAAGGCTCCTTGGTTTCATGTCCGTCTCGAAGCCAGGCGAATTCAGCTTCACGTCGTTCTCGAATACCAGCGGATACGGAAAATCCACGGTGATCGAAGCCGTTACATTGCTGACCGAGCTCGAGATCCTGGTCCCTGTAGAGGAAAAGTCGCCGCAATCAAAAGCCAAGAAGAGCATGAAGCTGATGTTTTCCCACCCGAACATCCGCTCGGCGGTCGCAGAGCAGATGATGAAGAAACCTGACACGGGCTGGCTGAGGGAGGAGTATTTCATATTTCACATGAAGGAGCTGGGATACCCGCTTTTCATGCCGAAGAAGATGAAGAAGAACCCTGATTACGAAGTCGATATCGATGGGAAGGGGGTCCTCTTTGAAATCGGCGGAGAGTCCAAGACAAGAAAACAGTTCATGGGCAGGGACGGCGTAGTCATCGACGACGAGAGACTGATTGTTCTAGGTTTTGTCCAGAAAACCGACCAAAAACAGCCAAAAATGGTCGGATAATTGGACAAAATGGCGATACCGCCTCCGGCCGCGCTACCCGAACTCCTCCAGCCTCTTCCCGATCGCCTGGGCCTGCCCCCAGTTGACAGAGAAGCTCTTGTCGTTCTCCTTGAACACGGAGAGCGGGACGAGGTACCAGGGCTCGCGGCTGCGCCTCCAACCGATATAGCAGTTTATGCCGCTGACCTCCTCCCATTTCCTGAGGTTCTCGAACTGGTCCCTGTCTATCCCGAGGCAAGTGGTCTCGTGCGCCTTGGCCTCTATGCCGCACTGCACCCCGCGCCTGAAGACCAGGATGTCGGGCGAGAGAGAGTTGACCCCGGAGCCCGCGGCGCGTATGACGCAGTATCCTTTCTGGGAGAAATAGTCTATGAGCTCGTGCTCCGCGCGCGAGCCCTTGCGATAGCAGAGGACCATGGGGTCGAATCGCAGGCAAGATATTTAATCAGGAGTACCAGCAGGGTATTAAAATGTGAGACGAGAGGTAATCTTATGAATAAGGTCCTCAGCGCATCGCCCTATTTCTGGGAGAAGGTGATAGGCGAAAACCTCGCCCAAAGGCACAGGAAAGGCAGGCTCAGTTTCATGCTGCTGAACCAGCCTCCGCTATGCGACGCAAGGTGCAGGCGATGCTTCATGCCGCCCTCGCGCCGGGCGTTGGCGGAGAACGATAACGGGGCGCTCTCGCTCGAGGAATGGAAAGACGTCATCGACCAGGGAAATAAAAAAGGCATCCTCAGCATCGAGATGTCCGGGGAAGGGGAGCCGCTGCTCTCGCGCAACACGCTTCCGTTGATAGAATACGCGAGCTCGCAGGGCGTCCTTGCGACCCTGATCACGAATGGCCATGCCCTTGACCAGGATGGAACCAAGCGCTTACATGATTCCGGGACGACCCTTGTGTTCAGCCTGCACACCCTGGATGAAGGGAGATACGAGTCTGACAACGAGTGCCCGGGCTCTTTTGGATTGAAGATGAATGCCATCGAAAGGGCGGCTGAGGTGTTCCAGAACGCGTCTTATACGCAGAACGGCGTCCTGGTCCAGAGTCTGGCGGTGCACGTCACGCTCCAGGCGGACAACCTGGAAGAGATAGAAGCGATAAGGACGTTCTGCCATGAGAGAAACATGTTCTTCAGCATCGCCCCGCTCGCTTGCACTGGGAACGCGGTTTTCCATCCCGAGATACGGATCGAGAAGGATATCGATGAGACCGCGCTTTCAGGTGACAACTCGATAATCCATTCGGCGACCTCAAGATCCATCTACGGGCGCGAGGTGTGCGGGACCGCGGCGTTCGGCATGAGCATAGGGTTCGACGGCAACCTCCTGCTGGACGCGCACGGAGGATATGAGATAGGAGACGCCCTCGGCAATGTCAGGACGAGTTCATTTGAAACGCTATTCAAGACCTGGCAAATGGCGACCAGGTCCATGTTCGAGGCTATCGATGGCTTCTGCCCGGTGAGGGATGCGGGAAGATTCGGGGAATTCGTGAGCGGACTTAAACGATAGCTAGAGGTTTATCTTCGCGAACACCTCGTCCAGGTTCACGTCGGTGTTCACGCAGCCGCAGGTGGAGAGTATCACTGCCTGAGTCGGTATGCCAAGCTCCATCATCTTGTCCAGGCCCATACGGACCTCCGCGAAGCACGCTATGCCCAGTACCGCGGAGGGGTCGTATTTCTTCACGATGTTGACCAGCTGGGAGCCGCCGGCGACGATGTACGCGCGTATGCCGCGGCGCTCGCACGCCTTGATGATCTCGTTTATCTTGCATGCCCCGCACTTGAGGCAGGCGTAGCCCTCCTCGCCAGCCTGCGCCTTGCAGGTCTTTATGTGCCTGAGGCAGTGCGGTATGAAAACGAAGCGCTTGGAGGCCGGTACTCGTGCGAAAGCGTCCTGGGCCATGTCGTTTATGGCCGTGACGGTCGCCTTTTGGAGCCAGAACGCATCCATGGTGCTGGTCTCCTTCTTGATGAATTCCATGATGGTGTCCACGGTGGCCTTCACGCCGAAGACCTTGGACTCCGGGAAATTCCTCCTTATCGCATCCTCTATCCTGGAAAGATCGTATTCCTGTGCCATCGGATCAACTGCCATAGAGGTATATCGTTTATCGTGAGGTGTTTTTAAATCCTGCAGGCTCTGGGGAGCGCGGGCCGGGATGGATTGTTTTGACAATGGAACGCCGGGACCGGTTTCTGCGGAGAAGAAACCCCCACCTATTATAAGCGTTATGGGCGAGTAACTTCAATGAAACAGCAAACCCCTTGCCTTCAGGCATCGGACCCCGTTTCGCTTACGGGCCTGTAGCTCAGCTTGGTAGAGCGTCGGACTTTTAATCCGCAGGCCGAGGGTTCAAATCCCTCCAGGCCCGACTGATTTTACTGCGACCATTCGGATGTTCCTTCGCCAGGAACGGCTTGTTCGTCATCCGGATTGTCAGCGCTCTTATCCTGATCGCCCTGCGTATGGCCCTCTTTCTGGGATGTTGCCCTCTTCGCGCTCCGGCCGTGCTTGTGCGCCTTATGCGCCTTCTTGAGCTCTTGTTTTTCAGCAGGGTGCTCCACCGAGGCGTCGGGCCTCTCGGCCAGGGCGGGCTGCGCGTCCTGATTCAGCGTAACCGGGGCATCGCCGCGGTCTTTAGCGTGGATCCAGATCCCCCCGGCCACCGCTGCGCTGATGAGCGCCGCTGCGACCCACCCGGCGAATGACGAGGATTCGGTTCTGTGGCGCAGCGGCATCTGGTCGTAGTCGTCCTCCTGCAGCATGCCCGGCATGCTTAGGATCTGCCGCGACCTCTTGTCTACGTCGAGCAGCGCGTGCGCGAGCTCGACCATGGACTGGTAGCGCTTCTCCTTGTCCTTCTCAAGGCAGCGCATGACCGCGGCCTCGACGCCGTCCGGTATGCCGCTGGCCGGCCTGTGGGTCGAGAAAGGCGGGGGCGCGCACTCCTCGTGCATCAGCCTGGTCTCCCTGACGCTCGTGCTGACGAACGGCAGGCTGCCGCAGAGCATCTCGTAGAGCATCACGCCCACCGCATAGATATCGGAACGATGGTCGCACGCCTTGGAGCCCCAGGACTGCTCGGGCGGCGCGTAGGCCGCGGTGCCCACGAAACCCCTGGTAGAAAAGGATTGTATGCCAGTCATGCTCTCGGAAAGCTGCGAGATGCCGAAGTCCAGGACCTTCACGAAATTCTTCCCTTCAGGGTCTACCAGGAACACGTTCATGGGTTTCATGTCCAGATGGACCACGCCGACCTCGTGTGCCGCCTGGAGCGCGGCGCAGACCTGCAGCATTATCTGCCTGGCGACGGGCCATTCGAGCTGCCCCTTCCTCTCGAGCAGACCGCTCATGTCCATGCCTTCGAGGTACTCCATGACCAGGTAGGGCCGGCCTTCTTTCTCGTTCTCTTTTTTCTCGTCTTCCCCGTCTTTCTTGTCTTTCTCGATCAGGCCGTAATCGATGACCCTGACCACGTTGTCTTGGCAGATTCCCAAGGCGGCCAGGGCCTCTTTCTGGAAAAGACCGGCGGTCTTCCGCATAACCTTTATTGCGACCATCATGCCAGGTATTTTCATATTGCTGGCGAGGTATACGTGCCCCATGCCGCCTTCGCCGATGCTCTTGATTATGTGGTAGTGCTTATCGTCGATCTCTTTCCCGACCAGCTCGTCCTCATCGTCAGGCTTGCTGCGGAGCTCGGGCTCCGGTGTGGGGAATTTCGGCTTCGCAGCTGGCGGCTGGACCGCCTTGGGGCGCTCGAGCCGCGTGGCCATGGAATGGCCTGGCGTCGGGTCCTTTGACATGTTATAATTTATGTAACAAAGGTATTTTAAACCGGTGCGATGCGGCTTGGATGGTAAATTAATAAATCTGAGCGGAGATTCATAGCTTAAGTTCGATTGCGGGAGTGGGACCATGGAGAAACTGTTTTCGATACGGGGACTAGCATTCTTGGGCTTTTTCGCGGTTCTCGCGTTCATCGGCCTGAGGACCAATATATTCGCGATCCAGGGCGTGACAGGGCAGTCGTTCACTCTGTTCGAGCTTTTCGGCCCTGTGGCCGGGGGGTTCATAGGATTGGCCGGGGTGGCGGCAGTGTTCCTTGCCAACGGGGCATCCTTCGTCCTGGGAAGCGGGCCTTTCACGCTATGGGGCCTGGCCATGCTGGCGCCCATGATGTTCGCGGCGTATTACTTCTGGAAGAACGGCGAGAGGGCCTTGTCTGACAGGCTCAGCCTGGCGATACCCGCCCTCGCGATGCTCGCGTTCTGGCTGAACCCCGTGGGAGTGCAGGTCTGGTACTACGCGCTCTACTGGACGATACCCATCATCGTGAAATTCCTGCCCGACCGGCTGCTCCTGCGGAGCTACGGCGCGACCTTCACCGCGCACGCGGTCGGAAGCGTGCTGTTCCTTTACATGATACCGACCGTGCCCGCGCTGTGGATAGCGCTGATACCGGTCGTTGCGTTCGAGAGGACGGTGTTCGCGCTCGGCATCAGCGCGACCTACTGCGTGTTCACAAGCGTGCTGAACGCGGTTGACAAGGTCGTGGAGATCAGCAAGGACGTCAACCTGGAGAAGAGGTACGCCTTCACGCTCCAAAAGGAGTGAGTTTTTTTATCCCTCTTATTCTCAGCATTGGAGGATGGTTCCATGGAACCCGTTCACGCCAAGAGGCTAAGGACGAGAGCGAAGGTGAGGAGGTTCACTAACGCGCTGCTCGTTGCCGGAACGCTCGGAGCCGTCGGCTATTCGGCCAAGGAGCTGATGAAGCCCTGGGGCAGGATGGAGTTCACGGGGCTCAAGGCGTCGTGCGAAGGGCCGCTCAGGACCTGCAACGGCCTGGTGAAGGGGGGCGACACCCTCTGGGGCGTGAGGATCGCGGGCGGCGAGTTCGGGAAAACGATAAGCGTTGCGGGCGTTGATGAGCGAGGGGTCGTTTTCATAACCCGTGTTCACGGCGTGTCCGGATTGTCCAGGGAGATGTCCCGCGTCGACTACGACGGGAGCGCAACGAACTCCTCCGGGACGCTCGACGGCATAGTCGTGGGGAGGACCGCCGACCCGGACGTCGCCAGGGTCAGGAGTCAGTGAATCGCTTGTTTTTCCGTTCTTCCCATCGTATTGAGTATTGGTTTATAATGTGGTAAAAACGGCATATTTATAATTATTTCTCCACAATACCAAATATGATGGTACTATGAAAACAATCCAAACGCAAGCATATGGGACGGGCGCGATAGCGAAGAGGTTCGTTGCCCCTCTGCTCATTGTCGGAGCGCTCGGCATTGGCGGATGCAAGGGAAAGGAAACGATGGTGCCCGTGATGCCGCTCCAGGAATCTGGTCTGACAATGCAGTGCAAAGGACCTAAGGCCTGCAAGGTCTCGGCGAAGAAGGGTGATACCCTCTGGAACGGAAAGGCCACAAGCGGCGGATTCGAAACCGGCCTCGGAGTGGCAGACGTGGACGAGCGGGGAGTCGTTTTCAGCATGCACGCTTCGACCGTGCCCGATAAGACGGTGTTCCGAGTGAACTATGACGGAAGCACGGCGAACTATCCGATGATGTCCGCGAAGATAAACGTGGAGAGAACCTCGGACTCGAAGGTCGCCAACGTAAAAATTGAGTGAATTCCTTATTTTTTATTCCTCTTGTTTCATTCCGGCTTGAATGATTATTGTGGTAAAAAAGGTATGTTTATAATAACTTCTCCCCAATATACAATAGGATAACACCATGGCACTCATCCAGATGCAGAGATCCGCAGCAAGCGCGGCCACGAGGGCGGCCAAAGCCTTCGGCCCGTTGCTCGCCACCGGGGCCCTCTACCTTTGCCTAGGCGGGATGCAGGTACCGGTAAAGCCCGCGGAGAGCATCAAACTCTCCGGGCTGGTGACGACATGCGGGACGTCCGAGCCCTGCCAGATCCTGGCCAAGAGAGGCGACATCATCGTGAACAGAAACGCCCAGAGCCATGAATTAGAAAACGCTGTCGTCGTGGCGGGCGTGGACGATCATGGGGTCGCCTTCGAGATCGTCGACCTCACCTTGCTCAAGGAACCTCTTCACAACCGCGATGGAACCACGAAAAGATTCCGCGTCAACTTCGATGGAAGCATGGAGGACTACCCTCTGGCGCTCATGAGGATAAGCGTGGGGAGGACCCGCGACCCGAATAGCGCCGAAGTGGCGATAGAGTGAGGCCCGGCCTTCCCCGTCCTTAGAATTCACACGTCGTGGTAGAGGTGGTACTCCCAGGGGTGCGGCCTCAGCGCGACCTGGTTTATCTCGTCATGCTTCTTCTCCAGCCACATGTCTATGACGTCCTTTGTGAACACGCCGCCTTCCAAGAGGAACGCGTGGTCGCTCTCCAGCTCTGCCAAGGCCTCGTTGAGGCTCCCGGGCAGCTGCCTGATCCCCGCGGCCTGCTCCTTTGGGAGCTTGTAGATGTTCGAGTTGATAGGCTCCCCGGGCGACGTCTTCTTCTTTATGCCGTCCAGTCCCGCCATGAGCATGGCCGAGAACGCGAGGTACGGGTTGCAGCTCGGGTCCGGAGGGCGGTACTCCACCCGCTTTCCCTTCCAGTCGCCGGCCTCCACGACGGGTATCCTGACAGCCGCGCTCCTGTTGCGGTAGCTGTGCACCAGGTTTACCGGCGCCTCGAATCCCGGGACCAGCCGTTTATAAGAGTTTGT
>Ga0326728_10013814_pt1 | contig 17401 bp, 16 predicted proteins | sample MB3enrmetagenome_FD_207602 | JGI IMG/M metagenome (GOLD analysis project Ga0326728, IMG submission 207602) | Lab enriched peat soil microbial communities from McLean, Ithaca, NY, United States - MB31MN | ecosystem: Environmental > Terrestrial > Soil > Wetlands > Peat | place: USA: New York... | reverse complement strand
GGTAAGAATGAAATAGTACGAGAGGAACTTTCATTCGGCGCCTCTAGTCGATCGGTTGTCCGACAGGGCAGTGCCGAGCAGCCACGCGCCAAGGGATAAAAGCTGAAAGCATCTAAGCTTGAAACCCGGCCTAAAAAGAGACTTCGTCATAGGACACGGGTAAAAGACCCGCTTGATAGGCCCGGGATGTACGCACGAAGGCAACGACGTGTTCAGTCCGCGGGTACTAACGTCCGAACACTAGTGCTCACCACGCTAAACCCAGACGAAATTCTGAGTGCAAACCTTATATCGTATCCTGACGTACAGGATAAGGTATCATCCTACACGGCTGCCAAGGTGGCGGAGCGGCCACGCGGTTGACTGCAGATCAACTACACTCCGGTTCAAATCCGGACCTTGGCTTACGATGGGGTGCATCAGCAGCCCGTCGTGGAGAAGATTCACGAAGTGAATCTTCGACAAGAAAACAAGCAAACAACACGTGGTGATAGCGGCCATAGCTGTCGGGAAACACCTGGACCCATTCCGAACCCAGCAGTTAAGACGACACACGTAGCATGTTGTACTGAGGTACGCGAGTCCCCGGGAAGCATGCCAAGCTGCTATCACCTTCCTTCTTACCCGATCCTTCAGTTCATGTAATGTTTCAGTAAAGAGCAGATGCTCTTGTTCTGTCATTGTATCGTTTCAACGGATACCGCTAGGTTCGCGGCCTGCGTGGCAGATCATAGAAAATATCTCAAATTCTCTCCAAATTCACACCGATTTCCGTTGACTTACCTAGTTTCTGTCAGGAAACTGATTATTGCCCTGCCCAGAACCTCCGGGCACTGGTACTGTAGCCCGTGTCCGGCACTAGGGATCCGGACAAGCCGCGCTCCCGGGATTCGTCCAGCAAGCAGCTCGGCGTTCTTCGCGGGGATGATCACATCTTCCGTTCCGGTAATAACCAGCACCGGGCACCGGATCCCGGGCAACCGGTCGTACGATCCCGGCCACTTGGTGAACGCCTCTGCATGCCGTGCCGCATTCTCTCCACTTGTTGTCTCGTGCACTTCAGGGCAGTACTGCCATGGATCATGTGTTGCAAGCCAGGTTCTCGGAAAGAGTACCGAGAACATCCGGTTCGCCAGATCGAGGTAACTCCCGCTCTTGTCGGCGAGTGTTTCCCATGTCTCCTGCAGCATCTGATCTGCCTTATCTCCCCCAAACGTACCGGCAACAAGAATGAGCCGGTCAACCATTTCCGGCTTTTTCAGCACGAGTTCCTGCGCAACGGACGCACCCATGGAGAGACCGAGTACATGAGCGCGGGAAATCCCGAGTCTGTCCATCAATGCAAGAGTGTCGTCAGCAAAGACGGGGATGGAGAATGGTTCGTCCGATGCGGAAGAGTAACCGGTACCCCGGTTGTCAAAGATGATGACCTGAAAGTGCGCAGCAAGCGCTGCAAGCAGGGGCGGGTTCCATGTGTCCATGGTTGAGGCAAATCCATTGATCAGGAGAAGCGGATACCTGGAACCGATCTCCCTGTACGCGAGCGTGATCCCGTTCACTTCAATGGTGTTCACCCCCTCTTCTGGCAATCCTGCCATGCTCCCACCCCCCGGGATCTTGTCCTGCTACCAACGATTCCGCTTACCATGAATGGGAGATATGAGGCCGGTGGTCTTTTTTTGCTTTTCGATTGCGCAGGTATCCGTAGTATGGCTCTATCATCCTCCCTAAAAAAAAGGGCTATCGGCAAAGATAATGGGGACCCAATGAGAGATCTGGTATCGTTTGCATGGAATGCGGAGGTAGAAACGGCAGGTATCACAAAAGGCACCCGTTCTCATGCCGAATCCTACTGGTGTGTAACCGGAATACCTGGCATGTAGTACTAAGGAACATGAGTCCCGGGAAGCATGCCAAGCTGCTATCACCTTCCTTCTTACCCGACAACGGTTCTTGTGAAATTTCACTGACGAGCGGATGCGGTTTTCCCGTCAGATCGATCTGAGAAGAATCGCACGACCGTACTGGACACTTTTGTTTATATACCGGCAGTTTATAGAGATTATCAGGTATATTTTATCAATATTTCAAGTGAGAAGATACCATGATAATTGACGCACGGGTACGACCCCCGTTCAAGAGCCTGCAGCAGGTCCTGGCCGCGGAGCCGGGGGCACGACCACCGGTCAAACGGAGTCCTCTGGTGAGCGGGTACGACCGTACCCCATCCATGACCCGGAAATCCTGGGAGCTGTTTCTTGAGGAGATGGACGCAGCGGGTGTGGACAAGGGTATTCTGGTCGGCCGGCAGGCCGGGCATCGCAACGTCTCGAATGATGACATCGCGGAATTCCGGGATCGGTATCCCGACCGGTTCCCTGTTGCCCTCGCGGGAATAAACGGAGCGGACGAGAATGGGGCCCTCAGGGAAATTGAGCGGACACTCCAGGAGATGCATTTCAACGGGATTGCGGTCGACCCGGGGTGGTGGGTTCCCCCCCGCTATGTGGATGATCCAAGGAATTATCCCCTCTACCAGAGATGTGCAGAGCTTGGCGGGGTGCTGTACCTCACCTGCAGCCTCATGCAGGGGCCGGATATCTCGTATGCCGTACCCTACCGCATCCAGCGGGTGGCAAACCAATTTCCAACCCTTCAGATTGTCGTTGTCCATGGCGCATTTCCCTTCACCAGCGAGATGCTCGGGGTCATGATCGCCAACGCACCGCTGGGGAACCTCTGGGTGATCCCGGATTTCTTCCAGTTCATCCCGGGATTCCCCGGTGCACAGGACTGGGTTGAGGCCGCCAACCACTTCCTCTCGGACCGAATTATCTATGCCTCCTCGTACCCGGTACGACCCCTCCGCCAGAGCCTTGACGAGTTCCGGAGGTTCTCTTACCAGCCCGCAGTGATGGAGAACCTTCTTGCAGGGAACGCATCAGCCCTGTTTGGTCTTCAGGGAAGATAAGGAGAGGGCGCGATGACGCTGATGGACGCGAAGATAAAAGCGGAATTATTGTCGATCGGTACCGTCGATGTCGATGAAACCCTGCTTCCCGCGCCCCGGACATCAACGGCTGGACCGGGGATGGGACTCCAGTCTATCTTCTTTTCCTCCGGTGGCCTGCGTGTCCGGCTGGAGGTCAACAAGCAGTCATGCCTCAGGATGGTCCCAAAGAACGGTCATGTGGTAATTCTCAAAGACCATCGTGAGTTGGTCGAAGGGGATATTGAACCGGTGGTCGCCCACTGCCCGGATCAGGTCTATATCACTATCAGCGAACGATGCATATATGACTGCCAGTTCTGCTCGGTGCCCAAGTCCTTGGGCAGGATCAAGACCACGGAAGAGATCCTTGCCATAGTGGAGGAAGCACGCAGAACGGGGAAATTACAGAGCATCGCACTGACATCCGGGATCGCTGTCTCACCAGACCATGAAATTGACCGGGTGGTGGAGGTCGTAAAAGCCCTTGCACCATACAAGGTCCCCATTGGCGTGGCAGTTCATCCGGCAGACAATTCCTCCCAGCGGCTCAAGGATGCCGGCGTTACTGAGGTTAAATATAGTGTCGAAACCATGGACCGGGAGATCTTCGACCGGATGTGCAGGGGGAGAAAAGGCCATACCCTGAATTTTATTCTGGCATCATTACGCGATGCTGTGCGGGTCTTTGGCAGGAACCACGTCTCGACGAACATCATCATCGGCCTCGGGGAGACGGACGAATGCGTCCACCAAGGGGTGGAATACCTAGCACGGATGGGGGTCATCCCCGTCCTCCGCCCCATCTCTATCTCACCTCTTCGAAAAGATGAGCTCAAAAGTGCAATCCGGCCCAGCCCCGGGCGGCTCCTGGAACTGGCCAGAATGACCCTGGAGGTCCTCGGGAAATATAATCTCCGGGTCGATCGGTCACATACCATGTGCCTTGCCTGCACAGGATGCGATCTTACCCCATATCACGATATTTAGATCGCTATTTCAGTTTTTCTCCGGTTGTGGGAGCCTTTCTGAAACTGCACAGCTGGTAAACAGGGCAGATTCCAACCAAAAACATTTTTCTCCCGTACATGACTCCGAGTGCCCGTTCTGGAGAAGAATTGGGGGTGTTCTCCCACATTGTAAAAAAAAATTACTGGACTTTGATCTCTCTCTTACCGGCCCAGAGGCCGTGAAGGTTGCAGTATTCAACAGCGTGGATAACACCGCCCTTCTGCAGCTTCACTTTCAGGCTGACCTCAGGCTGGGCAGAGACCGGCGTGAGCGAAACCTTGGCAAGGACGACGGGGTTGAACGCCCGGCCCTCCTCTTCCAGCGTCACCATGATCCACCGGATCGCGTGTTCGACCGTGTTCGGGTGGGGCCCGACCGTCACCTTCAGGTCAAAGGCCTCGTCGGGTTTCACCTTCGCCGGTGCGTCGATCTTCGGGGTATGCCCCTCCCGCTTGACCAGCGCCTCCCCGGCAGCGGCATCGTACGTATTGATCAGGTTTCCGAATATGTGTTGTTCTGCCATACATTCACCTCAAAGAATTATTATCTGCATTTTTTGTCCGGCACGGTGTATCATGCCGTCTCGCGCACCAACATGCGCACATGCCGGATGAGCGCGGTACTCTATATACATTTGCGAAGGGGCATACCCGCTCCTTCTGGTCATCTCCGGGACATTATCGCCGTTTCCGGACCCCCTCCCCGGCCCCCGGTACGGCCTCCTGCCGGTACGGTGTTATCACGGTATGGTTGAAGGGGCTGTTGATAATTCCTGCGGTCCGTGTGTTATCGTCTCTCCGGCATGGCGTTCTCCTCGGTCTGTTTTGCCGGGCAGAAGTTGCAGATCGAGAAGAAGACCTCTTTTTCCCGGTCCCGGATGAGGCAGTAATACGTGCCATTGCGATCTTCAACAAAAAACCCTCCCGGGAACGGCATGCCAACCGGGTGGCCGGGCCTGTCGAGCACAAAGATCGTGAATGCCGCCATCAGGTAATAAAAGAGCCGGTGCCTCGGGAAGAACGGGAACGGTGTTCGTTCCACGGTTTCGTCCCAGGCAAAACAGCCGTCCGGGAGCATCGCGCAGAAGTCGTGGAAGGTCTTCTGGTCACTGATCGGCTCAATCAGGGTACGGAACTTTCCCGCACGGTGCATCAAAATGAGCATATGGTGTGCACCGAACAGCTGATCTGTGATAAACGGGCGGACATGCTCACGGTATGGTGAAGGCAACCGGTTCATCTCTACAAACAGCCTGCCCCCAAGAGTCTGGAGGTCGGCAATGGTGTAATGGCCGGCTTCATCGGCAAGAATTGAACCGAGTTCTCCTTTGGTTGTAGCGGCAGCGAGCCGGCGGGCGACTGCGGCGATCTGCTCGTGATCACCTAGTATCACACGATCAAGCGTCATAACTGAATGCTCCGGCGGGATACTCCGGTACTGACGTACCGTGTGAGCTGGTACCATATTAGTCCTGTGGCAAATCCCATCAACGGCATAAACGTATGGTGATGTGGGGAACTCTCTCTGAAGGAGAGATTCCTTTCGATGAGAACGAATGTCGTTGTGGTTATGGTATGCAAAAAAGAATGCACAACATTTATCCTCCTGCTCCACAACCTCACCGGTATGAGATATTGTATCCCTGTCCTCCTTCTGGTACTTGCAGTTGCCGGTTGCGGCTGCACGCAAACCCACCAGCAGCCGACTGTTCCGGCCACCACCGTTCCAGTCTCTACCGTTCCGGTCACCACAACGGCTCTCCCCGCCACGCAATCCATGACAACATCTCCCGTAACAATTTCTGGTACGCCAGTCCAGATGCAGGTCAATGTAACGGCATGGAAGACTGACACGGAGATCGATGTGCAGTATAACGGCGGCCTGGATGCCGCAAATCTTACCAGTCTCCAGGTTCACATCTACAATGTCAACAACGGCGAGATATACAACCTTAATATCACTGCACCGGTGACCGGCAACATTTACCGTTTCCCTACGCATGCATCATTGTTTGTAAACTCGGTGAACGTCATCGGGACATTCGATAATGGGAGCCAGCAGACGGTGCTCTCCACCAGTCTGTAAATGGAGAGGATTGCCGACGGGTAGTGGATTTGAGGATGTCATTGGGGGTTTTAGAACAACAGAAGGAGCTCCTGTGGATACTAGGAACAAAAAAGGTAAAGACTGCAGAACGCCGTTTGTGCCGATCGTGCTGATCGGAATAGTGGGAGCACTCTTCTTGGCGCCAGCAGTGGCGGCGACCCTGGTTCTCACGAATACCTTGTTTACCCCGCCCCCGCCGCTGGTGCCGGGTCCACTGGAGGTCAGCACCACGATGGTTATCATCCCGACCGGATCGACAACCTTTCCCCGGAGCCACGAGATCCAGATGCAGACAAGCCTTGCTGATGCGCAGTAGGATATTCAGGTCATGACCAATGGTATCCCGGCAGCAAGGCAGACCTCGAAGGGAACCGCCGCATTTGTCAACGGGGTGCTCATCTCCTGCCCGACAACCTATGATGTGTCCTTCGTGGTTACCCTGAAGGGTGGTGTGCCGGCCACAGCAGGTCCTAAGGTTATTCTCTTGCAGGCAGAAGAGATCGACAATAGCGGAAACGTCGTCCCCGGAAGCGTGATGACGGTAAGCCGGCCGGTTCCGGGTAGTACAGTAACTGCTCCTGCCACATCTGCCGTGAACATCACAACCGTCACTGCTATGCCATTGTCAGTGCCGACAAAGATGCCCGGTTTTTCTGCACTTGCGGGAATCGGTGTAATGGTGACAGGGTGGATTATTACCGGCAATCACTTTTGTAAAAAAGACCTGTCGAACATGAAGGTATGAGAGCGATTCTGACCGCATTTACCCAACAATTCTGTGCCGGCTGTGTTCATGGCCATGTTGCATCCCTCTTTTCGGTCTCATTTGTTTTCCAGCCGGGGGCCGGGTCCTCCATCGATGATCCAGTTTCTCCCCGCCATGATCATGGTGCCCGGGTGTGGGCTGCTACGGATAGTATACCGTCAACACCTCCCCTTCCGTCTCGTACCCGATCCTAGAGGGAGAACTAAAGAGGAAATGGGGATTTTATCGAGCCAAACAGTTAAAAAAATCCCGCAGCCACGGTGTGCGGGTCTTTTAAAAAAGATTATTCCTTGATGATCAGGACGCCAAAGACGATAAGCATAAGGCCGACAATGAGAACGGCGATGCCGATCAGGCCCTCCACAGCCTCAATAACCTTTGGCAGGAAAGCCCATATCGCATAGACCCCAAGAATGAGCAGTACAATACCAATAATTAACGCAGCAAGTCCTGTCTTGTCCATAATCTGCTTCTCCACTTATAATCTCTCTAAATCCGACCATATAAGGGTGTTGCCGCGGACGGCAATCAGGCCGCTCCAGCCGCATGTTTTCCGCTTCTCCGTGTAAAAAACTGTCAGTTGCGAACCAGCCGCAGGATCTCGACCCTGATCTCACGGAAGTCTTTTGTATGGAACGCGAATGTCCGCCGCAGGGGGAACGTCCCGCCCACGCGTTCATCGATGGTTGCCCGCCCTGCTACATAAGCTTCAATGAAGGGTGTCGATCCGGCATTGAAGATGCCATAGGTGACCGGTGCGATCCTGATGGCGCAATCGATGAACGGGCGATCCGCGTGTGCTTTCTGGGCCCCGAACGGCGGGTTCATGATCACGGTATCACAGGGAATGAGCCGCTCCGTAATGGACTCATCCCGTACATCCGCGACGATGAACTCCACGCGGGTACCAAGCAGTGCAGCATTCTCCGAGGCCACGGCAACCGCCGCTGGATCGATCTCGACGCCCTTCACCTGACGGGCCCCCAGCAGCGCAGCACCGGTGGCGATCGTGCCGGTGCCGCTCCCCAAGTCGCAGACAATTTTTTCCCGGATATCGCCCTTTGAATGGGCATGGTACAGGAGCCGTGCGGCAAGCGGTGCCGGCGTCTGGTACTGTTCGAGGGATGCCCTGGGCCGGGGGAACCCGGCGAGGCGTTGTAGTGCCATCTCGAGCTGTTTCAGTCTCATGGGATCTCGTCGATCTCGTAATCGTCCCATGAACGCACGCCACAGAGGATCTCAAACTCCTGCGGGGAAAGTAAAGGTACCGGAAACCGTACCTGGTCGTCATAGGCAAGCCGCGGGCAGGCTGTGTTCACATAGCAGGCAAACCCGAGGTTGAGGAGTTCGTCCGGGCTTACCTCCCGCATCGTAACGATGACCGCGTCGGGTGAGAGTGCAGCCAGCCGCTCCGCGAGGGCCATACGCTGCTGCCCGCTTTTCGTACTGACGATGATGCCGATGCTCCGGGCGCCGCGGGCCTTGTCGATGACCGCAAACCGCCGGCGCAACAGGGGATCGGCGCTCACCTCCTGTGCGGTGCCGGTGATGGGGTCGAGGGCGACCACCCGTGCATGGGTAGCAAGCGCGGTACCGATGGGGTGAAAGAGCCCGGTCCCGACAACGAGAATCTCTTGTGCTCCGGTCTTTTTTGCGTTGGCAAAACTGCACCCGAGCACCTGCCCCCGGAGCGGCGTGCGCCCTCCCCCTCCCGCGACCAGCACCTCGAGTCCTTTTGCCTGAAGGAAAGCCTCCATAGCCGGGACAAGGTGGGCGTGCTGCACCGTTGTAACGAGCCCGACCGTTGTTTCTTTCAGGAGCGGGATGGCTTGGTTAAGGACGGTGAGATCAAAATCAACAGGATAGGGTTCGAAGATCACGTCCTCCTGACGATCGACCGGAGCATGCCCGACATGCACCAGCACGTCCGCGCCGGCTAGCGTATCGAGCGCGAGATCGCAGGCGCCGTAACAGGGATCGCCGCTGACGATCACGGTAAAACCGGCACGTTTGAGTTCTCTTGCGATCCCCGCCGCACGCCGTTTCAGGCCCTCGGGGAACTGCAGGGCGACGCGTTTTGCTCCTCTTGCCCTTAAACCCCCGATCAGGTCAGAGGTGCCGTTCAACCACATGCACCTTTTCGGTGACTTCTACCCTCACCAGCGACTTGTACGGGCGCCCGATATCCGGCTTGCCGCGCTGGATTGCGATGCAGATGTCAACGACTTCGGCACCTGCGATCTCCAGCGCCTGTAAAAGCGCCCGCATCGTCCCGCCGGTGCTTACGACGTCGTCGATGATCACGACCCGGTCCCCTTTCCTGATGCCGTTGATATAGAGCTCGCCCTTGGAGTAGCCGGTGGTCTGGTGGACGGCGACCTCGCCGGGGAGCTGGTATTTGCGTTTGCGCATCACGGTCATCGGGATATCGGTCATGACGGAGAGCACGGCGCCGATATGGATGCCCATCGCCTCGACAACGACGATCTTGTCGACGCCGTTCAGGTCGAGCATCTTGATCATCGCGCTGCACACGTCGCGGAGCAATGCGGGGCTCACGACAGGCACGCCATCGGTGATGGGGTGGATGAAATAGTTATACTCCCCCCGCTTTACCATCGGGCATGTCTCCAAGGATTCTACCAGCCTGTCAAGCATTCAATTTACCCATATCCTGCAGGAACGCCTCGATCCGGTCCCGGTGCACGTGCGGCATGCAGACGATCCGGAGGTGGCCCCGCCGCGTCCACGAGACCTTCCATGGTTCCGGGACGTTGGGGCAGACAAACGTCGCCACGTTCACGTCCGGTGTCACGGCACGCGGGAAGCCAAACGTCTCCATGCCGGCGATCAGGCGCTCCGTGTTCTTCATGCAGCCGGTTATGATCGCCCGCATCCCTTCCATGCCCAGATAATCGAGCACCGCAAGCGCTCCGGCCACTGCCGCCCCGGGCCGGGTGCCCGCAAGCGTGAACTCCTTTTTTACCGTGAGGTATGGGGTCTCGATGTTCAGGGCGTTGAGCATATCAGGTTCGCGGGTGAGAAGGCACCCTGCCGGGATCGTACTCATGCCCATCTTGTGCGGGTCGACGGCGATCGTGGTGACCCCGGGCAGTGCAAAGTCAAAAGGTATCGGCCTGTCGAGAAACGGGATCACCATGCCCCCGAACGCGGCGTCGACATGGAGGAAGAGGTCGTGCTGCGCGGCGATCTTCGCAAGGTCTGCGATCGGGTCAACCATGCCATATTCGGTCGTTCCTGCGACACCGACGATGCAGATCGTGTTCTTGTCGATCTTCTCTGCTGCAGCATCCGGGGACATTCGCTGGCCGTCAGAGGGGGGGACGGTTCGCATATCGAGGCAGAGGATGTTGCAGGCCTTCTCGAACGAGAAATGGGCTGATTCCGGGACGATGACGTTCGGGCGGGCCGCATTCCTGATCACTTTTGCAAGCCGGAGCGCCTGGATATTGGACTCGGTCCCGCCGGAGGTGGCATACCCGCCCGCATCCGGACGGTGAAAGAGGGTGCCGAGCCGTCCGATCAGCAGCTGTTCAAGGGATGCCGTCCCGGGAAAAAGCCCGGGATCGCCAAGGTTGGTCTCCATGAACATGCAGTGCGCCTGCACCGCAACCGGATGCGGGAGAGTACACATGGAGCTCAAAATACAATCGTGATCGATATCTTCCCGTTTTTTCTGGGATAAAAATGAGAAGAGCTCTGCTTCGTTTCGTCCCTTATTCAGCATCCCGGTTTCTCGCAGCTTCGAGGATTATGCGTTTTTCCGTGCGGGCGACCGCCTCACGGATCTTTGCGATGGCATCGATGTTGGCGGAGATGCTGGCGATACCGTGCTCGACCAACCAGACCGCCATTTTCGGGTCGGAGCCCGCCTGCCCGCAGATCGAACATTCGACATTGTATGCCCTGCACATCTGGATCGCACCGTGGATCAGGCTGAGCACGGCCGGGTGCTTAGGCTGGTACATGTCCGCCACGTTCTCGTTGTTCCGGTCGATGGCGATCGTGTACTGGATGAGGTCGTTGGTGCCAAACGAAGCAAACCGGATACCTGCCTTGAGAAAGTCCTCGACCATGATCGCACTCGACGGGATCTCGATCATGATGCCGAGCGTGACATTCTCGACATCCACGCCCCAGCCCCGCATCATCTCTTTTGCAGCGATGAACTGGTCCGGATGCGAGACCATGGGGAACATGACACCGAGGTTTTCGTAGCCCTCCTTCCAGAGGCGTTTGAACGCGTCGACCTGGAGCCGGAACTGCTCCGGGCTCTGGAGATCCCGGCGGATGCCCCGCCAGCCGAGCATCGGGTTATGCTCGTGCGGCTCGCTCTCACCGCCCATCATGTTCCGGAACTCGTCGGTTGGCGCATCGAGCGTCCGCACCCAGACCGGTTTTCCCGGGAATGCATCGAGCACAATCTTGATGCCGTCATGGAGTTCCCTGACAAAATCCTCCTCACGGTTGTTGGCGATGAACCATCCCGGCGTTTTATTGAGCCCGAGGATCAAATGCTCGATCCGGAGGAGGCCGACACCGTCCGCACCGGTCGCCGCGGCACGGGCAGCCGCCTCAGGGATCGAGACGTTTACTTTCACGCTCGTGGCCGTGATGACCGGTCCCGCGGCCGCAGCTCCTGCCATCGGGGCGGCGGTCGTCTTTGCCGGGGCGGCCATCTCCAGTGCCCCGTCATAGATGAGTCCCATCTCGCCATCGACGGTGATGATCTGGCCGTTTTTCAGCACCTGCGTTGCGGTCTTTGTACCGACCACCGCGGGCGTGCCCAGTTCCCGGCTTACGATCGCCGCGTGGCAGGTCATCCCGCCCTCATCGGTAACGATGGCGGCGACCTTGCGCATCGCCGGCACCATGTCGGGGTTTGTCATCCGCGTCACGAGGATGTTCCCCTCCTTTACCGCCCCGGTGTCCTTTACATCACGGATGATCACAACTTTACCGGCAGCGGTCCCCGGCGCTGCTCCCTGCCCCTGCAGGATGATTTTTGCCTCTTTTTTCTGTCCAGACATGCCCTTTGCCTCTTTTTTATTCCCGATGGTTGTTATCGGCCGGGACTGGAGGATATAGATGGTCCCGGCCACAATGCCCCATTCGACATCCTGCGGGACGCTATAATGGTTTTCCGCGATCTTGCCGTACGTGGCGAGTTTTGTCACCTCGTCATCCGAGAGCACCTGTGCATTCCGGCGGGTGCCGGTGATCTCAACGGTCTTTGTCCCGTTGTCACCGTCAGGGAGGATCTCGATCTTCTTCTCAGCCACCATCCGTTCGGCAATCTGCTCGCCCTGCTGGTTAAAAACGTACTTGTCCGGCGAAACAGAACCCGAGACGATCGCCTCGCCCAGTCCCCACGACCCCTCGATGATGGTGAGGGGCTCACCGGTGATCGGATGAGACGTGAACATGACGCCTGATTTTTCCGAACGGACCAGCTGCTGGACAACGACCGCGATGTTCACGGTCCTGTCATCAAAACCCTGTTTTGCCCGGTAATAAATTGCCCGTGCCCCGTAGAGCGACGCCCAGCACTTCTGGACGGCTGAGAGGAGGGCACCTTCGCCTTTGATATTGAGATAGGTCTCCTGCTGGCCGGCAAAGCTGGCATCCGGCAGGTCTTCGGCAGTAGCGCTCGAGCGGACCGCAACGATCAGGTTGTTGGCCGACATCTTTTTGTATGCCGCCCGGATCTCGTCCTTGATCGCCGCCGGCATCTTTGCCTTGAGCACCAGCGCCTTTATTGAATCTGCCGCTTTTTCCAGCGCCTCGTTATTCTCCACGTCGAGATGGTCCGACATCGTGAAGATCTTTTGATCAAGCCCGGACTCGACCAGAAACCTCCGGAACGCCTGGGCGGTAACAACAAACGCCCGGGGCACCGGAAGACCGATGGATGCCATCTCCCCAAGGGACGCCCCCTTGCCACCGACAGAAATGATATCTTCCTTCCGGATCTCTTCGAGCCACAGAATATTGGGCACATCTTTCATGCTCGCACCACTTATAATCTCACCTCCCCCCTGTTTAATGATTATCATGTGCCGTTTCCCCCGATATTTTCGCCGGTACCGCTGACCCCCGGGAGGTATGCGGTTCCTTCCATCACTGCATGCCGGCAAGAATAATCCTGATTAGGTACGGTGCAGATACTGTATGGGTTTTTATGGCAAAAGCGAGAGTGCTCGTCAGCGATCCGCTGGCGGAAGAGGGACTCGAAATCCTCAGAAAGGCGTGCGACGTTGACGTCAAAACAGACTTGAAAGAGGACGAGCTCTGCAGGATTATCGGGGAGTATGATGCCCTGCTCGTGCGGAGCGGTACGGAAGTGACCGCAAAGGTGATCGAGGCTGCACACCGGCTGAAATTTATCGGGCGGGCCGGTGCGGGAGTGGACAATATCGATACCGATGCAGCCACACGAAAGGGGATCATCGTCGCAAACGCCCCGGAAGGCAACACCCTTGCGGCGACCGAACATACGATGGCAATGATGCTCTCGCTCGCCCGCAATATCCCCCAGGCAAACGCGAGCCTCAAGAAGAAAGAATGGAAGCGCTCGAAGTTCATGGGGGTCGAGCTGAACGACAAGACCTTAGGTATCGTCGGGTTCGGGCGGATCGGGCGCGAGGTCGCAAAGCGGGCAAATGCGCTCGATATGAAATGTGTCGCGTACGACCCTTTCATATCCAAGGAACGGGCAGCGCAGCTCGGCGTGCAGGTACTGACGCTCGAAGAGATCTTCCGGGTTGCGGACGTGATCACGGTGCACACGCCGCTGATCAAGGAAACACGGCACATCATCAATCCAAAGAGCATCGCCACCATGAAGGACGGCGTGCGGATTATCAACTGTGCACGCGGGGGTATCGTAGACGAGAAAGCACTTTTCGATGCGATCAAAAGCGGCAAGGTCGCCGGGGCAGCCCTCGACGTTTTTGAGACCGAACCGCCACTCGAATCCCCGCTCCTTTCTCTCGACCAGGTTATCGTGACACCGCATCTGGGGGCGAGCACGGTCGAGGCGCAGCAGAATGTCGCGATCTCTGTCGCCCGGCAGTGCATATCGGTGCTCCAGGGAGGGGTTGCAAAATATGTGGTAAACGCACCCATGGTACCGCCCGAGCTGACGGAGGTGCTCGAACCATACGCAAACCTTGCGGAGAAGATAGGCCGGTTTGCGATCCAGATTGTCGAGGGGGGACTGGCATCGGTCGAGTGTATCTATGGCGGGGAATTGTCTGCCTATGCCGGGAACATGAAATTTGTCACGCGCCTCGCACTAAAAGGGCTCCTCGACCCAATCCTCCAGCAGCCGGTCAATATCGTGAACGCGGAGTTCATCGCAAAGGAACGGGGGATAACGGTGAGCGAGACCGTGACCGAAGAAGCCCACGGGTTCAAGAACCTGATCACGATCCGTATCAGGACCGACAAGACCGAGGAGACAGTGAGCGGCACCGTGTTTTTCCGGGGGCGCAGCCGCATTGTCGCCATCGGCGGGTACACGATGGATATGATCCCGGAAGGCTACGTGATCGTCTCCCTGCACCTTGACAAGCCCGGGGTCATCGGGCGGGCCTCGACGATACTCGGAAAAAACAAGATCAACATCGCGGGCATGCAGGTCGGGCGGATAACACCCGGGGAAGAGGCGATCATGGTCCTGAACATAGACAGCGAGGTCCCGCCGGACGTGATGGACGAGATCCGTTCGATGCCGGGTATCTTCACGGCGACGTTTGCGAAGATCTCATCGTCACTGATTTAATCTCTTTTTCATCTCCTGGCTCTCGTAACCCCGGTGACGTATGCCATACACGAGCCGTAATCTGGAATAAATAGAATGCCAACCGGCATTGGCCGGTAGCAGGTTCGCGCTTTAGCACTCTTCGAAATCCGAGGGGTCAACAGACCCGGAGGAGGAGAAGATTGCGTCAGCTCTCCTCGAATACCTTTACCGGCACCGGCATGATGCCCGGCCGCTTGTCGGTCATCAGGTAGGTGTACGGCATCACGTGTACGATATACTCAAGATATCCCTTCGCAAAATTCGAAAGGGATTCATGCCGCCTCCCAAAGATAAGGATATAGAACCACTGGATGATCAGGCAGATCGTTGCGAGGATTCCATATACGAACGCAACAATCCCTATCGCTATCCAGTAGACGATACGAATCAGCAGCTCGACACGGCCGGCATCATGCTCGTAGGTGAAGATCTGGTTGTGTACGGGTATTCCTTCAGTCATATGATACCTCAACCGATCTTTGGCCGATCTGCTGATAAAACAGCCGGAACATCGTCAAACCTCTCTTGGAGGTATATTCCAGAGAATTTCGCACCGTCAGATCTCCGGACATTTGCGGAACACTATCGCGATATGAAGTCCGGTGTATCCGTTGGAGATGCTTCTCTATACGTCACCATACCAGACGTGGAAAACCGGGTTTCTGCAGGAACAGGGCAGGCTGTAGAATGAATATCTCCTGCAACCCCTGTTGAAATGGACGGCAGAACAGCGAATACCCCCTCTAAATGTATCCCAGATTTGATAAAAGATAATCTTTATATAACAAAATGTTAAACATACTGTACGTAGTGCACTGCGGGGACTCCCGGCAGCACTACGCGAAGCAAGGCAAGAAGAACAGGACCATAGCAAGAACCCAAGAACATTCGTCAGACAGGTGGATCCGGCCTGTCATCAAATCCAGTCCGCGAGGCGTGATATTGGAATATGATGGGCGGGTTCACCTGATCATTCACCCACTCTTTTTTGCATCCGGCATGATTTCCCAAATCGTTTTTCCCCTCCACGACCATGGAGACCATACCGGCTCATAGGTGAGGCAGTACGAATTGTGGTACGGGGAGGTGCAAGCTTCTCTGGTGTTGCTATTCTCCCTGTTCCTGACAAGGAAATTGTGCAGCAGATTTGTGCAATCTGAGATTGATTCCGGCGCAACAGGTACACTAATTTTTAATACCTCAATGACAGAAATTATAAAGCATCAGGCACGTATGCGGGCTCGTGGTCTAGTTGGCTATGACGTCGCCTTGACATGGCGGAGGTCCTGAGTTCGAATCTCAGCGGGCCCATACCGGTTCTGTTTTACCGTGTCGGTTTCATACGGAATTATTTCATGCGGCATTTGATACAATTCGTGGTATTGCTTCACCGGCCGTGCTGGTGTTCCGCGACAGGACTCTTAGGGCTGGACGATCCGGTACAGCCCTTTGGGTACCAGGATCTCGAACCGTGCCCCTTTTTTGGATTCACCGGTCTCCCGGATGGTGATGCCGGTGATATCGAGGATCTCCCGGATAAGATAGAGGCCAAAGCCGGTATGTTTCCCAAACCCCCGCACGAACAGGTACTTCTTCATGTCTTTGGCGATCCCCACGCCATCATCCTCATAGACGATGTTCATCCACTGGTCGGATTCGAGGAATGAGAACCGGAGCGTAGTGATATGATCCCCGCCATGCTTGAGTGTGTTGTCGATCAGGTTGTAAAATACCCGTTCAAGGAGAGGATCGGCAAACACTTCAAGGTCCGTGTGATCCACCTCAAGCCGTATCTTCCGTAACGGGAATGACGCCGCCGCCTTCCGGATCGTGGCGTTAACGTTCTGCCAGAACGGTGCATTCACCCCCATATCCTGGTAATCCCGGGTGAAGCCGATCATCCTCTCAATAAGTTTTGCGGCTTTGATCTCTTTGGGAATATACTCAGCCAGTGTTGCCGTATCGTCAAGTGAACCCTCGGTCAGGGCAAGGTATCCTTCCAGCACGGTAAGCTGGTTCAGGATATCGTGACGGGTGATACTGGAGAGGAGATTGAGTTTTTTTATCGCCTGGGAAAATGCCTTTTCCGTCTGTTTTTGTTCTGTTACGTCGATCATGGAAGCGATGCTTCGTTTCGTGCCCGGGATCACATCGATAGTAAGGAGGGCAATGAGCGTACGTCCGGATTTTGTGTTCACCCGGAACTCGTAATGCCGCAGGGCAGATTCCCGGTTCTCTCTTCTGAGGCGGTGCTGAACCAGCATACGTTCCAGATCCTCTTTTACGATAAATTCCGTCCAGCTCTTCTTCCCCTCGACTTCCTGTTTCGAATATTCCGATAATCGTTCGAATTCTGCGTTAACAAGGCTGATGGTGGTATCTTCCTCGATGAGAGCCATGGCAGTACCGGTGTTTTCAAAGAGCGCCCGGTATTTCTCCTCGCTCTGGCGGAGTGCATCGTCAGAGCGTTTACGGTCGGTGATATCCCGAAACACTCCCTCAACTCCGAGAAATTTTCCCGAAGAATCATAATATTTGTGACTGCTCGTCGAAACGAACAACGGCGATCCGTCAGAGGTTTTCAGGGTCACTTCATACGCGGTCACCGATCCGGTCTTATCCAGTTCGGCAAGGAACTTCTGGCGGTCCCCGGGATGGTAATACAGGGTTTCCGCAATATCTTTCCCGTAAAATTCCGGTG
>Ga0326728_10013813_pt1 | contig 17402 bp, 16 predicted proteins | sample MB3enrmetagenome_FD_207602 | JGI IMG/M metagenome (GOLD analysis project Ga0326728, IMG submission 207602) | Lab enriched peat soil microbial communities from McLean, Ithaca, NY, United States - MB31MN | ecosystem: Environmental > Terrestrial > Soil > Wetlands > Peat | place: USA: New York... | reverse complement strand
CGCCTGCGCGAATTCATTGGGCCACTCGAGGGAAAATTCGTCGACCTGAACGTGGACGAGGTCGAGCGCGTGGCCTTAAAGACCCGAGCCTCTAAGCTGAAGGAGCTCTACCTTCCCAAGACCGTGCTGAGAGCCGATTTTGTTGTCTCGATGCCAAAACTGAAGACTCACCACTGGGCCGGGGTGACGTTGTCGTTGAAGAACATGTTCGGCATTGTGCCGGGCAACTGCTACGGGTGGCCCAAGAATGCCTTGCACTGGGCGGGCCTCACCCGCTCGATTCTCGACATCAACGGCACGGTGCGTCCGGATTTTTCTATCGTGGATGGCATCATCGGCATGGAAGGAAACGGGCCGATTCAGGGAACGCCAAAGCCCTGCGGCATTTTGGTGCTGGGAGACGATCCCGTAGCCGTGGATGCCACTTGTACGCGGATCATGGGCCTCGCGCCGGAGCGTATCGATTACTTGGCCAATGCTGGTCTCCTGCTTGGCCATCTGGAGGAAGCAAAGATTCTTCAATTCGGCGAGACTATCGCCAGCGTGAGAACGCCATTCGCAGTCCTGGAAGAGTTCCGGCGGCTGCGGGCCGCATGAGGACCGGGGTTCGGGATTGGGGATTCGCAAGGTGAAATGTGAATAGTGAATGGTGAATGAAGGCAGCGGCGTCGGGTCCTGTTACCTTCCACTATTCACCGTTCACTACGTGAACCCGACCCCCGCATCCTGATCTTGGATACACCGTGTATGGTATGGGTATCTCTACTAACGTACTAAATAATAACACCATTGGAATTGAAGTTTCTTTCGGGCGCGCGTTATACTTTGGGTATGCTGGCGGGCAGTTCCCTTCTGCTCGCGCATCATTTGCTGCTCTCTTTCGCAGTCCGACAGGAAGACCTCGAGCAGGGGATGGAGGATCGTTCGGGGGCGCTGGCCTGAACGATGCCGCCCGCGGGTTGTGGAGGCCGGCGGCGTCACGACAATGGATTTTTTGAAGATTTGGCAGGAAGGGTCAGGGACGGGAGAATCTCAACAAGAAAGACGGAGGGCTACGGTGGCCAGAGTAAGAGGCGAAGAGGGTCAGACTATTCTGCTCGTGACGCTTTCGATGACTGTGCTCCTTGGGTTTATGGGGCTCGCCGTCGACATGGGCTACCTGCGGTACGTCGAGCGGCACATGCGCACGGCGGCTGACGCGGCTGCCCTCAGCGGCGCCGAGGCGATCCTTTACCTCAACAATTCGGGAGGATATGTGGGCGCGGGCAAGGCGGATGCCGCGAAAAACGGCTTCTCGGATGGGGCGAACGGGGTGACGGTGAACATGTACAACCCTCCTAACGACGGTCCGCATACCTGCGCGAACGACCCCGCCAACTGCAACCACTACGTGGAAGCGACGGTCTCTCAAAGCCAGCCTACGTTTTTCGCGAAGATCTTCAACGTCAACTCGGTTGCGCTCAGCGCCAGGGCGGTGGCCTGGGAAGGGGTAGTCAACCATGATTGCATGTATGCCCTTGACCCGACCTCCGACCATGCGTTTGACGTACAGTCGTCAACTCTGAACGCGCCCAACTGCAGCATCGTTGTGGACTCGGACAGCCCAAACGGCGCCTACAAGGCCCAGGGCAACGCGTGCGTCACCGCCCTCAATATTGCTGTGGTGGGGGGAGACCAGTGGGACAACGAATGCACAGAGCCGACAACTGGCGTCCAGCCGCCGGTCAGTGATCCGCTGGCTGGCGTCCCGGCACCCAGCGTCGGAAGCTGCCCTAATCCCCCGCCGGCGCTGCCGGCCGGATGCGGTTTCCAGTCGCCTGACGGCCCAACGGAGTGCACGGCGACAGCGTCGTCAACGGCTCTCCAGCCGGGTACCTATTGCAATGGAATTGTTGTGAAGCCGAGCAGCTACACACTCACGTTTGGCGCTGGCACTTACGTCCTGAATGGAGGGGGCCTCACGGTGTCGGCGACCGACGTCACCGGGAACGGCGTAACCTTCTATAACACCGTGAGCGCGGCGACGTCGTACGAGGCGATCAACTTCACCGGCGGTAGCAGCACGACGCTCACCGCCCCCACTTCGGGAAGCTTGGACGGCATTCTGTTCTTTCAGGACCGCAATCTCCCTGCGGGGGATACGGGCCCCTCTGGGCCGCAGAACACGATTTCCGGCACGAGCAGCACCACCATCACGGGAGCTTTTTACTTCCCGACCACGAATCTAACCATTTCCGGGGGAAGCTCGGTTAACCCATTTAAGGCAACCGCGGTTATCGTGGCCGACACGATTAGCATCAATGGCGGGTCCAATGTCACTATTGGCGCTAGCCCGTCTGGACAAACCCCGACGCTGAGCGTGGCGCTGGTGGAATAACGAGAGGGCCGATGATGCTGAAACGCAAAACAGGTTGCTTCGTCAGGAGCGGCCGGAAGGCGCTGAGCGGGGGCTGGCCTCTGGCCAGGACCGAATGCGGGGCAAGTCTGGTGGAGTTCGCTCTGGTGCTTCCGCTCCTCTTGTTGATGGCGCTGGCGACCATCGATTTCGGTCGGCTGGCTTACATGCATATCGAAGTCCACAACGCCGCCCGCGCCGGAGTCGCATACGGGGCGCAAAGCCACATCACCGCTGCAAACACTGCGGGAATGCAGACCGCCGCACAGAACGACACCGATCTCTCCACCAGTTCCCCGACGAGTTTCACGGCGACGGCGAGCAGTTTCTGCGTCTGTTCGAACAACAATTCTCAGACGAGTTCGCCTCACGTGACCTGTGTGAGCAGCTCTTGCACGGGGGCCCTACTGGTGGAGTATGTGGAAGTGGACACCCAGGCGAACTACCAGCCCTGGATTTCGTGGCCGGGTGCCCCTGGCTCGACGACGGTCACAGCAACGGTCCAGATGCAGGTCGCCCAGTAGGGGGTTGGGATGACGGACTTGGCCAAAGCTCCAACCAAGGTGAATGAGGTGCGTCGGATGCACGCCAACAGGTTCAGATTTCCGGTATTTTGCTCCAATCGGCGCAAAATATCCCGAAGCTTCAGACACGGGCGGGGCGAATCGGGCGCCGAGGTCGTCGAGTTCGCGCTGGTCATGATGGGACTTTTCCTCGTCCTGTTCGGCATCATGGGCTTTGGTCAAGCGCTCTATGCCTACCACTTCGTTTCCCATGCGGCGCGCGAGGGAGCCCGATTTGCGATCGTGCGGGGCTCATCCTGTATCACCTGGACCACCGCCTGCCCGGCCAGCCCCACGGACGTTCAAAACTACGTGGTGAGTATCTCGCCCCCGGGAATCAGCACCAGCTCAACCGACCTGACCGTGACCACCACCTGGCCGGGCGTCGCCGCCGGTACCGCCTGCCCCGCCAACGGCACCCCCGGATGCCCCGTAAATGTCCAGATCCAATACAAGTTTCACTTTATCTTTCCCCTTCTGTCGTCTTCCGGTGTGACGATGACGAGTGCTTCCCAAATGGTGATTTCTCAATGAAGTCCTTCCAATGGGTATGTTCATCCGGAGCGCCAAGCACCTAAACACGGCCGCCCAGATTGACACCGTCTTTGAGTGGGGCGGCTTGCTGCCGCGGAAGCTTGCTTCCGGCACCGGGGCAAGCCCCGGTGGGCCTTACCAAGCGCCGCAGCAAGCTGCGGCAAGACAAAGCGGCAGCAAGCTGCCGTACTCCAAAGTCGCACTCCAAGGCTGGAATGAAGTTGCTCGAGAAAATGTGAGATGATGATCGATAAGAGTAAATAAGGGTGTACCGAATGCCTAGAGCAGGAATCGCAATTGTCGGCTGTGGTTACTGGGGGCAAAACCTCGTTCGCAACTTCTGGGAGCTCGAAGAAGCCAAAGTTGCCATAGTCTGTGACTTGGACGGGGCGCGCCTGGCTCGCACCCAGCGACGCTACCCTTCCATCGAGGTAACACGCGATTACCGGGAGGCTCTCCAGCATCCGGGCGTGGACGCCGTGGTTCTCGCAACCCCTGCTTCCACCCACTACGATTTTGCCAAACAAGCGCTCGAAGCTGGGAAGCACGCCCTGGTGGAGAAGCCTCTGGCGCGCAGCACCACCGAGGCGCTGGAACTTCTGGAGCTGGCGGAACGCCACCGCAGGACCCTGATGGTGGACCACACCTTCCTGTACACGCCGGCCGTGCGGCGGATGAAGCAACTGATTGAGGTCGGCGAGATTGGCGAGTTGCTTTATTACGACTCCGTCCGCATCAACCTGGGTCTGGTGCAGAGCGATACCAACGTGCTGTGGGACCTGGGGCCGCACGACTTCTCCATCATGGACCACTTGTGTGAGGTCGAGCCGGTAGCGGTTTCGGCGGCCGCAGTCAAGCATTTGGATTGCCCCTTCGAAAACATCGCCTACGTCACCGTGCGGTTTGATTCGAAGCTGATCGCCCACTTCCACCTCAATTGGCTGGCTCCGGTCAAGATTCGATTGACTCTCGTGGGGGGCAGCAAGAAGATGTTGGTTTACGACGATATGGAGCCCAGCGAGAAAGTGAAGGTCTACGATCGAGGCATTACCGTAAACCAAGATCCGGAGGGCCGCGCGCGCCTGCTGGCCGGCTACCGCAAAGGGGACATGTTCGCGCCCCACCTCGACATTACCGAAGCCTTGCGTCTCATGGCCCAGGACTTTATCGGCGCCATCCAGGAAGGCCGCGCGCCCTTGAGCACCGGCTTTGTAGGCTATAAAGTTGTGCGCTTGCTGGAGGCGGCGCAGCAGTCGATTGAACAGAACGGGCGCGAGATGGAGCTCAGGAGTCAGGAGACAGGAGCCAGAGAATTGTGAATGTTGAAATGGAATGGTGAATGGTGAATGGTGAATGGTGAATAGTGAATAGTGAATTCAGAATAAGTGAACAGTGAATGGTGAAAGGTCCGCAGACGCGCCGTTTTTTTCAATTCACCATTCACTATTCACTATTCACCATTCACTGTTCTTGAGCACGCTTATGGAATATTGCCGAATTGCACCCGACGTCAAACTGGGCGAGAATGTCTCGATTCACGCCTTCGTTAACCTTTACGGGTGTACGATCGGCGACAACGCCAAGCTGGGGACGTTTGTTGAGATCCAAAAGAACGCCCGGATCGGCAAGAACGTGAAAGTTTCCAGCCACACGTTTATCTGCGAGGGCGTGACGATTGAGGACGACGTGTTCATCGGTCACAACGTATCGTTCATCAACGACAAGTATCCGCGTGCCACGAGCAACGGCGAGTTACAAACGGAAGCGGACTGGCAGGTGGTTCCGACGCTGGTAAAGCGCGGCGCCTCGATCGGCACCAGCGCCACGATCCTGTGCGGTGTAACCATCGGCGAGAAGGCGATCGTCGGGGCGGGCAGCGTCGTGACGCGCGACGTGCCCGACAATACGATTGTGGCCGGCAACCCGGCGAGGGTGGTGGTCAGAAGTAAGAAGTAAGAAGAAGCAAGGAGCAAGAACCAAGAACCTTGCTTCCTGGTCAAGGAAACATGCATGCGTGAAGAGCAACAACCAGCCAAGACATTTCGCGACTTGCTGGTCTGGCAGAGGGCCCATGCCTTCGTCCTGGCCCTCTACCAGGTGACCGAAGTCTTCCCAAGGCAGGAGATTTATGGCCTGACGAGCCAGATGAGGAGGGCCGCTGTCTCCGTTGCCGCTAACATTGCTGAGGGTTTTGCGAAACGTGGCAAGGCAGACAAGGCACGCTTTATGAATATTGCGGAAGGTTCGCTCGAAGAGAGCCGCTACTATCTGATCTTGTCACAGGACCTTGGTTACGGGAATATGGGGGGAGCTAATGGAACTGCTGAACGAAGTCGGGCGCCTGCTCAAAGGCTATTCTCGAGCGATTGTGGCTTCCGGTCTTTGACTTCTTGCTTCTTGCTTCCTGCTTCTTGCTCCTTGCTTCTTGAGGGAGTGTTCGTATGAAAGTTCCCTTCGTGGACCTTGGCACCCAGCATCGCCAGTTGGAAGTTGAATTACATGCGGCCGTCGAGCGTGTTTTCGCGCGCTGTTCTTTCATTCTGGGGCCCGAAGTGGAGGGTTTCGAAGCCAAGTTTGCCGCCTACCTGGGGGTGATGAATTGCGTGGCCGTCAACTCGGGGACGGCGGCCCTGCATCTGGCACTTCAGGCGCTCGGGATCGGACCCGGCGACGAGGTGATCACCGTCCCCAACACCTTCATCGCCACCGCCGAAGCCATCAGCGCGGTCGGCGCTAAGCCCGTTTTTGTCGACGTCGATCCGGTTTCCTACACGATGGATCCGGCCCGGGCGGAAAGAGCCATTACCGCGAAGACTCGTGCTCTTCTACCGGTTCACTTATACGGCCAGCCGGCGGATATGGATGCTCTTCTCGAAATCGCCCACGGCCGCAACCTGGCAGTGTTAGAAGACGCTTGCCAAGCTCACGGAGCGGAGTACAAAGGTAAGAAAGCCGGCACGCTCGGTGCGGCAGGTTGCTTCAGTTTTTATCCCAGCAAGAATCTCGGTGGCTGCGGTGAAGGCGGCGCCGTCGTGACCAACCATCCGGAAGTTGCGGAGCGGGTCCGCCTCCTTCGCAATCACGGGTCGGTTTCCAAGTACGAGCACCGCTTCCCCGGCTACAATTTCCGTATGGAAGGGTTGCAGGGAGCTTTTCTCGCCGTCAAGCTCCAGCACTTGGATGAATGGAACGAGCAGCGGCGGAAACTGGCGAGACATTATCGCCAGTTGCTGGCGGGTTCCAGAGTTGTCACGCCCACCGAGATGCCGTTCGGCAAGCACGTTTACCACCTCTACGTCATCCAGGCCGAGAACCGCGAAGCGTTGCGCCAACAATTAGCGGAGAAGGGTATCGAGACTGGGCTGCATTATCCCCTCCCGCTGCACCTGCAGGAGGCGTACCGCTCGCTCGGATATCGTCCGGGAGACTTCCCGGTATGCGAGGGGCTAGCGCAGCGGTGTCTGTCATTGCCCATGTATCCGGACCTTAGTTTCGAAGCTGCGGAGCATGTTGCTTCGGCTGTACTGGAGTCTCTGCAATGTCCGATGGCCGAGATTTCGAAGACAACCCCGTAGGCACCAAGCCGGTCGCGGCAACCTTCGGTCGCAAGGAGGTAAAGCCAGACCCCGAGTGGCTGCAGGAGTTTGCCGCTTCCCTCAGAGGCACGCACACGCCTCAGGAGTTGGCAGGGCTGTTTGCGCGGTTTCGTGGCGGCGAGGGACCGTTTGATGTTTTCATGCGACGCGTAGTCCTTCGCGCCCTCTGCAGGGCTGTCGGGCACCACCTGGAGGTCGGTCCCGAGGTGGTTTTCAAACATGCCGAGACCATGGAGTTCGGGGAAGGTGTCTTTATCGGGGCGCAAACCATGATCCAGGGGCGTTTTGACGGCATCTGCCGGATCGGTAATCACGTTTGGATCGGGCCACACGCGTATTTCGACGCGCGCAACCTAGTGATCGAGGACTATGTGGGATGGGGTCCTGGGGCCAAGCTGCTCGGCTCGACTCACACAGGACAGCCAGTGGACGTCCCGATCATCACGACGGACCTGATCATCAAGCCGGTGATTGTGGGGTATGGCGCGGACGTCGGCACAAACGCTACGATCCTTCCCGGCGTGCGCATCGGTGCCCATGCAATTGTAGGGGCGGGTGCAGTAGTAGCCGACGACGTCCCTGATTATGCCGTCGTCGCCGGAGTCCCGGCCCGCGTGCTGCGGTCGCGGCGCAAAGCAGGAGGCTAAGCCTCTATGGCGCTGGTCACGGTCATTATTCCGACCTACAACGAGGAAGCTAACCTGGCTGCTTTGCACGAGAGGCTGTCCGCGACCACAGCTATGGTTCGCAGCCACGACTTCGAGTTCCTCTTTGTGGACGATGGCTCCACTGATCGAACGCCGCTCGCGCTCGCCGATCTCCGCGCCCGCGACTCGCGAGTGAAAGCCGTCAGGTTCTCGCGCAACTTTGGCTCCCACGCCGCTTGCCTGGCGGGCCTGATCGAGGCCCAGGGCGACACGATGCTTATTATGGCCGCCGATCTCCAGGACCCACCGGAGTTGATCCCGGAAATGCTGGCGAAGGTCGAGTCGGAGTTCGACGTGGTCCTGGCGGTGCGCGACGAGCGGCAGGATCCCTGGCTAACGGTGAAGCTGGCCAATCTCTACCATCGCCTGATGCGGCGTTACGCCATCCGCACCTGGCCGCCCCACGGCGCCGACGTGGTGATGATGCGGCGCCCCGTCCGCGACGCCCTGATTCGATGGCGGCAGAAGAACACCTCGATCTTCGCCCAACTATTGTGGTTAGGCTTTCGCCGGACCTCCATCCGCTACAATAAGGCGTGCCGCCATGCGGGCCAGTCGAAGTGGTCGCTGGCGAAAAAGATCAAGCTGTTTGTCGATTCGTTTGTTTCCTTTTCCTTCACCCCTATCCGGATTATCTCCTACGCCGGCATTTCGGTTTCGGTCGGCGGGTTTGCCTATGCGTTGTTCATTGTCCTCAACCGGCTGTTCTATGGGAAACCGATCCCCGGGTGGTCGTCGATTATGGTGGTCCTGCTTCTGGTGTCCGGCTTCCAGATGCTGATGCTGGGCGTGATCGGCGAATACTTGTGGCGCGTCGCGGACGAGGTGCGAGGCTCGCCGCCGTTTGTGATTGCGTCTCGGCTGGGCATTGGAACCATGGACGATGAAGGTGTTTTAGCTACAGAGACGAGCAAGGAGCAAGGAGCAAGAAGCAAGGAGTAAGGAGCAAGAAGCAAGAAGCAAGAAGCGCAGGCCATCTGCCTGCGTTTTTCTTCTTGCTTCTTGCTCCTGGCTTCTGACTTCTGTTGGCATCATGATGAACCCTATTAGTGGAGCACGCGTTCTCGTCACGGGCGGGGCTGGTTTTATTGGCAGTGTGATTGTGGATCAACTGCTCGCATTCGGCGCTGCCGAGGTGCGGGTGCTGGACAATTTCGAGCGTGGCACGCGACGCAACCTTGCTGACGCAGAGTCTCGGGGCGGCGTGCGCATCGTGGAAGGGGACATTCGCGATGCGGCAACGGTCGACGAGTTGACCGCCGGAGTCGATTACGTCTTTCACGAGGCCGGCCAGCGTATCACTCAGTGCGCCGAGGCTCCCCGCCAGGCGGTGGAAGTGCTCATCGACGGCACGTTGAACGTCTTGGAGGCCGCCGTTCGCCGCAAGGTGAAAAAGGTCGTCGCCGCCTCGTCGGCCTCCGTCTACGGCGACGCCTCCTATCTGCCGATGGACGAAAGCCACCCTTTCAACAACCGCACGCTGTACGGCGCGGGCAAGATTGCCAACGAGCAGATGTTGCGTGCGTACTACGAGATGTACGAGATGCCTTATGTGGCCCTCCGCTACTTCAATGTTTACGGCCCGCGCATGGACATGGAAGGTGTGTATACGGAGGTCATGATTCGATGGCTCGATGCCATCGAGTCCGGCCGGCCTCCTCGCATCTTCGGCGATGGCGGCCAATCGATGGACTTCGTTTTCGTCGACGACGCGGCGCGGTCAAATCTGCTCGCGCTGGAGAGTGACGTCACGGACGAGGTCCTCAACATCGGGACTGGCGTCGAGACCAGCCTCCGTCAACTTTGTGATTTGCTTCTCCGCTTGACTGGTTCGCGGTTGCAGCCGGAGTACGTGGAAGCGCGCAAAGTAAACAATGTCCGCACCCGCAGGGCGGCAGTTGAGAAGGCCGAAAGGCTGCTCGCCTTCCGAGCGCGAACTAGCCTCGAAGAGGGCCTTCGCGAGCTGATTCGGTGGCGCGCCGCCGTTAGAGGGTGTATTTTGGAAGAGAAGGCGAGGAAGTCACGATGACCACAACCGCCGAAGCCATAACCCGAACGATTCCTGTTGCCCGGCCGTGTGTCGGACCGGAGGAGGAGGCGGCACTATGCGATGTGCTGCGGAGTGGCTGGCTCACGCAGGGGCCCCGCGTTGCCGAATTTGAGTCGCGGTTTGCCGAGTATGTCGGAGCCGAACACGCTGTTGCCGTTGCATCCTGTACTACTGCGCTTCATCTCGCCTTGCTAGCTTGCGGAGTCCGGCCCGGCGATGAAGTGATTTGCCCCAGCCTTTCGTTCATTGCCACGGCAAACTCCATTGTCCACGCGGGCGCGACGCCCGTCTTTGTGGACATCGAGCCCGGCACCTACAACCTTGACCCCGCGCGGATTGAAGAGGCCATCACGCTGCAGACGCGAGCCATACTGGCCGTGCACCAGCTTGGCTTGCCCGCCGCACTCGACCCGATCCTTGCCATAGCAGCGCGGCATGGACTTCCGGTCATCGAAGACGCCGCTTGCGCAGTGGGGGCAGAGTACTTTGGCAAGCGGATCGGCGCGCCTCATGGGGCGCTCGCGTGCTTCAGCTTTCACCCTCGCAAGATCCTGACCACGGGCGAAGGCGGAATGATGACCACCCGCGATGCCGACGTGGCCGCGCGCCTGCGCCGGCTGCGGCAGCACGCCATGAGCGTGCCCGACACGGCCCGTCACGTTGCCAGCCAAGTAGTCTTCGAAACCTATGATGAAGTTGGCTACAACTACCGCATGACGGACCTGCAGGCCGCCGTGGGGTTGGTGCAGCTCCGCCGCCTGGATGGCTTCCTGGCGCACCGTCGATACCTGGCCGCGCGCTATTCCGAGCGGCTGTCCAAACTCCCATGGCTGGTTCCCCCTACCGAGCCGGCGGGGCACAAGCACAATTTCCAATCCTATGTGGTGCGCCTCAAAGCGGGCGCCCGCGGTGCTCTCATCGGGCGCGACGCCCTCATGCAGGCGCTGCTCGATCGTGGCGTCGCTACTCGCCGCGGCGTGATGGCGATTCATCGTGAGGTGCCCTATCGCAACGCAAGCGGACCGGATCACGCAGACTGGGAGCAACGGCTACCCCAGACCGCCGCGGCTGCGGACCAAACCATCATCCTGCCGCTCTTCCACCAGATGACCGAGGAGGAACAGGACTACGTCGTCGATTCCATCCAGAATATCGGCCAAGATATCGGCGCAGGCGCTCGTCGGTAGCCTGCCAGAGTCAAACCGGCTTCGCCGCCACCGCCGCTGGAAGGCGCTGGCCCGGCTTGCGATCCTGGCCGCCGTAGTGGCGGTCGTTGCGGGCCACCTGAACCCGGCTGATTTCGCCCACACCCTGGCGCGGATTAAGCTAGCCTATATAGCCTGTATCGTGCTGGCGGCGAGCCCCCTGGCGGTAATGCTGCGGGCCCTGCGCTGGCGGTTTCTGGTGGCGGCAGGGAACCACAGGCCCCTGCGCGCTTACGTGGGTGCGTATCTCGTCGGTGTCCTGGCCAATGCCATCCTCCTCGGCCGCTTCGGCGACCTTGTCAAGGCGCGCTTCATTAGCAAGCCCGGCGTCGGGGGCGATGTCACCTACGGGCGATCGCTCTCCGTGGTGGTCATTGACCGGCTGCTTGAGGGCCTGGCGCTGCTGGTGGTCTTCGCCGCGGTGCTGGCGACGGCTTCCCTTCCCCCGTGGGCGTCTCGACTTGCCTGGGTCGCGGGCGGGCTGAGCCTCGCGGCACTCATCGCCTTGCGCCTCCTCTTTGGTCATCGCGCCGGGTTTCTACACCTGACGGAGCGTGCTCTCGCTCGCGTCCCCGCTTCGATTCGAGAGCGGCTGCTGGCGGCGGTCGAGAGCCTGCTGGCGGGCTGTGAGGCCTTGGCCAGCTACCGTCGCGTGATGGTAGCGCTCGTCTACGCATTTGCTGTCTGGGGAGTGGAGATCGCCACCGTGGCCATCCTGCTCCGCGCCTTCTCCGTGCCCGCTCCCTGGTTCCATGCTGCCATCGTGCTCGTGGTGGTGCTGAACTTCGGCATGCTGGTTCCTACTTCGCCGGGATCGGTCGGAGTCTATCAGTTGCTGTGCGTCTTTGCCCTGTCGCTCTGGGGTGTCGACCGCCAACTGGCCCTGGCCTTCGGCGTCGTCATGCAGACCGTCCTGTTTGTGCCCCTTTACTTGGCCGGGATGGTCTGGTTGGCAGTGGCCATGCGAGGCGATCGTACGTGGCGAGGTAAACTCGCCGCTATGCCCGCGACCGGCATTTCGGGGAAATGATCGGGATCGATTGAGTGTGGCATAAGACCACACTTTTGACGATTCTCAGCGGGGAGCTGATTTTTTGGTGGTCTAAACTACTGATTCCCTGGGAGTAAGAAAAGTGCCTTGTTTGTCTCATTTGTCTCATTTGTCTCAAATTGAGGGTGACGGGGTCTGGGTATTTACCTGCTCTGATAATACCTCATGTATGTAGAGCCAAATAGGAAAGCGACCAGGGCCCACCGGGCGTGCTCGCGACCTCGAAAGCTCCAGCTTTGGTTGGCGCATTCCACCGTTGCCGCCGGCCGGCAATAATCACCAGCCTTGCTTCAGGCAGGGGTCGGCGGCGACTTGGCGGCACGGTGCAAACTCGTGGCTGTCTTCAGCCTCAGCGGGATTCGGGGTTTGGGGCGGTTCGGTGTTCGCAGAGAAGACCGGGCAGAGAACCAAGGATGCTCACAAAAGGTGACAGCCTCCCGAGCCTGACCCCACGGGGTTCTTTTCCGAGCGCCAGCCTTTGCTTTAACCGAATGATTCCACGTGGGTAAGCCCATTGGACGGAGGTGGATAGCTTTGGCAGGTTGAGTGCTAAAGGGACGGGATTGGGCCGTTGGGATTCTGGTGCAAGGCATGCCTTTAAGCTCCGAGACAGCAAATCCATCCCGGCTGGGACCGTTTTCCGCGGGCCGGTGGACGCGAGTGGACGTGGCCCTGCGCCTTGAAGATGCGGTCGCCCTCAGTTTCTTCCTGGTAGACGTTGCCATGCTGGCCGTTTTCGGGGGAGCGGGCCGGCGAGAGCTCCACCCGGGCTTGGGAATGGGTATCCTGGTGGTGGTGATCCTTCTGATCAAAGAGCTGTTTCACCAGGCTCTCAGCGGACGCGCCTACCACATGGAAAAGAAAGAGGATCGCCGCCAATTCGTTCGCCCCTACTTGCGAGTGGTCAGGGACTGGTTTCCCTTTCTCATGATTCCGGTGATGTACTGGTCGCTCTGGGGCGATGTCACCCACCTTCTGGTTCACCAGGACCGGGACGCGGCCCTGATCGCCTGGGACCAAAGGCTCTTTCACTGCCAGCCCAGCGTGGCTCTCCAGCGCTTTGCCACGCCCTCGCTGACCGCATGGATGCAGTTTGCCTACAACTCCCACATTTTCCTCACTTTCCTGGTTCCCTTCTTCGTCTACATGCGAAGGTCCGAGCGCGACTTTCGCCAAATGATGACCGGCTTGGTCACCCTCTCGTTCTTTGGCTTTGTGGGGTACACGTTGGTGCCGGCGGTGGGACCGCTGTACGCGCTGAAGGGCCAGTTCACCGTTCCGCTTCTTCAGTCTCACGAACTGATCCAGCGCGGAGCGGACTTTATGGACTTCGCTCGCATCCGCCGGGACGTCTTTCCCAGCATGCACGTGGCGTTCTCGTTCATGGTCTGGTTATATGCCTGGCGGCATTCGCGGCGCCTCTTCTGGCTGATGTCTCCCTTGGTGCTGAGCCTCTGGGTCTCGACGGTCTACCTTCGCTATCACTACCTCGTCGACTGCATGGCGGGCTTCCTTCTTGTCCTCTTGTGCCTTATGCTGGCGGACTGGCTTTTTCCGCGGTTTGGCACCGTGCGGTTTAGAATCGCCTTGCCTGGGTGGGCGGGCAGGGTCACGGGTCCCATGAAAAATGCCGGATGCTAAAATGATGAACGAAGTGAAGAGCATGCAAGATCTTCCTCTGCCAACCCCGAACCCCGAATCCCGAACTCCGTTTTGGGCCGCCCTCCGCCAGGCCGTTTCCTTCCAGGTGCTAATGGGCGCATTGCTGGTCGTGCTGGTGGTTGCAGTCGTCGGCGGGCTAATGCGGAATCCGGGTCACGCATCCCGCGATTCCATCGAGCCCACCATTGACATCTTTGAGGGCGACACCTGGTTCCACATCCTGGTGGGCGAAGACATCCTCAAAACGCATAGCTTCCCCACCACCGATTCTTACACCTTCACCGTTAACGGCAACGAGTTCATGGCTTTCGAGTGGCTCGGCCAGATCCTAATGGCGCTGACCGACCATCTGGGAGGGCTGCGGGCCCTGGCGGCGTTGTTCTTCCTCCAGGCCTCCACGCTCCTGTTGCTGCTCTACTACTACTCCACTCTGCGTTGCGGGAACTCCAAGGCCGCCTTTGTGGCCTGCCTGCCGATGTCGATTCTGCTTGCGGCCTTCTTCACCCTTCGCCCGCACTTGTTCGGCTACATCTTCCTCTTCCTCACCATGATTGTGGTGGAGCACTTTCGCCGCGGCCGCGTTTGGGCCTTGTGGCTCCTGCCGCCCCTGTTTGTGATCTGGGTGAACACGCACGGTTCTTTTGTTCTGGGGCTGCTCCTCCTGGGCTTTTACTGGGCCGCCGGCCTGGTGCGCTTCCGTGCGGGGGGGCTGGAGGCGGAGCCCTGGACGCCGCGCCAACGCCTCCACCTCGAGCTGGTGATGCTGCTCTCGGTCCTCGCGCTCGTCGCCACTCCCTATGGAACGCGCCTGGCCGGTTTTACGCTGCATGTGCTCCTTGATGCGTCGCTCGGAATGAGCCGTATCCAGGAGTACTTTCCGCTGAGCGACGAGCGTTTGAAGGTCTTCGTGGTGCTGCTTCTGTCCTTCCTCGCCGCCCAGGTGGTGCTGCGGCCGAAGTATCGCCTGGACGACTTTGGCCTGCTGCTGCTGACGGCCTACGGGACTTTCGTGCACGGGCGCCTACTCGTGTTCTGCATTCCGGTCTTTACGCCCCTCCTCGCCATGCTGCTCGCTCGCTGGGTACCAAAATATGAACCGGCCAAGGACAAGTATCTGCTCAACGCGGTGCTGATGCTGATCGCGGCGGTCTTAATATGGGTGAAGATCTTCCCCTCTCGGGCGGATTTGCAGCAGGCGGTTGACACGGCGTTCCCGAGCGGCGCCGTCGAGTACCTCCAGCGCCATCCTGTCCAGGGTCGGATGATGAACCCCGATTTTTGGGGCTTCTATTTGATCCGGAACCTAGGGCGCGAGCACAAGACTTTCATCGACGGCCGCAGCCAGCTCTTCGAAGACGCGGGAGTTTTCGACGATTCTCTCCGCATGGGCGACGTCGACCGCGACACTCCGCTGTTGCTCCGCAAGTACCGCTTGGATGCCTGCTTGACTTACCACTGGGGCGCCCTGGCCACGTATCTCAGCGCCTTGCCCGACTGGGAGCAGGTTTACCAGGATAACCTGGCGGTGATATTCGTTCGCAAGAAGCCTCTGGAGGCCAGTGGCAAGTGACGAGCGAGAAATTCGAAATTCGAAACTGGAAAATCGAAAATGGAAACTGGAAATTCGAAATTCGAAACTCGAAACTGGAAACGGCGCAGTCCAGTTTCGAGTTTCCAGTTTCCAGCTTCCAATTTCGAGTTTCCAAATTCGAGTTTCCAGTTTTTCGGGCGATTGCTTTCCTTCCCGGCCCTTCTGGGCATCCTGTTGGTGGGCGTCACGCTTCTGTTCTGCCGCTCTGCCGGTCTGAGCGTTCCCAATCAGGAGAGCATGCTCCACGCCAAGATCGGAAGGGACATCCTTGCCACGCGCACGTGGCCCACCACCGATTCCTATTCTCTTACAGCCTACGGCAACGATTGCATTGCATTCGAGTGGCTGGCCGACCTGGCAATGGCCTCCGCCGACCGCCTGGGTGGCCTCAGGGGGCAAATGGCGCTCCAACTGGTCCTTGCTGCGGTTCTTGTCCTGCTGCTGTACCGCCTCGCTTGGCAGCGCTGTGCAAATCCCAAGGCCGCTTTTCTGGCGTGCATGCCCATGGTGCCGCTCCTCGCGCCGTTCCTCTACCTGCGCGCCCAGTTGATCGGTGTCGTCCTGCTCTTGATTACGTTGATTTGCCTGGAGAGCTTTCGGCACGGGCACTCAAGAGTCCTGTGGGCGCTGCCGGCGGTGTTTCTCCTGTGGGTGAATACCCATGCCACCTTTGTCTTCGGACTCTTGGCAGTGGGTCTGTACTGGGCGTGTGGTTTGACGTCCTTCCGGGTTGGTGGGCTCCGAGCCGAACCTTGGACTGGACGGCAACGCCGAGATCTCTTAATGGTAGCGCTCCTCAGCGTTCTGGCGTTGACCGTTACTCCCTATGGTACGCGCCTTGCCGCCTGGCCCTTGCAGGTGCTCCGGGTCCCGGCCGGCGTATCCGCGATTGGCGAGTACCAGCCGCTGGGGGCGGTCCCTGCCCTCCACAAGCTCTTCCTTGCGTTGCTCCTGCTGTTCATAGCTGCCCTGCTGGTGGTGCGGCCTGAGTACCGCGTGGACGAAGTGGCGCTGCTGCTGCTCGGTATCTATGCGGGCTGCCTGCATCGGCGTTATCTCCTCCTCTTCTTAGTGGTCTTTGCGCCGATGCTGGCTGCGCTGCTCGCGCGCTGGGTTCCCAATTATGAGGTAGCAAAGGATCGGCACTACCTACTAAACGCTGTGCTGATTCTCCTCACCTGCCTGGGGATATCGAAGCTGCCGCTCTCTCCGCGGGAGTTGCAGGCGGCGGTAGCCGGCGCCTATCCCGAAGGCGCTGTACAGTACCTGATTGGACATCCGGTACCGGAACCCATGTTTAACGAGGACAGTTGGGGCAACTACCTGATCTGGAGGCTGGACGGGAAACATAAGGTTTTCGTGGATACCCGCACCGGGCTCTACGAGGAAGCTGGCGTTTTCCAAGACTTTGTCCGCATCATGCAGGTTGACCCCAATACACAAACCCTACTTCGCAAGTACGGCATCGAGTCGTGCTTGGTCGGCCGAGGCATTCCTTTCGCGACACTGCTGGCGGCGCTCCCGGACTGGGAGCAGGTTTACCAGGATAACCTGGCGGTGATATTCGTGCGCAAAAGGCAGTAAAGCAAGGAGCAAGAAGCAAGGAGCAAGAAGCAAGAAGCAAGAAGCAAGGACGGCTTGTTGAAAACGCCGGGCCAACATGATAGGCTTGTCTGCGGGTGAGGGTTGGGGCGAAACAAAGAGCTTCGCAAGAAGATTGCTGGCTTGGAAAGAAGCATCCGAATCCACGAGCATAAGCTGGATCAGGAACGCGCTAAGCCTTTTCCGGATGAAACCGATATCGAGCACTGGCAGGACGAGATAGAGGGATTCAGAAAACGTAAAGAACGCCTCACGCGCCGACTGCTGAGGGAATGGTAAAGAACATGGCAATTGCGAAGACAGGAGCGACCCTGGAAAATCTGGAGAGGAAGTTGCAAGAAGCCGCCGAAGCTTACGGCGAAATGGACCGGCTGCGACACAAGCTCTTGCGGCTAAAGCAGGGCAGCGACCCCTATTGGGATGTAATGTCTGGAATTTCGGTAGCC
>Ga0326728_10013812_pt1 | contig 17404 bp, 12 predicted proteins | sample MB3enrmetagenome_FD_207602 | JGI IMG/M metagenome (GOLD analysis project Ga0326728, IMG submission 207602) | Lab enriched peat soil microbial communities from McLean, Ithaca, NY, United States - MB31MN | ecosystem: Environmental > Terrestrial > Soil > Wetlands > Peat | place: USA: New York... | reverse complement strand
CAGTGCCCGTTGAAACGGTGGTTCCAAACGAAGACATTCCAGGCAGCGGGGCTGCTCCGGCGGAGCAGCCGGAACTCCCGCGACCAGATCTCCGTCGGCGGGATACTGCACCACCGGGCCGAGCAACCGTTCTCCGCAAACCGCACAAACCGGCTCATCCAGAGCATGAATGGCGTCGAGACAAGCATCGCAAACCGGAATGCGTGAGACTTTTGTTAGAGGAGCGGCACAGAAACGGCAAGGACAAGGAAAAACAGTAACGAACAGGCATTGAAAAGCAGCGCCGGCTGATAAAGCAATAGAAGACCTTTGGTCCGATCCCCTGGTACCCAGTCGCCGAGTTAGGTCACCTGTACTGAAGACGACCCTCCCCCTGGCCCTCAACCATAAGAGCCGCTGTCGTTCTTAGTATAACGCCGTTGGCAAGCGGAGAGAAGGCAGACGTTGGTCGTTGGTCGTTGGTCGTTGGCCGGCGACAAAGACCAAGGAAGATGAAATGGGGAACTGGGAATGGGCATTCCGGATTGCGGTCAAACCCGACGGCTGAAGAGTGCCGGCGCCGGCCAACGGCCAACGTCTGCCTTTCCGCTATTCCCCGCGCAGCGAGCGGACCGCCAGTTCCAATTGGGAAATCGTCGCATCCAGTTGCTGCACGCTGGGCGTAGCCGACGTCTTCGCCACCTGCTCGTCATAAGCGGGGATGAAGGCGGGCCGATGCTCGAACATCATTTGCTTGAGAGATTCCACCTGAATTTTAAGGTCACGGATGGCCTTGGTCTGCTCCACCAAAGCTCCAAAAATTCCGGCAATTGCGTCTTGATCTCGCATGGTTTCTTTACAGTATCACCACGGAGGCACGGAGACACAGAGAAACCCGCAATCCAGAAATTGGGGGACGGGGCAATTGAGCAATTTCAATCCGGCCAAGGATTTGAACTCTGGCAATTACTCCATCACTCAATTTCCAAATCTTACTCTGTGTCGCCGTGCCTCCGTGGTGGATTTGATCGCAATCAAATTCCAATTGCGATCAGTCTTCCGCGAAGAACGGCCCCCATTTATCCCGTCCGGGCGCCGGGGTAAGGCAGCTCACCACAACGAGCGCAACCACCGACACCGCAACCGCGGGGAAAATTGCGTCATGCTGCAGCCAGCGGGCCGGCAAAAGAATCGCGTGCCCCTTCTGATCAAGCAGCTGTTCAACGTTCCAAAAAACGGTAACGGCCGTGCCCAGCAGAATGGAAATCACGGCGGCGGCGCCGGTGACCCGCCTGGAAAAGAACGTGCCCATCACCACCGGGGTAATCGCAGCCGAGTAAATCGTGTACGCGTACAGCGCCATCGCCAGAATCGAGGTCCAGACCGCGCCCTGGAGCAGCGCGAAAATGCCCAACAGGACCACCAGTACGCGCGACATCACCAGGATGTTCTTGTTGGAAGCGTCTTTCTTGAGAAAGCGGGTATAAACGTCGTTCACCAGATTGGTGGCGGGCGAGAACAGGTAATTATTGGCCGTCGAAATCACCTTGGCGAATACCGCGCCCAGGAGCAACGCCCCCACAAACGGCGGCAGCGCGTGACGTGCGGTAAACGGAATGATCTCGCGGGGCCGGGAGGACACTTCCGGATGATGCAAAAACATCGCCGCGCCCAGCACGGCAATGGCGATGATCAGCGTTTCCAGAATCAGAGTGCCGACGATCCAGCCCACGACAGCGACCCGCGCGTCCTTCTCCGACCTCGCGGAGAAGAACTTCTGATACATGCTCTGGTTGCCCAGCATCAGCAGGAAGGTTGGTACAAAATAGTCCATGGCTTTCCATAAGGCCGCGCCGGCGCCCTGGTAGACTTCGCCGTGGTAGCCAAAGCGGCCAAACCAGGTAAAGTATCCGGCCGGCAAAGCCGCGTGGAAACCCGCCCAGCCGCCCACCCGATGCAGCAGCATGGGCACCGAGATGATTGCCGTCACGGTGATCAGCAGGCCGATCACCACGTCCATATATGCCACGGACGCCATGCCCGCCAGTGCGGTGAACAGAATCACGAAGGTGGCAATCATAATCATGCCCAGCGCGTGCGCATTGGCCGGCTGAAAATGAAACGTGTGTACCGCTACGTCATTCAATTCCGGGAAAATCAGGTGCAGAATATCGCCGCCGCCCTTGAACTGGTAGGAAGTAATGGCGGTATACGCGAACAGGATGGCGATGGTGCCGAGGACGCGCGCGGCCGTGTTATAGCGTGTCTCCAGCAGGTCGGGCACCGTGTACCGGGCGAATTTGCGGGCGCGCGGCGCCACGAAATAGATGATGAGCAGTCCGGCCCAGCCGCCGGCCGGCTGCCATAAGGCCGCAAATCCGTTCTTAAAAGCATTCTCCGCTCCGGCAAACAACGAACCGGCTCCGATCCACGAGGAAAGCAAAGTGAATATCAGAACGTACGCGGGCAAAGTGCGGCCGGCAACGAGAAAGTCGGCCTTGGAATGCACAGCTCTCGTCTTGGCAACACCGACGGCGAGCAGCACAGCAAGAATGACGGCTAGCGTGATGATATAGAGCATTTTCTAGTAATAAGTAATAAGTAACAAGTAATAAGCCAAACAAAAACCTCGCCCGTCTCCAGTTCCCAGGCTTCCCTTGAATCGGAGGACCTGCACTGTGCCAGTGGTTTCAGCACCTGGCAGACCGCACTAAACCAAATGAAACTTTTGTCGCACCCGGCCTGGCTTTTTACTTATTAGGTATTACTTTTTCCCTCACCGCTTCCGCGCTGAGGCCGGAAACGCGAACCACCTTTTGCCGGCCGGTCTCGCCGGCAATGATGGTAACGGATGACCGGCTCACGCCCAAAACCTCCGCCAAAAACGCGATACAGGCGGCATTCGCCTTGCCCTCGACGGGAGGCGCGGTGAGACTCACTTTCAACGCCTCGCCCACTTCCCCCGAAACCGCATTCTTCTTCGCCCGGGGATGGACTTTGACGGCAAATGTAGCGCCTTGCGCGGTGTCGCGAATCGGTATCACAGCCTGGGCCTCTCCCCGAAAATGGCGGAGCCCACGCGTACGCAGGTTGCGCCTTCCTCAATCGCCACCTCGAAATCGTTGGACATGCCCATGGATAACACATCCAGGCCGATGCCCGGCAGCTTGCGGGCCGCGATTTTTTTTCGCAATTCACGAAGCGCGCGAAAGAACGGGCGAGCGCCTTCCGGGTCTTTGGTATAGGGCGGGACCGTCATCAGTCCGCGAAACTCAAGGTTTTCCAGACCCGATGCGGCCTGAAGCAATTCTTCCAGCTCCTCCGAATCAGGCGTAACGCCGCTCTTCTGCTCTTCCCCGCCGGCATTGATCTCAATCAGCACGGGCACTCTCCGATGCAGGCGCGCCCCGGCCTCATTGATCTTCCGAGCCAAACGAAGCGAGTCCAGGGAATCGACGCAACTAAACAGTTCCACCGCCTTGCCGGCTTTATTGGCCTGAAGGTGACCTATGAAGTGAAATTTCGCGTTCGCCAAGTCGCGAAGCGATTCGGCCTTGGTGGCTAACTCCTGCACCCGGCTTTCTCCGAAGACCCGCAGACCGGCCTTGTAGGCCTCGCGAATGTCTCCGGCGGAACACGTCTTGCTCACCGCCATCAGCGTAACGTCTCCGGGCGAGCGGGAAACGCGGCGGGCCGCGGCGTCCATGCGGGAGCGAATCTCGGTGATGTTCTCGGCAATAGACATTTCAGTATTCACCACGGAGACACCGAGGCACGGAGGCGCGAAGCAAAACCCCAGCCGCAGATTGACGCAGATAAACGCTGATCAAAATCGTAAACCGCAAATTTCTGTAGCTGCCTGATCAGTGTTCATCTGCGTTAATCTGCGGCAAACGGTTTTTCCTTTTGATTTTTCTCCTCTGTGCCCTCTGTGTCCTCTGTGGTAAATCTTCCTACATAATCGCGGTCGGCGGCGCGGGTTCATCCGGGCTGCCGGCATTGGCCAGCGGCAGTTTGATCATGACCGCGATCAGAACGACCGCCGCGATTATCATGCCGATCCAGTGCGGCGACTTGAATATCGCCGGCGTATTTCCGCGCCACACGCCGGCAATCACCAACCCGCAAAGCGCTTCGCCGGCGATGAGGCCGGAGGCCGTCAATACGCCGGCATTATCCACCCGGGCTTTCTGAGCGTCATTCAAGCCCCGGCGATCGCGCAGCTTGTCGGTCACCCAGCGGATCAGGCCACCCAAAAAGATGGCAAAAGTAGTTTCGACCGGCAGGTACATACCCACCGAAAACAGCATGGGACTGCGCACTTCCACCATGATCATGGCCAGTCCCATAAAGATACCGACAATGACCAAAGGCCAGGCCATTTTGCCGCCCACTATTCCCTGGGCCAGCATCGCCATCAACCCGGCCTGTGGCGCCGGCAATTGCGCGCTGCCAAAGTGATACGCGCGATCCAGCACCATCAGCGGAAAAAACAGGACCACGGAGGCAACCAGTACGCCGAAGATATCGCCAATTTGCATTTTCGCCGGAGTGCCGCCCAAGATGTGGCCCACTTTCAAGTCCTGCAGCATTTCACCCGCCACCGCCGACGACACACATACGACGGCGGCCACGCCCAGCACGGCTGCCACTCCGCCGACACCGGAAACTCCGAGCGCCACCATCAGCAGCGCCGCCACCACCAGGGTGCACAGCGTAAGGCCGGAAACCGGGTTGTTCGACGACCCAATCATTCCCACCAGGTTCCCGGATACGGCGGCGAAGAAAAACCCCAGCACCACCATCACCAGTGCGGCCACCACCGCGCCGGCAATAACCTTGGAACCCGCAAGGTTTCCGGCGCCCGCAATGAAGAAGTAATACAAGGCAATCATGGCCACCAGAACCGCGGCGATTCCCAGAAAGACGACTTTGGCGTTCAGATCGCGCTCGGTGCGGTCGCTCACGGAATGGGCCGCCGCCGACTTTTTCAAGTCGGAGATGGCGCGCGCAATTCCGATGCCCAGCTGCTTGCGCATACGGAACAGCGTGTAACAGGCTCCGACCAGCATGCCTCCCACGGCAATCGGACGCACGATGGAGAAGTAAACGGCGCCGGCCAGCGTACCCCAGTTCGGGGTGGCGCCCGCGGGCAGGGTGGCCTGAATCTGCGGGCCCAGCACATACGTGAGGAGTGGCACCAGAAGTCCCCAGGCCACCACTCCGCCGGCGAAATTCAACGCCGCCAGCCGTGGGCCGATGATATAGCCCACTCCGAAGTAGGCGGGACTGATCGCCGGCGAAGTGAACGTGCTCATCCCGCCGGTGGTAATCGTCGCCACGTTCGGTTTGGTGCTGGTGCGCAGGAGCAGGCTGCGGCCGAGCGCACCGATGTTGACCGTAAACGTCTTCACCGGCTCAAACACGTTGAGCAGCCCGAGCCCGTTCACCAGCGCACCCAACCCCATATTCGCAAACAGGATTTTGGCCGCCTTCGAACCCTGCTGGCCCGCCTTATGAATTTCCGACGCGGCCACCGATTCGGGAAAAGGCAATTCCGGATCCTCCACCATCACCCGGCGCAACAAGGTGACGAACAGGATTCCCAGCAATCCTCCAATCACCATGAGGACGACCGATTGCCAATACTTGTGCATGCTCAAGCCGGGCCACAGCCCAGCCAGCACGAAGGCCGGAATAGTAAATACCGCTCCGGCGGCCACCGACTCGCCGATGGAACCCACAGTTCGAGCAATGTTCTCTTCCAGCAACGACCCCTTCATCAAACGAAGCAGCGACATGCCAATCACGGCAGCCGGATAAGTGGCCGCAATCGTCATGCCCGCTTTCAGCCCGAGATAAGCATTGGCAGCGCCCAAAATCCCGGTCATGAATAAACCCAGCAGAATGGCGCGCCAGGTGAATTCCCGCATTTCCAGGTTTGCCGGTACGTAAGGCTGGAACTTCTTCACTCCAGTCGTGCCGGCAGGAACATCGGTCGGTGTGCTCATGAAGGCGTCCTCGAGCTGTTTGACTTTGGTCAGACCATTCTAAACCCCGCTTTCCGTTTCATGTTTCTCGTTTCACGTAAACCGGCCCTCGGCCTTCGGTCGTCGGTCTTCGGCCAGAAAGGCGGCACAATTGGCCGGCACACCCTGGCATAGCGGTTGTTGTCCGGCAAACGAGAAACGGGAAACGTGAAACGAAAAACGGGGTTTAAGGGGTTGTACAATAAGCGTTGCCCATGAACCTGCACGAAATACAGGCCGCGCTGCGGTCCCGCAACGTCAATGCGTGGCTTTTTTACGATCATCATCATCGGGATCCCATCGCGTATCGCATCCTGGGACTGCCGGAGGGCTTGTTCGTCACCCGTCGCTGGTTTTATCTGCTTTCCGCTGAGGGTGAGCCGCAAAAGCTGGTGCATCGGATCGAGAGCGGCCATTTGGATTCCTTGCCCGGGAAAAGGCGGGAATATTCCTCTTATCAGGAACTTGCCAGCGGTTTAGAAGCGATGTTGGCCGGCCACAAAACGGTGGCCATGCAATATTCGCCCCGGAACATGGTGCCCTACATCGGACTGGTAGATGCCGGCACGGTGGAATTGGTACGCAGCCTGGGCACGGAGGTGGTGACCTCGGGCGACCTGGTGGCACAATTCGAAGCCACCTGGACCGCCGAACAGATCGCCAGTCATTTTGCGGCGGGCCGCATCGTCGATGCCGTTACCGAAGAAGCCTTCAAGGAAATCGGGAGGCGGGTGCGCAATGGCGGCACGGACGAATTCGCCATACAGCAGTGGATCGACGAGGCCATGCGGCGGGAAGGATTGACCAACGAGAACGATCCGCCCATCGTGGCCGTAAACGCCAACAGCGGCAATCCCCACTACGGACCGGCGGCGGACCGCTCGGCTCCCATTCGGCAAGGCGATTTCGTTCTACTGGACATATGGGCCAAGCAGCAGGCGCCCCGGGCGGTGTATTACGACATCACCTGGACAGGATTTGTGGGGCCGGCGCCCAGCGAACGCATGCGTGAAATCTTCCATATCGTGCGCGACGCCCGCAACACCGGCGTTAAGACCGCGCAGGAAGCAATTGCCGCCGGACGGCGCATTTGCGGCTGGGAAATCGATCAGGCTACACGGCAGTTTATCGAGCGCGCGGGCTATGGCCGGTACTTCGTTCACCGGACGGGACACTCGATTGGCGAGGCGGTCCACGGCAATGGCGCCAACATGGACAATCTGGAAACCAGAGACGAGCGCGAGATTCTGACAAATTCGTGTTTTTCGGTGGAACCGGGCGTTTATTTGCCGGAATTCGGCGTGCGCAGTGAGGTCGATGTGCTGATACGGGAGCACCAGGCCGAAGTTACAGGTAAAATTCAGCAGGAGATCGTAATCATCTGATGGCAGCCAAGAGCAACCCACAAAAGGCGGAACCGCGCGAGGAAACCGCATACCCTCTCACCGTGATGGCGGTAGTGGCGCCCGCGGCGGGCTGGCTGGTGCCCGGTCTGGGACATATGGTGCAGAAACGCTGGATTCGCGGATTTCTGCTGATGGCCTCCATCGTCCCCATGTTCCTGCTCGGCCTGACGATGCAGGGCAAAATTTACTCGCCCAACGCCGGTGACATTCTCGATATGCTGGGATTCATCGGAGACCTGGGCGCCGGCGGGCTGTACATGCTCAGCAAGAGCATGGGCTGGGGCGAGGGAGCCATCTTCCGGGCAACGGCCGACTACGGCACCAAATTCATTGTCGCCGCCGGTCTGCTGAACGTCATTTGCGCGGTAGACGCGTTTCACATCGCTTTAAGGAAAAAGCAATGAACCTGGAGCTGTCCCATTTCAGCGCCGCGCTTTTGTTCGCGGTCTTTGTCTCCGTGGTATTCGGCATCACTCAGCGAAACACTCCGCGAGAGATGGTCAAGTACGGAACCTATTGCCTGACGCTGTTTGTCGGCGGTGTCATCCTCGCAGGCTGGGTAATGTGGATACTCAAACACTGAAAACCGCAATTAGCAGTTGGCTGCTGGCAATTGGCCCCGGCAACACTGCGGCTGCAACTTGGAGTGGTGCATATCGAGGACGTAGCAGGTTCCGTCCCGGAGGACAGTTCAAGGCAATGCTGCCCTATCCGAAGCCTGTAATCTCGGCAGGTTTTGAGGAGTAGGCACGGTTTCATTGTCCGTACCGCACAACCCTGATCCCACCCGTAAAGCTGCTCTCCTGCCGCGTGCGATAACTGTTGCCAAGTGCAGCGGCGATGGACCGGAAATCGGGATTCCCCGCCCACCAGTCGTAGCCGACCATCCACACATGCGGACAACTTGCGGCGAAGGTCTCAATGGGAGTGCCGGTTCGCATCGGCTCACCGCGGGAATCGAACTCGCGGATGGGAACCGCCTCGGGAAAGCGGTGGCGGTAATACTGAAACGGTTCCGGATACCACACCAACACCGCATCTCCGGGCTGCGCGGCGGAGAGCACATAACGCGTGGCGGCACGCCAATCTTCTTTTGGGCGCTTGTAATAGCCAGGCAGCAACGCCGCCAGAAGCACGACCAGCAGAGCCGGGATGACGGTTGACCATCGGGACGGCCGCAGCAAATACGCCCCGCGCCCCGCCAGCAACACCACCGCCGGCAGGCAGATCAAGAGGAATCTGGGCGTAAACACCGGCTTGCGGAGGGAAAGCAAAAGCAGGAGCAGCAACGGCACCGCCACCCAGCTCGCGACCAGCGCATACGGCTAGGCGCTTTCGCTTCGACACAAGCGCACGAGTTCCCTGAATACGATGGCTCCTAAAAACACAAAGCATAATATGCAAACCGCGCTACCGAGCAGCACGCCCGCGAGTTGCGTCAGGCTATGTCAACTGGTGGCTTTAATCCAGGCCAGCTGTCCGATATCGCGCGTCAGAATGAATACCGCCGCCGGCACCGCCAGCACAAGGATCGCGGCGGCGGCAGCCGATAACCGTCCGACCGGCAGCCGCTTCCGCCACGCCAGCAAGGATACGGCTTGCGCGGGAAGTATCAGGGCCGCGAAGAAATGGGTATAAATGGCCAGCGCACTCATCAGCGCATAGAGCGCCACAAAGCCCCACCCAGGCGCTTCGACCACGCGCACAAACAGCCGGGTCGAAAGCAAACACAACAGGATAGCCAGAGTATAGCCGCGGGCTTCCTGGGAGTAGGCCACATGGGCCGGGTGAATAGCCAGCAGGAGCGTGGCCACGATCCCCGTACGGCGATCGAAGAGATGGCTGCCCAATTCATACACGGCCGGCACGGTGGCCACAGCGGGAATCACGGACAGAGCGCGAATAACGGCTTCGCTGGAACCCAGGTGCAGCCACGCACGCAGCAGTCCGTAATAGGCCACCATATTGAATTCCTGGGACCACAGCCGGCGCCAAAACGCGCCGGCGGGCAACTGGGCAATGACCCAACTGTTGCCCTCGTCCAGCCAAAAGCTCTTGTCTCCGAGAAGGTAAAACCGCAATGCGGCGGCCAGAACCGTAATGGCCGTGATCAGCAGCAGCATTTGCCGGGAAGACAGCTCTGCCTCGAAGTTCTTCACTCGTCCCACACAAACGCGTCGAACACCCGGCCAATTCCGAAACCGAGGCGCTGGTAAAGATCGACCGCACGGTTGTCCTTGGTTACCGTAAGCGTCAACCTGGAAAAATGACGCCGCTGAAGTTCGGCCATGGTCATTCGCAGCAGCGCTTCTCCAAGTTTCCGGCCGCGCCACTCGGGCACGACGCACACTTGCGTGACGTGCCCTACATCGTCCTTGACCCGCGAGCACAGCACCAAGGCAACCATGGCCCGGGTGGACTGATCGATGGCCACAAAAGAAGCGGCGTTGTCGAAGACGCCACAGCCCGGGAAACGAACGATATTGTTCAAGAACCGGAGCGAGCCACTGGGACTGCGGTATTGATCGTTAATATCGGCATCCACGTGTCCGGAATATGAGGCGGTGATCAGTGTTGCCGCGGGATGATAGTCCGGCTCACTCCAGTGGCGCACTTCAATACCAGCCGGTATCGCAATCTGCCGCGACTTCCCCTCCGGCTCCAACCGCAGCACCATGAACAGCCGGGGATACTGGCGGAACCCTTCGTGGAGGAAAGGCTCGGCCACGGTACCGGTCTCGTGCAGCAGGAGCTGCGCCTCGACCCGGCGCACGCCGGGCGATTGTTGCAGGGTGGCAAGAGTGTGGCTCAAAAGGCAGTACTCGGTGTTCCGGCCGGAAGCGGCCCCCTGCCGAACATAGAGGTCACCGATCACGCCCTTGCTGCCTTCGTAAACGAAAAAGCAATAACCCTCCACCTGGCCATGCTGCAACGCCACGTAGCCAGGCAGAATCTTTCCCTCCGCATAGCGGAGAATCATGTCGGCGGAGCTGCGGTAGTCCCAGGCAAGCGCCCGCCCCCAGACCTCTTTTTCCTCTTCCAGCAACGGCTTCAGCGCCGCGGCTGAGAAATGCCGCAGGTCGAGAACTTCCATCCCGGAATTTGCCGTCCATGCCAGTGCAGTCACGATAGGTTTTTAGCAGTCTATTGCGTTTTCTTCCCATCGCAAAGGGGAGAATACTAGACGACAATAGTGCTGCTTCTTGATGGGATGCAAACCGAGGAAATTGAGCAATTTTGTAATTGAGGAATCGGGTAATTGCAGCCTGGAATTATCGTTTGGAACCAATAGTTTACAGCCTCGCTGAGCCCGCATCTCCTTGCGCAACTGTGCGCTGTGAGCTGACAACCGGGTGGGACACCTTTGCTCAATTGCCCGATTACTCAATTACTCAATTCCGGCTAACCCAGTAGAACGTCAGATTCTGGGAGGGAAATTCGTCCAGGAGCAGAAAGCGGCGATTCGGGGCCAGCGCCTCCACTTCCGCGAGCGGGGCATGGTGCATAACCAATACATAGTCGCCGGAGGCCGGAATTTCCGCCCGTTCGAAGAGCGCAATCGGCCGATTGAGGTAGAAATTCAGACCGTACTCGAGTTCGCGATCGATGTCATACGCGGCCACCGGGGCATGGGCCGGAGACAGCTGAAGAAGAGCGTGAGCCACCGGGCGAGCCGAAAGTTGGCTATCGAGAGCGGGCGCCGCCACGCGCAGCAGAAAACTCACGCCCAGGATCACCGGCAGCAACGTAACCAGGCGTATGGTCCTGAGTCCCCAGGTTCGTACGACCAGAAACACCATACCGAAGGCAATCGCGCCGGCCACGGCGGCCGTTTGTATGGCCGCCCGGGGTGGATGCAACCGCAAAAGCACGTACGACAACAGCAGCAATGCCGCAAGCGTCCCGCCTGCGACCAGCGCGTGGAGCAACAACAGCGCGCGGGACACCTTCGTCGCCGAAGCAATCCACTTCTGACGAAGCCATAATGCCGCCAGAATGGCGCAAGGCGGCACCGACGGCAGGATGTAGCCCGGGAGCTTGGAGGCCGAGAATGAAAAGAACACAACCGGCACGAGGCTCCAGAGGATCAGCAACAGATTCCCATCGGCCGCACAGGATTCCCGGGATTCGGCATTGGATTGGGGTTGCGGATCACGGGGTCTTGAGGCCCGGACCGCATGGACGAAGCCGGCGATTGCCGGAACCGTCCAGGGCACCAGCGCGATCAGCAGGACCGGACAGAAATACCAGAACGGTTGCTGGTGATGGTACATCGACGTACTGAAGCGCCCCAAATTGTGTTCGAGCAGAAAGACGCGGAAGAAGTTTCCCGTCCGCTGTTGCACCAGGATGTACCAGGGCGCTGCAACCGCAAAATAAAGCAGCATCCCCCGCCACGACAAGGTACGCAGGATGATCCCCCCCCTCCGCCGCAACGCCGCTAACAACACGATCATGGCTCCCGCCAGAAACGGCGCCACCGGTCCCTTAGCCAGCGTGCCCAGAGCCATCCATAGATAAAAGCCGTATAGCCATACCCGGCGCTGCTCAAAATGCCACGCCATCCACGACAGCATGCCCAGGGCGAAAGTGGCGGCCAGCGGCATGTCCGTAGATGCTGCATGCCCGAAACCGGCGATGAAAGCCGTAGAGGCGGTGATCAGAGCGGCGTCCAGTTGCGCACCGCGGAAGAAACGACGCACAAAAAAATACACGGCCGCCACCAGTGCCGCGGCATTCAGTGCTGCTGGCAGGCGGGCGGCCCAATCGTGGACACCAAAGACGCTGTACGACAGCATCGCCTCCCAGTAGTACAAAATGGGCTTTTCCAGCCAGGGCTTGCCTTGGAGCACGGGGGTGATCCAATCGTGGCGCGCGAACATCTCACGGGCAATCTGCGCATAGCGAGGCTCGTCGGCGCCTACCAGCCCGAGGCTGCCCAGTCCGAAGAAAAACAGGAAGGCACAGCAGCCGGTTAACAGCAGCAGGTCGCTCGCCAATTTAACGACGGATTCAGGTGCGGCCTTCGCGCGGGACGTGTTCATAACTGTGAGTGGCTGGTATGAAATTGTAAATGGCCGGGAAACGAAAACGAAACGGGAAGAGGACGCGAAGCGCGCGAGATCGCAGGATGATTTTCTCTGCATCAGACCGGCCGGATGGAGGGATGGGGTGCGCGCGGAACTCCGCCGCACCCCCTGTCCATTACTGGCCCGTTCCGTTCAGCGTCACCGAGTGGGGCGACGCGGCGGTGTTGTCGTTGATCACCACGGTCGCCGTCCGGGCGCCCGTGGCCGTGGGATGGAACTTCACCCGGATGTTGCAGCTGGCTCCCGGGACCAGGCTCGTCGTTGCCGCCGTCGTGCACGTGCCGGCCTGGTCGCTTAGGTCGAAGTCACCCGAGCTCAGCACCACTTGATTGATGACTGCCGGCTGGAACCCCGTACTCTTTAACGTAACGTACTGCGTCGCCGCTGTCGTGCCGACCGTTGTTGCCGGGAAAGTCAGCGTGGTGGCGCTGAGCGAGAGCTGGGCTCCCGATATCGCCGTCCCGCTCACTGTTACCTGCTGCGGCGACCCCGCCAGGTTGTCGTTGATGTACACGATGGCCGACCGCGTACCGACGGCGGTGGGAGTAAAGACCACCCGCAGGTTGCAATCCGCGTGATAGACCAGGGTTGCTCCGGTGGTGCAGGTCCCCGCCTGATTGGTCACCGTGAAGTCACCCGGGTTGGCACCGCCAATTGTCACTCCGCTCACCTGCAGTGACGCCGTGCCGGCACTCATGATCGTCACGTACTGCGCGGGCGACGACTGGCCAATCATGATCGAACTCGGGAAGGTCACCGCCATGGTGCTGAACGTGGCGGCCGGAGTTCCTGTCGGAGGAGCGTTGATTACCAGCGTGCCCGAACCGGAACCATTTGTATAGTTCGGGTTGCTGCTGCTAAACGTTGCCGCCTCCGGATAGCTGCCCACTGCCGTCTCGCTGCCCGGGCTGAAGGTGAATGAACCACTGACGGCAGCTCCGCCCACGCCGGTCGCCGTGGCCGTGCAGGAATGCGCGCTGCCATCATAGGTAACCGTCGGACACGTCACTGTCACCGTCGGGATAGCCGGGTTAATTATTAGTGTACCGCTGGCCGTTCCGCCGCTCACATAGTTCGAGTTAATGCTGGTGAACGTACCCATTTCCGGGTAGCTCCCCGCACTGGTTTCGCTCCCCGGGCTGAAGGCGAACGAACCGGCTACCGTCGTTCCGCCCACGCCCGTTGCCAAACCCGTGCAGGAGTAAGCCGTGCCGTTGTAAACGCCGCCGGCGCAGGTCACGCTCAGGGTCGGCGTGGCCGGGTTGATCACCATCGTGCCTGTAGCCGAACCCGGCAGATAACCATCTTTGGTGCAGGTTACACTTTCCGAATAGCTCCCGGCGTTGGTCTCCGATACCAGACCGCTGCAAGTCGCTGTCGCCGGGGTAGGAGTAGCCGTGCATCCGTGCTGGGTGCCGTCATAGGTCACCGTAGGACACGACAGTGTGATATTCACCGCCGTCTCCGGGCTGAGAATCAGGAATGAACCGGTGGCCGTGCCGCCGCTGGCGTAGTTCGGGTTGCTGCTGGTAAACGTTCCCACCACGGTGTAGGTTCCACCGGCAGATGGCACAGTTGCGCTGCCGTTATAGGTGTAAGTCCACGAGCCGGCGACCGTGGTGCCGCCGATACCGGTGGCCGAGCCACCAGGCGAGCAGGCTTGCGGATTGCCATTAGGCGTTACAGTAAGGCAGGTCAGCGTCAGGGCCGGAGTGGCCGGGTTGATGGTGATCGCGCCAGTGCTCGACCACGGGCTATGGTTGCTATCGCCCGCGCAGCTCAGGGCCAGCGTAGTGCTGCCCGGAACATTCGTCACCGAGGCCGAACTGCAAGCGCCAACGCCGCCCGTGATGGTGCAGCTATGGGCATTGCCGTCATAGGTCAGCGGAGCCGGACACGACACGCTGGGCGACTGGCTGGCCACGTCGATCTTCAGCGTGCCGCTGGCCGTCCCGCCGCTGGCATAGTTCGAGTTGGTGCTGGTAAACGTACAGGTCTCGGGGTAGCTGCCAGCATTGGTCTCGCTGCCCGGAACACAACTGAACGTCCCGGATACCGTCGCTCCGCCCACGCCCGTTGCCGTGCCCGTGCAGGAGTGCGCAGCACCGTCAAAGGTGACCTCAGTGCAGGTCACGCTCAGTGCCGGTGTCGCCGCGTTGATCACCAACGTGCCCGTGGCCGTCCCAGCAACGTAGCCAGCGTTGGTGCAGGTTACGCTTTCCGGATAGCTTCCGGCGTTGGTCTCCGGCACCAGACCGCTGCAAGAGGCTGTTCCAGGAGTGGGCGTGGCCGTGCAGGCATGCGCCGTGCCGTCATAGGTCACCGTTGGGCAAGACAACGGTACCATCACCACCGGCTCCGGGCCGATGACGAACGAGGCCGTGGCCGTTCCGCCGCTGGCGTAGTTCGTGTTCGTGCTGGTGAAAGTACCCACTACGGAGTAAGTCGCAGCCGCCGAAGGCACGGTTGCGCTGCCGTTGTAGGTGTAAGTCCACGTCCCGGTTACCGCCGCTCCGCCCACACCGGTGGCCGAGCCACCTGGCGAGCAGGCTTGCGGATTGCCGTTAGCGGTCACCGAGGCGCAAGTCAACGTCAGGACCGGGGTGGCCGGATTGATGGTGATCGCGCCAGTGCTCGACCAGGGGCTGTGGTTGCTGTCGCCGGTGCAGCTCAGGGCCAGCGTGGTGCTGCCCGGAACGTTGGTCACCGAGGCCGAACTGCAAGTGCCAACGCCGCCCGTAATCGTGCAGCTATGAGCATTGCCGTCATAGGTCAGCGGAGCCGGACACGACACGCTGGGCGCCTGGCTGGCCAGATCGATCGTCAGCGTTCCACTGGCCGTTCCGCCGCTGGCGTAATTCGAGTCGGCACTAGTGAACGTACCCGTTACCGGGTAGCTCCCCGCGGCCGTCTCATTCGCTGGGCTGAAGCTGAACGAACCGGCCACCGCAATTCCGCCCACGCCGGTTGCCGAGCCCGTGCAAGAGTGGGGATTGCCGTCGTAGGGGACTTCCGTACAAGATAGAGTCAGCACCGGTGTGGCCGGCGTGATGTCGGCGGTGGTGGTCGCGGAAGTGGACGACAATGTATAGCTCGATGCCGCCGTCCCGCTCAGGGTGATCCCGGTTGCCGTCACGGTAATGCCCGTGCCCACATTAACCGAGGCGAAAGCCGCCGCTGCCGGTGCGCAGGTCACGTTGCTCTCACTAGGCGTCAGCGTGCAGGTGACATTGCCCAGGGGCTCGGTGGTGGTGCCATCGTAGGTCTTATTGAGGGCGGTCACACTGGGCGTGACCGATGCGGCCGCAGCCGCTTGCACCGTGAAGGAGGGGAAAGTTGGCGCCGTAGCGTTTGTGGGGTTTGTCGGCACCGAGCCGCTGGCCGTGGTGTAATTGGGATCGCCCGAATAAGTGGCGGTATAGACGTGCGTCCCGGCGCTTACATTAGAGATGGTGTAATTGGTAATGCGTTGCCCGCTTACGGTCGCCGTGCCGATGGCCGTTCCATTGTCATAAAAGGTCAGCGTACCGCTGGTGGCAGGCGCTTTAAACGTGGACGAATTGTGCGTGGATTGTACGATCGGTTGAACGATGGCTCGCAGAGTTACTGAACTCCCGGCGTTAACCTGCAGCGGTGAAACTAAAGGCGCCCCGCTGCTGCCGGCCGCAAACAGCTCGCCTGCCAGATAGGTGAATTTCCCTGTGCAGTTATAAGGAGGATTGCTGTTGCCTCCGGTGTTATCGGTTACGGTAATACCGTCAAGGCCGTTGAGCGCGTCCCACACGGAGCTGCTAAAACTCACCGGATCGGGTCCCAGAATGAAGCTTGCGTTATCTATCCCATACTCGCTTCCTATGGTCGCCGTGGCAGAGAACTCGTTCTCAAATTGGGAGAGCGTGTAGTTGAAAACGACATTGTCCAGCGTCACATTATTCAGCGGATTGAAGTTCGAGCCGGTGTCGTAACCCTCAAGCGCCGAGGCGCCATTGTGCGGCGTGGTGTCCTCGTTCAGCACATTTATATTTTGCAGCGTGATGTCGTGGAAATTGGGATAGTGGCTGCCGGTCGACGTTTCATAATACGGATTGAAGACCAGGATATGCCCGCCGTTCTGGATACAGACGCCGTTGTAGAGGATATTCTTGACCTCGCCGCCATTCTCGGAGTCGGATTTGATGCGCAGAGAATTCTTGGACGCGCTGCCGAAATTCCCGTTGTTATCGATGGCCACGTCCGTCACCAGCATGTTCTCCATGCCCTCGGTGGTATAGCTTCCGATGGAAATTCCATGGCCGGCATAAAGGTGATTGTGGGCAATCGTGACATTCGCAACGTGCGCGCTCCCCGCATTGAAGGCGATCTGATCGTCACCATCGCTGATGAAAGAATTGACGATCGTAATATTGCTGGAGCCAGCCGGGTCTATGCCGTCGGTATTGGCCGTATTGGCGGGAGCGGTGACTTTGGCGTCATACACCAGCAGGTCATTGCTGTTGCCGATGAAATGAATTTGCCCGGGATTCTGCAAGGTGATGCCGTAAAGCGTGAAGTAATCGGCGCTGGTGGAAGGGCCCCCGCCCAACGAGATCAGCTTCGCCTGGCCACCGGTGCCTTGCCCATCGATGGTGCCGTAGCCCATGATGCCCCAGTAGCCCATGGCGCCGCCCGTGTACTCCGTAACCGTGGAGCCGGTATTCGGGCCAATTTGAAACAATGCCGTGGAACCACTGGTGGCATATAAGGTGACATCGGGATCGATGATCAAAGTTACGCCCGCCGGCAGCGTGAGCGACCCGCTGAGAAACGCATTACAGGCGGCACTGCTGCAGGAGGTACTGCTGGGATTCAGCGTCAGTTCCACACCGACGGCCGGTTGCCCCTGGGCCGGCTTGCAGCTATT